>Ga0257125_1000159_pt1 | contig 102461 bp, 100 predicted proteins | sample SI106_200metaG_FD_190183 | JGI IMG/M metagenome (GOLD analysis project Ga0257125, IMG submission 190183) | Marine microbial communities from Saanich Inlet, British Columbia, Canada - SI106_200 | ecosystem: Environmental > Aquatic > Marine > Inlet | place: Canada: British Columbia | collected... | reverse complement strand
CTCCACGTTTAGATATACGCTCTAATGCAATCTTAGCAGGCAGATCAAGAATAAATGTGATCTTTGGTGTTTTGAATTGTATGTTCATTGCAATTAAGTCTTCAATTGGAATACCTTGAGTATGCTGAAATGCTATAGTTGAATAATAATATCTGTCGCAAATAACAATGCCATCAAAGTTTTCAATTTCTTTTAGATGTTCTTCTCTATCTTTAATAAATAATTGAAGACATTTTTCTGAATTTGATTTTGGATCTGTATCGTTTTTTAGAATATCTCTTGCTTGTTTTCCGTACTGGCCATCTGTTGGTTCTCTTGTTACCAGTACTTTATTGCCTTGTTTTTCTAATAGTTCTTTAAGTTTCTTTATCATAACACCTTTTCCAGAACCGTCTAAACCGTCAAATACTATGAATTTTTTCATTTTCTCCTATAAGTTATAAATGAGAATTTAACATTGATTTTATTTTTAACATCCATTGCTTCATGGTCTTCTTTAGCTATTTCTTCCCATTTACTAAAGTTTATTTCAGGATAAAAAGTGTCTGCTTCATAATCATGATGTATCTTAGTTAGTTCAAATACATCTGCAACATTCATACCTAACTTGTATATTGTTGCTCCACCAATCACAAAAGCTTTTTCTATATTTTTATTTTTAACATATTCAATAGCTTGGTTAAAATCATGGAATAATGTAGCCCCTTTTGCTTTGTAATCTTTATCTAAAGTACATACAATATTTTCTCTTCCTGGTAAGGGCCTTGCAAAAACTGGTAAGGAATCATAAGTTTTATCACCCATTATGCATGGAAAACCAATTGTTTTATCTTTAAAATGCTGAAAATCTTCTTTAATATGCCAAGGAATATCATTATCTTTTCCTATTGCATTATTTTGTGCAATTGCTACGATTACTACTATATCTGTCATTTTATACGGCTATCTCAAATTTTATTCTTGGATGATGTTCATAATCTTCAACTTCTGAGTCAGTATATACCCAGTTAAAAATTGAAGTGAAATTATTAGTTTTTATTGTTGAGAGTTTCATTGGTTCTCTAAATAATTGTTCTTTTAACCCATCAATATGGTTTTTGTATATATGTGCATCTCCTAAGAATCCAACTAATTTTCCTTCTTTTAGTCTAGACTCTTTTGCAAGTAAATGTAAAAGTAAACCGTAAGATGCTATGTTGAATGGTAAGCCTAAAGCAACGTCAATTGATCGTTGGTTCCACATTAAATTTAATTTTCCGTCTAAAACTGTAACTTGAAATCCGTAATGGCAGAATGGTGGAATTACTTTTTCAACATCCATTGGATTCCATGCAAGGACTAGCATTTGTCTATCATTAGGATTTGTTTTAAGTAAATGTATTAATCTCTTAATTTGATCAACACCTTGTCCAGTATAATCTGTTTTATAATCTTTGTATTCTGCTCCAAAATGTCGCCATTGCCATCCATATATTGGTCCAAGGTCTCGTTCTTCAAACATTTTCTTTTTAGTTTCTTCATCATGTGCATATGGAACTATTAAAGGGCTACACCATTCATCCCATATATGATTATCTCGTTCTTGAAGCCATTTTTTGTCTGAAATACCTTTTAGAAAGAATTCTAATTCAGATGCTACTAGTCTTAATGGAACAGATTTTGTTGTTAACAAGGGAAAACCATCTTCCATATTATGTTCAAATATAGCACCAGCAATAGCGATTGTGCCTGTACCTGTCCTATCTTTCTTTTCAATACCTGTATCTAGGATTTTTTTAACAATATCTAAGTATGCTTTCATTTTCCCCAAAAAAAGTAAAGATTGAATGTTTATATAGTTTTTGGCGTAAGTTTTTTAAATAATCTTTATAACTTATTTTAAATGCTAATCGGATTGACAGGAACAATGGCTTCTGGTAAAGGAACAGTAGCTGAATATCTTAAGGAAAAAGGATTTGAAGGTTATGTTTTTTCTGATGTTATTAAAGAAGAAGCAAGAAATCGTGGTTTAGAGCTTACAAGGAAGAATTTGCAGAAGGTTGGAGACCTTTTAAGAATTGAGAGCAATAATGAAGGGGTCTTAGCTAAAAAGCTCTTAGAAAAGATTAAAACAGATAAGGCGTTTGTTGATGGAGCAAGAAATGCAGACGAAATCTTAGAGTTAAGAAAGCGTGATGATTTTAAGTTAATTGCTGTAGATGCATCCCAGAAAATAAGATATGAAAGATTAAAGACTCGTAACCGGCCAGGAGATCCTGAAACTTTTGAAGAATTTAAGAAATCAGATGATCTTGAAAATAAGAAGCTTGGCGGTGGACAAGAAATTAACAAATGTATGGATTTAGCTGATTATAAGATTGATAATAATGGAACACAAAAAAAATTATTAGAAAAAGTTGATAAAATATTATTACTTTTTAAATAATTTTTCAGCAGATTTTCTTTCTTCATATAATTCTTTAATATGCTCATAGATTTTTGCTTTATGATGGTCTTTAAGTTTGTTATATTCTTGTAATAATTCAACGTAGATTGTTTGTGCTAAATTAAAATCAAATTTCATTAAAGCTGCTCTTGAATCATAGACTTTATTCATCATATATTTTAATGGATTATTTCCTTTAGTCTTTTTAGGATGTAATTCTATCTCCATATTTGGAAGCAAATCAATTTTTGGTGCTTTTATATCCTTTTTCTTTTTGATTTTATTAAATCCAATTTCAAGCTCTTCCATTTGTTTGATAGGCAGCTTAATCTTTTTTATTTTACTCCTTGAAAGTTTTAATTCTTTTTTGGGAATACTTGGTACTTTTACTTGTTCAATAGCAGCTTTAACTTCTAGTTCAGGAGGATTTAACTGCATGTTTTTGTTTAGTTTCTTTGTTTCTTCTTTAAGTTCTTTTTTCTTTTTCCAGTTATCTTTTATATTTTTAAATAAACTTTGAATTTCTTTTCTTTGTTTGTGTTTTTTTGTTAAAGAAGTTAATCTTTCTTGTTCTCTTTTTGCTAAAATTCCTTTTTCTTCTTTTTCTCTTTTTTCTTGTTCAAGTTTAATTAGGTTTTCTCTATGTTGTTTTGCTTTTCCTAGTTTTTCTAGTTTTAATTCTTCTTTATATTCATCTTTATCTATTTTGGCTTCTTCTTTTTTGAGAATTCTTTCTTTCTTAATTTGACCTAATTTATTGTTAAGTTTATCAACTTCATCTAATTTGTCAATAATTTCATTTCTTAGGCCTTTTGACTTTGATTTGTATTCTTTGTATTTTTCGCTTAATTCTTCAATCTTTGGACCTAGATTTGTTTTTCCTGCTTCAACTAGATCTTCATATTTCTTTACAGATATCTTAATATGTGCTAATTCGTGTTCAACTTGTCTTTCTGTCTTAAGATCTTTTTTAATAACTGTTAAGTCTTCTTTTTTAAGTTTTTTTAGATCTTTTTTGTCAATTATTTTTTGACCTTTATGAATAGTCGCAATGTTATTTTCTAATGATTTAGTTAGTGATGAAATCTCTTTTTTCCGAGCTTTATCAGTTTTAATTTTTTCTTTGATACCTTTCTTTTTTTCTTTTGCTTTTTTATGTAGTTTTTCTATTAAAAGCTGTTTTTTATGTTCAATTCTTTTTTCTTTTTCAATTTCTTTTTGTCTTTCTGTGTCTTCTTTTTTTCTTATGTGTCCATCTTCTTCTTTTTGTTTTCTTAATTCTTTAATCTTTTTTTGCTTTACTTTTTCCTTTTCTTTCTTTTTCTTTTCTCTTTCTTCTTTACTTCCAAATAAATTAAATTTAATTTTCTTAGATTTTTTCTTTTCGTTTATTGTTTCAAATTTTTCTGAAAGTAGAGGGATATCTTTTATATCAAGTTTAGGTTTTGTTAATTCTTTTTTATCAATTTCTTTTTGTCTTTCTGTATCTTCTTTTTTTCTTATGCGTTCATCTTCTTCTTTTTGTTTTCTTAATTCTTTAATCTTTTTTTGCTTTACTTTTTCCTTTTCTTTCTTTTTCTTTTCTCTTTCTTCTTTACTTCCAAATAAATTAAATTTAATTTTCTTAGATTTTTTCTTTTCTTTTATTGGTTTAATTTCTTTTGTAAGTGGAGGAATTCCTTTTATATCAAGTTTAGGTTTTATTAATTCTTTTTTATCAATAGTTTTAGTTTGTTTTTCTTTTTTTCTACTTTGTTTTTTAGCTAATTTGGCTTTTTGGATCCTCGCTTTTTCTTTTAGTCTTTTTTCTTTTTCTTGTTTTTTAGCTTTGATTTTGACAAGTTTTCTTTGTTTTTTTTCTTCTTTTAATCTTTCTTTTTCTTTATTTTTATTTTTAATGGCACTAAGTCTTCTTTCTTCTTTTTGTTTTCTTTCTTTTTCTTTGGTCTTAATTATTGCAAGTCTTCTTTCTTCTTCTTGCTCTCTTAATATTCTTTCATCTCTTAATTTTCTTGTTTTTTCTTTTTCTTGCTCTTTAATTATTGCAAGCCTTTTTTCTTCTTCTTGCTCCTTTATTCTTCTTTCTTCCTTTAATTTTCTTGTTTTTTCTTTTTCTTGTTCTCTAATTATAGCAAGTCTTTTTTCTTTTTCTTGCTCTTTTAATATTTTTTCTTCTTTTTCTTCTTTTCTTTTTTCTTTTTCTTTATCTTTAATTGCAGTAAGCCTTCTTTCTTCTTCTTGCTCTTTTAATCTTTCTTTTAATCTTTTTCTAGTTTTAATTGCTGCAAGTTTTTCTCTTTTTCTTTCTTCTTTTTCTTGTAATTTTCTTTCTTTTTCTCTTTCTTTAGCTCTAATTGTTGCAAGTTTTTCTTCTTCTTTTTGTTCTTTTAATTTTTCTTTTTCTTGTAATTTCTTTTCTTTTTCTCTTTCTTTAGCTCTAATTGTTGCAAGTTTTTCTTCTTCTTTTTGTTCTTTTTCCTTTAGCTTTTCTTTTTCTTTTAGATTTTGTTCTTGTTTTTCTTTAATTTTAAGTTCAGTGATTTTTTCTTTTTCTTTTTTCTCTTTTGATCTTTCTTTTTCTTGTAATTTTCTTTCTTCTTTTTGCTCTTCGGCTTTAAGTCTAGCAATTTTTATTTTTTCGTTACCTTCTTCTAGTTTCTTTTTTAGCTCTTCTTGTTCTTTTTTCTTATGAACTGTATCTTTTTCAGCTAGTTCTTTTTTTCTAATATTTTCTAATGCTTTTTGTTTGTTAAGCTCGATAGCAATTTTTTTGTTTTTAATATCAGTTACATGATCTAACTGTGATAGGATATCTTTACGTACAGTTTTAAGAAGTGATTTATAATCAGAATATTTATTTTTTAATTCTTCTGTTTCAAGGTTAAGAAAACACTTTTTTGATCTAAGAATGCTTTGAAAATGATGTATCTTATTTGTAATATTATTTGAGAAGTTTTCAAGTTCTTTATCTCTTTTAAGGTCTAGATGAATTTTAGATAATTGGTTTGAACTAAGTTTTTCTAGTGTTTCTTCATCATAACTTAGAATTTTTTCATGTTTGTGAATATTTCTTATATATCTATTAATAGATTTGATTGTTGAGAAGATTTCTCTTTTTTTAGACTTGTCTAAGAATTTGATTTTCTTAAGCTTAAGTTTTTTTTCTTTTTCCTTTTCTTGAACTTCTCTTTCTTTTTCTTTTTCGTCAAGAATTTCTTTTTTAATTTTCTCTTTTGCTTTAACTAATTCAATTTTTCCTTTTTCTTTTTCCTTTCTTGCTTTTTCTCTTTCTTTGAGAATCTCTAGCTTATGTTTTTCTTTATCAATAAGCCGTTCTTCTTTTTCTTTTATTTTTTCTTTAAGTTCGTGTTCTTTGAAGAGTTCTCTTTCATGCCTTTCTTTTTCTTGTCTTTCTCTTTTGAGTTCTTTAATATGTTCAAGATTAAGTTGACTTTCTTCTCTAAGTTTTTCTTTTTGAGATCTTTTTAGAATTGGTGGTGGTGGAGGTGGCGGCAGTATATCAAGTTTCTCTAGAATAAATTCTTCCTCTTCACTCTGCAATTTAGTGCTTTTTCTATTACTCACTCTACCACCCTCTTTTGATATTAAAATTCTGAATTTATAGTATATAAATGTTTTGATTTTAGCAGTAAAACTTTATAAATGAATTATTAATTAAGAGTAGTTATGTTAGTTGAATCATTTTCAGGAATACGTGGAGTATATGGTAAGGATTTAACAGATGAAGTTATTGCTAAATATGGTACTGCTTTTTTTGAGTTTTTATCTAGGGAATCTGCAAAAGAACCTATTATAGTGGTAGGAACAGATACACGACCTTCTGCACAAGATGTTAAGAAAGAGTTAATTAGTTGTTTTTCTAATGTAATTGATGTTGGTTTTGCTTCAACACCAGCTATTGAGAATGCAGTTAGAGAATATAATGCAGATGGTGGAGTTATTATTACTGCATCTCATAATGAACCACAGTTTAATGGGTTTAAGTTTTTAGATAATGATGGAGCTGTTTTGCGTGTTGAAGATAGTAGAGCTTTAATTAATGAATGTCATGAATTGTGTTGTTCTGAGAAAAAAGAAACTAAGGTTGAAGATAAAAATGATGATTGTATAGCTAAATATTATGATTTTATTAAATCAGTAGTTGGAGATGTTAAATTAAATGTAAAAGTTGTAATTGATTCTAATGGTGGAACAGGGTATCTTGCTGAAAATATATTAAAAGAATTAGGTGTTGAAGTTATTTTAGTTAATTCTACACTTGGTGAGTTTGTTCATAAAGTTGAACCTAATCAGGAATCCTTATCTTACCTTAAGGATGTAATTAAAGAATACAATGCTGATCTTGCAGCAGGATTTGATTGTGATGCTGATAGAGTTGAATTAGTTGATAAAGAAGGAAAAGTAATTTCTGGACAATATTTGCTTGCTTTGATTGTAGATGATGTACTTTCTTCTAAGAAAGGAACAGTAGTTACTAATGATGCAACTTCTGGTGTTGTTAAAGAAATTGTTTCTAAGCATGGTTCTGAATTAAAAGAAGTTGAAGTGGGCGAAATTAATGTTGTTGATGAAATGTTGAAAGTTAATAGTCCTATTGGTGGTGAAGGTTCTTCATCTGGTGGTATTTATCCTCCTTCAAGATGTAGGGATGGAATTTTAACTCTTATCTCAATACTTAAGATAATTCAAAAGAAGGATAAGTCACTTAATGAATTAATTGATGATTTACCCAAATATTTTACTTTACGTGAGAAAATATCAATAAAACTAGAAGATTATGATAAAATAAGAAATAAAATTGAAGAATATTATAAAAATAAGAATTATAAAATACAGAAGACTGGTGATATTACTGGTGGATTAAAAGCTTATTTAGATGATTCATCTTGGGTTTGGTTTAGAGTTTCTAAGACAGAAGCAGGAGTGTTTAGAATTTTTTCTGATAGTAATGATTTAGATAAAGCAAAGCAAATGATAAAAGAAGCTAAAGGTTTGTTTTAGAAATTAGAAATCTTTTCAATAATTTTTTCAGTTACTTTATCTGGTGTTGAAGCTCCAGATGTAACACCTATTTTATCATAAACTAACCACTTTTCTTTTGTTATTTCTTGATCTGAGTCTAATGGTTGATAACTTATACTTTCTTTTGTAACTTTATTTGGGTTACCATCAATATGATATACGATTATGCCTTTTTGTTTTGCAATCTTTGCAAGGTTTCTTGTATTACTACTATTATAACCACCGATAACTATGATAATTTTAACTTTTTCAGCTAATTCTTCAACTCCTTTTTGTCTAACTTGAGTTGCTCCACAAATGGTATCTTGTTTTGATATATTGTTGTTGGCTTTACTTTGTTGTATTTGATTAAAGAAGTTTTCAACTTGTGTTTTTAGCATTGTTGTTTGAGCTACAATTCCTATCTTATCTAATTTTTCTATATTGAAATTTTTAGAAACTCTTTCTTTGAAATGTTCAAGTGGATCTTTACCTGTTTTATAATATTCACATAAAACATCAATATCTTCTTGATTAGTAAATATTAGGTAATTATCTGCATATGAAACTGTTGCTTCTGTTTCTTCATGTCCAATTTTACCAAAATATATTGTTGTTAAACCTTTTTCATTAAAATCTTTGATCTTGATTTGTACGTTTCTAACAATTGAACATGTTGTATCAATTATTTTACATCCTTTTTGAATTAATTCTTCATATAGTTCTTTTTTTATGCCAAAAGCAGGGATTATTACAACATCTTCTTTTTTTACTTCTTCTGGATTTTCATTTAGGAAAATTATATTTTTTTCTTTCATTTCTAGGTTAATGATTGGATTATGTATTAGTTCGTTTGTTAGAAATATTTTTCTACCTTGATTTTCTTTTATTGCTTCTCTAACTGTTTTTACAGCATCATCTACTCCAAAACAAAATCCCATCTTATCAGCTTTGATAATCTCTACCATGTAAGGATAAAATATACCTTATCTTAAAAATATTATGGCTAATTTTCGATAGCTTTATAAATGAAAATCTATATTAGTGACTATAGTGGGTGGTACTAATGGTAACGTTATATCAATGCAAAATGTGCAAAAAAGGTGAGCTTGTACAGTTGAGTAAAAAAGAAATTAGTGGTGCAACTTACTTTATAATGAAGTGCAACAATTGTAATCATGAAGTTGCAAAGAGAAAAGATTAAAATGGTTGGACAAAAATCAGTTCAAAGCATTGCAGCGGAAGGTGCAACATCGTGCCCAGACTGCGGCTCAAAAGACCTTGTAAAAAAGGCTGATGAAATATACTGCAAGAAATGCGGTTATGTATTGGATTAATTCGTTAATTCTATAAATATATAGAGCCTTCTATATTCTATGGGGACAAGTGACATTATTGATTGTTTGAATTTAGTTAAGAGTTTTGATAAATATAATGTTTCTGAGAAAGTTGAAGTGTAAGAAATAGCTTTTTTCATCTTAAATAGATTAAATTAATTTTTTATATATCTCTCTTTGTAAAGATTTTTAAGTAATATCTGGAATCCCAAAAAAAATGGCTGATGGAGAAGAAATTAATCGAGCAGAGATTTCAGTAACAAATGAATGTGTTTTTGCATGTTATTTTTGCTTTATGAAGAAATGGCGGGACATGGATGAGACACTTAATCTAACAGAACAAGATATGCAATTTCTTTTAGAACTTTTTCCTGATTTAAAAAAGATAGAAGTTATCGGCGGAGAACCATTAAAACATCCAAGATTAGCAGAAATTGTTAATGAATTAGTAGGAGTTCCAAAAGTAACAGTAACAACTAATGGTTACCTTCTTCCAGAAGGCCAAGAAGGTGTTGATTACATTGCCCAATTTCCTGAGAACACAAAGTTCTACATGTCACTGACTAGCTATCATGAACGGAATTATGCTGTTCGTAATAGGGACATGTGGGAACAAGCTGTTGTTTTTGAACAAACATGCCAAGCAGCGGGAAGAGGGAACGGTTTTCTCTATGTTGGTCCTGATAAAGTCCAAAAATTAGATTTTATTCGGGGTTTAGGTATAACTGGAAAGGTGCGCTTTAATGATGTTTATGATCTTGGTGGTGGTGCTGATGTTGAGGGTGCTAAAGAATATACCCACAACCTTTCAAACAGAATCTTCATGGGTCCAAATGTACAATTTTATAAAACAGCAAGAGATTTCTCACAAGGTATTAATCCATTAGATTTAACTCAATTAAACCCTCAAACTTAATTCATATATTTCAAAAGTAGGGATAAATCAACAATTAATACTTTCCCCTTCTCCGATTGTACAAACTATTTTTCCATTAGAAATTAGGTATGAATCTATGTCTTTGTTATCAACTTTAGCTTTACAGCATATATTGTTTGCAGAATTCTCTAAAACTGTATTATGGGTTGATTCTAATTCACTGTATTGTGATTGTAATGAAGTGAGTTCTGCTTGGATTGTTTGTTGCTTTTGTTCAAATTCAGTTTCAACTCTTGTTAAATCAAAAGTGAGTTCTTGATTTTTTTGTTCACAAGCAAAAGTTTTATCTTTTTCATCAGCTGTATCTTGCAAATAATCTTCATTAAGACCTTTACAACTTTCTAACTGTGTTTCTGCAATTCTTAAATCACCTTTTGTCTTATCTGCTTGTCTTATAAAATCTGATGCTTCAACACCAATCTCTTCAAATTGTTTTGAAATCTTAAATCCTAATAAAGCTGGTTTGACTAGTATTACAAGAATAATTACTAAAACAATCATAGCAATTAATAGAAAATTCATGTGATGATGATGTGGCTTCATTCTGTGAAGTAATGCATATAATATTCCTTGTTTTTTTGGGCTTTCATCCATATCTTTTTAGGAATTTTTGCCATATATAAAGTTTTCTAAGAGCATATGTTTAAAAAGTTAAAGTTAATTCTATACATCATGACAAAGATATATTTTCAAACACATGGTTGTAGTGCTAATCAGTCTGAATCAGAAATTATGGCTGGCTTATTAGAAAAATCTGGGTTTGAAATAGTTAGTAATTTAGATGATTCTGATATTGTTATACTAAATGTATGTACTGTTAAAGGTGATGAAACAGGTATAAGAGAAATTAGAAAGCTTACTGAAACTGGTAAAAAATTAATTATTGCTGGTTGTGTTGATAAGTATATGTTGCCTAAGATTAGAGAAGTTAATGAAAATGTTTCAATTATTACCACACATAATATTGATAGTATAGTTGATGTTGTTGAGGAAACATTTAATGGTAATTCTGTTGAATTAATGGTTAAAAAATCAGATCTTAAGATTGGAATGCCAAAAGTTAGGAAAAATAAGATTGTTGGTATTGTTCCAATACTATCTGGGTGTATGGGTGAATGTGCTTATTGTTCAGTTAGAATGATTAAGGGTGATTTAATATCATATCCGCCTGAGATTATTGCTAAAGAAGTTTTAGAAGCGGTTAATTCTGGTTGTAAAGAAATTTGGGTTACATCTCAGGATAACGGTGCTTATGGTCTAGAAAATAATGATAAAAGTCAACTTCCTGCTTTAATGAAAAGAATTTTAGATATTAACTTAGATTTTAAGGTTAGAATTGGCATGATGAATCCTGAACATTTACTTTCTATAATTGATGAAATGATTGAAATTTTTAAACATCCTAAAGTTTTCAAATTTTTGCACCTTCCTGTTCAATCTGGTAATGATGAAATCCTAGAAAAAATGAACAGAAAGTATAATGTTATGCAGTTTGAAAGAATAATTGAACAGTTTAAACAGGCAATCCCTTCAATTACAATATCAACTGATGTTATTGTTGGTTTTCCTGGTGAAACAGAAAAACAATTTGATGATTCATTACAATTGATAAGAAAAATTACTCCTGGGATATTGAATATCTCACGTTTTCAAGCAAGACCTTTAACTAGGGCTGCGCATATGGATGGTCAGATTGCTGGTGGTGTTGTTAAGAATAGATCTCGGCTGTTAACAGAGATTTTTAGTAATATTTCAAGAATGAATAATGAAAAATGGTTAGGGTGGAAAGGTAAAGTTTTAGTTGATGAAATTGGAAAAGAAGGATCTTTTATTGCTAGGAATTCTGCATATAAATCCATTGTTTTGAAAGCAGTCTTAAATTTAGGTGATGAAGTTAATGTTAAAATAGATGAAATAACTACTTTTGATCTTAGAGGGCGGGTTGTATGACTGCTGAAGAATTATGATATCTCTTTGTATGATTGTTAAAGATGAAGAAATTGTTTTAAAAGAGTTCTTAAATTCTGTTAAGGATTATGTTGATGAGATTGTTATTGTTGATACTGGTTCTAAGGATAATACAAAGTCAATAGCTTTAGAGTTTACTTTGAAAATATTTGATTTTGAATGGAGTGATGACTTTTCTGCTGCAAGAAATTTTTCAATTAGTAAAGCTACTGGTGAATGGATATTGATTTTAGATGCAGATGAAGTTATTAGTAAAGATGATTTGTTAAAAATAAAAACAATAATTGAGGATGATAATTATTTAGGTTATAGGTTTATTCAAGAAACATATCATGGTGATGAATTAGTTTCTACTAGAGGTATATGTAGGTTGTTTCAAAATAATAAAGGGATTAAGTTTGTTTATCCAATTCATGAAACAGTTAGGAATTCTATTTTGGAATTAAATGAGAAAATAGGTAAAACAGGAATTGTAATTAGAAATAATGCTCAGTATTCTAAAGAAAAAAAGGATTATTATGTTTCTTTAATTAATAAAAAGATAAAACAGTTTCCAAACAGCAATGCTGTACGAGAATTGGAGCTTCAAAAAGCTGGATAATTCTCATATTGTGCTTCTTCATTGTCTTCATCATCTTTTAACCATCCCATATTTCATCACAATATGTGGTAATGAGTATAACTATATCAATCTTATTTCCCCCTATAGGGTGAACAAAGCAAATGTTTATATATTCTTGATTAATTATAAATTATATGCAAGCAATATTAGAGAACATCGGCTTTACAAAGGGAGAAATTAAAGTATATTTTGCTTTGTTGGAACTAGGAAATACTTCTAGTGGACCAATAATTACAAAATCTCAAGTTTCTAGATCAAAAGTTTATGAAATATTAGAGAAATTAAAACAAAAAGGGTTAGTAACAGAAGTAATAAAAGAAAATATTAAATATTTTCAAGCAGCATCACCCAGAAGAATTCAAGATTATATAAAAAATAAAGAACAACAACTGAAAAAAGAAGAAAATGATTTTAAAGAAATTCTTCCTCAATTATTACAAAAACAAAGATTACAAGAACAGAAACAAGAAGTTAAGGTTTATGTTGGTTTTGAAGGGCTGAAATCTTTTTATAATGAAATATTAAATCAATTAACCCCTAAAGATGAATATTTAGCTTTAACTTTTGGCGATAAATCAATTAATCATAATATTTCTTTAATGTATAGAAAATTTCATCAAAAAAGGGCCGAAAAGAAAGCCAAAGCAAAGATTCTTTGTAATAAAGATGATAAGTTAGCAATTAAAGATATGAACTTTTCTGATACACCTTTTTATGAATTTAAGATAACTGATCAAATAATACCCACAGGGGTTGCTATTGTAAGAGATATTGTTGCAACAGTTAATTGGGGAAAGATTCCTAGAGTTTTTGTTATCATATGTAAAGAGAATGCTGAACAATATGGGAAGTTTTTCTATAACTTATGGGGGAAAAGTAAGAAAAAAAATTAATATTTTCCAATATCAATCTGTAATGTTTCGTTGGTTTTCTTAATTGATGCTTCCGCATCAACAAATCCCATCATTGCTCTGATTGCATCAATATTTTCACAAACAACATCTGATTCTTGGTGTACTGCTTGCATGAATAATAGTTTGTTATCTGAAACTCCAATTCCTTCACGCCATACAACGATTTCTGGCATGTCGGCTCTGTTTCTTCCAAGATCTTTTGCAAGTTCCATAATCTCTGCTGTTGACCTAACCATACTTTCGTTATCAACTATTCTAATACGTGTTTCATCTTGAAGTAATTTGATAACTTCATCAACATTTGGAGTTTCTTTACAATCTACAATTACATTATGCATGTGCATTAATGTGGATGAAATTGCAACTGCTGTTGTAAATATGTTCATATTTGGAAGTATTGTCTTAACATCTGGTCCGTGATGAGATGGTAGTTCTAAAACAGGAACAACTGCATTAATTGGACCGTGTCTAATGTCCCATGGGTCTGCACCACGTCTTATTAATGTTGCATCTACTCTTTCAATACCATATTTTTTATCAATAACATTTAATGTTCTTGACAATCCAGTTGTATTACAAGAAACAACCCTAACATAATCTTTGTTTATAGCGTCTTTATAATTACATTGTGCAACAAAGCTTGCTTCTGTAGTATGTGGTTTTTCTCCACCTTGAACTATGGCTTTAACTTTATGTGGTTTGTAATGTTTTTCAATATTTTCAGATGCGATCTTTTTTGGACTGCAATCAACAACAATATCAACTTTTTTTAACAAATCATCAAAGTTTCCTACTGTTTGTAGATGGGGAATACTACCATTCATTGTATGCATTGGAATATTCTTTAATTTAGCAGAAATCATTCTGTAATTGTAGCTATGAGCAGTAACTCCTACTAGTTCCATGTCGTCTTGTAATAAGACTGCATCTGCAACTCTTTTTCCAATAGTTCCATAACCAACAATTCCAACTTTTATTTTATTCATTTTTATTCGCCTCAAAATAGGTCTGCTTTTCCATCGCAACCTAATAGTTTTATTTTTCTCATCACCACTTCTTTTACTAAATCACGAGCAGGGCCTAAATATTTTCTTGGGTCGAAGTTCTTTGGGTCTTCTGTGAAAGCTTTTCTAACACCTGCTGTTAAAGCTAATCTTAAATCTGTATCAATGTTAACTTTTTGTACTCCAATTTTTACTGCTTGTTTAATTTGATCTTCTGGGACGCCTTGACTGCCATGAATTTCTGCACCATGGTCATTAGCAATCTTAACATAATCTTGAAGTACTGAAGAAGCCCCATGTAATACTAGAGGTATCTTAACTAATTCTCTGATTGCTTTTAACCTTTCAAAATCAAGTTTTGGTTTTTCTTTGAATTTGTAAGCACCATGCGAAGTTCCAATTGCAACTGCTAAAGCATCACAATTTGTTTTATCAACAAATTCTTTTGCTTCATCTGGATCTGTGTAAACTGCACTTTTTGCAACTGCTCCACCTTCACCAGCATCAAATTGTTCACCAATTAGTTTTCCAAGTTCGGCTTCAACTGCAACTCCTTTGGGATGTGAATAGTCAACAACTTTTTTTGTTATTGCCATATTTTTTTTATACTCAAAATGGCTTCCATCAATCATTACTGAAGTGTATCCATCATCAATTACTTCTTTACAAAGTTCAAAATCTGGACCATGATCAAGGTGTATTGCGATTGGTAAATTTGAGTCTTCTAAAGCTGCCTCAGCAAGTTTCATAATATAATTTCTTCCTGCATATGATCTTGCCCCCTTTGATACTTGTAATATTAAAGGTGCATTTAATTCTTTTGCAGCTTCAACAATACCTTGTACTAATTCCATATTATTAATGTTAAAAGCACCTAATGCAAAACCCTCTTCCATAGCTTTGTTCAATAATTCTTTATTTGTTATAAATGGCATATTTATCCCTCTTATATTTATTTAATCATCAATTCCCCAAAATAGTTTTTCTTCTTTGATAAACTCTTTTGGGACTGTTTTTAATGTTCCTACTGCTTCTTGTAAATCAACTGAAACAATTTCTGTTCCTTTTAGAGCAGCCATCTTACCAAATTCTTTTTTATCAATAAGTTCCATTGCTTTAACTCCTAATCTTGTGCCTAAAACAACATCAAATGCTGAAGGTGCACCTGCTCTTTGTAAATGTCCTAAAACAACATGTCTACATTCTTGTCCGCACGATTTTTCAAGTTCTTCACATAGACCTTGCGCAATTCCTCCTAATCTGACGTGACCAAATGCATCTTTTTCTTTTGTTTGTAAGGCCATGTCTCCTTGTTTTGGAACTGCTCCTTCTGAGACTGCAATGATTGTATGGTTTTTGCCTTTATCTTGTCTATTTTTGATAACTTTGCAAATTTCATTTAAATCAAATTTTTCTTCAGGTAATAATGTGATATGTGCTCCGCCTGCAATGCTAGCATGCATTGTTATCCATCCAGCATGTCTGCCCATTATCTCAACAATCATAATTCTTCTGTGGGACTCTGCTGTTGTGTGTAAATCTCTGATTGCTTTTGCAGCGATATTTACGGATGTATCAAATCCAAATGTGTAGTCAGTACCTGATAAATCATTATCAATTGTTTTTGGAACACCTACAACTTTAATTCCATCTTTGTTAAGTTTGTTTGCAACACCTAAAGTATCTTCACCACCAATTGCAATAATCGCCTCACAACAGTGTTTTTTTAGACTTTCTTTAACTTGGTTTACACCATTTTCTTCTTTATATGGGTTAGTTCTAGAAGTTCCTAATATTGTTCCACCTGTTACATGGATGCTTGCTACTTGGTCAAGGTCTAGTGGGTGTGTTTCGCCTTGGTTTAGAAGACCTGCCCACCCTTTTTTAAATCCTATAACATCATAACCTAAAGAAATTGCTTTTACTGTGATTCCTCGTATTACTGCGTTTAAACCAGGTGCGTCTCCACCGCCGGTCAATACCGCAATCTGCTTTTTTTTACATCCAGTAATTGCCATTATGCCACCTGAATTAGAAATATTGGGCTTTCTATATAAAGTTTTCTATTATCATACCATATCATACGAAAATGGAAACATTTATATACTGGGATTTATTGACATTATTTGATGAAAGAAAGAATCACTATAACTCTAGACGAGGATTTGTTAACTGAGTTAGATAATAGAATTGATGGAGAAGTGATTAAGAATAGGAGTCAAGAGATTGAAGCAATACTTGAGAAATCATTAGGCTTTACTTTACCTCAAAAAGCTGTAATTCTAGCTGGAGGCAAGGGTACAAGATTAAGGCCACTTACTCTTAAGACACCAAAAGCTTTGGTAGACATCCAAGGCCAGACAATGACAGAACATTTATTTGATTTGTTTAAGAAATATGGTATCCGCAATATGATTCTTTCAGTGAATTATCTTAAAGAAAAAATTATGGGTCATTTTGAAGATGGTTCTAAGTTTGGTGTTAATGTTGATTATGTTGAAGAGAATGAACCACTTGGAACTGCTGGCGCTTTAAGATTGTTAAAAGATAAATTAAAAGGTGCTTTTATTGTATCTAATGGTGATGAGCTTAAAGATATTAATATTCCAAGAATGTATCGTTTACATAAAAGAAAAAATGCTTTAGTTACAATTGCTTTAACAACTGTTGAAGACCCTTCTCAATATGGTGTTGCGCGTTTAGATGGGTCAAGAATTGTTGAGTTTGTTGAAAAACCTAAAAAAGAAGATGCACCTTCTAATTTAATTAATTCTGGGTTTTACATTATTGAACCAGAAGTTATTGATATGATTGGACCTGGATTTCAAATGTTTGAAACAGATATATTTCCAAAGATTGCTGCAATGGGTCGTTTGCGAGGATTTCCTTTTTCTGGGCAATGGTTTGATACTGGCAATATGGAACGGCTTGAAAGAGCAAGAAAGTTGTGGAAAGGTTTGAGTGCAGCTGATAATATTGATGATTGAATATATTAATTATCTTTACTATATGCATTATATTCATTATATGTTTTATATAAATTAGTTTCTTAAGCCGAAAAATCTGTATTATATCATGGCACTGCCTGATATTTCTTTTGAAACGTTAAGAAAGACTTTTACTGAAAGGGCTGCAGAAGCTGGTGAAACTGATTTTCTACTTGAAGAAATTGTTGATGGTATGGATGAAGATAGTATTGCTTTAAGAGTAATTACTACAAGAGATCCGCCAGATTTTACGAATTTTACTTTTCAGGAAGACTTATCAGCTAGATATGGTTTTCCTGTAGTTGAGGCTATAGAAGGGAGAACAGTATCATATAGTTTATTTCTTAGGCAAAAAATTGAAGTTTATAGTGGGCTTGGTTTAGATCTTAGAAATAGTCTTGGTAATCCTGAAAATCCTGAGGGAATTGTGCAAGGTGTTACTTCAAATGCTCAAAAGTATGTTGAAAGTGTTTTAAGGTTTGCTAGAGATATTAGGGCATCAGATGTACATTTTGAACCAAGGGAACAAGAGGGTTATGGTGCAGTAAAGATGAGGGTTGATGGTGTGATGATTCTTGTTGATAAAGTTTCTCTTAAAGGATTGGATGATGTTACTAGCTATTTACTTACTGATGGAATTGGTAAAAATGGTAATAGAGTTAATGATGAAGATTTAATTGCCGCAGAACATAGACTTGTTCTTGAAGATGATTCTGGTGTTCAGTATAGATTGTCTACTATGCAAATGGCTAGAGAACCTAATGGTAAGGCGCGTTTAGATGGAAATGATCATTTGTATAAAATTGTTGTTAGGTTATTAGAAACTAAGAAGGTTGATGGCGCTTTAGCTAATCTTGGATTAAGGGAAAGTGATCAAGCTAAGATTAGAGATTTAGTTAAATGGGATAGTGGAATTGTGCTTGTTACTGGGGGAACAGGAAAAGGTAAAACTACTACGGTTGCTAGCACAATCAATGAAATTGCTGCTATGACTCATAACGGAAAGAATATTGTTACTCTTGAAGACCCTGTTGAATATCTCATGCCTAATGCTCTTCAATTTAGGGTTTCAACTGATCCTAAACAGCAAGGTGTTTTAACATATGGTTTAGCTATGGAATATATTCTTCGTCAAGATCCTGATGTAATTTTTATTGGAGAAGCAAGAAGTGCAGAAGTTTGTAAAGATATGTTTGCGACTGCGTTGTCAGGACATTTTGTTCTTAGTACTTTTCACGCATCAGGTGTTGAAGAAGCAATAACAAGGATGGCACAAATGGGTATTACAGGTCCAACACTTAATTCTGCTTTAAGGGGGATTGTTTCACAAACATTGTTAAGAAAAGTTTGTTATAATTGTAAAGAAGAAGGTTTTTTAACAGGGGATGAAATAAGATATCTCTTCCAGTGTCCTGAAGATATTGATCATGAAAAACCTGGGGAACTAAAGATATATACTGATTTTATAGAATGGGCAAGAAATATTCCTGTTTATCGTGGTAGAGAACCTGGAAAAGGACAGACCTGTGAAATTTGTGATGGGACAGGACATTATGATAGGTTACCTATTGTTGAAGTGTATGTTCATAACAGAAAAGAACACGGGCGTATATTATATGATATTTGTAATTCACAGGCAGAAGGTACTGTAGCACTTGCTGAATTATTTCAAGATGGAATTCATAAACCTTTTGCACTTGATGCAATAGTACATATGTTAAGAGGTGATACAACACCTAGTGAGCTTATGGCTGCTTGGCCAGCTGCTTATTTTAAGGATTATGGTAAACTTTTAATGAAGGAAACTAAAAGTGCTTTTGAAGAATAATATATTAACATTTCATAAATTTTATATAGGCTTTGTTTCTTATTACTTTTATGGAACCGTTTAAAGCATATGATATTCGTGGGTTATATCCTAAACAGGTGAATAAGGAATTAGCTTATAAGATTGGAAGGGCGTTTGTTACTTTCTTAAAGATTAAAAGCGTTGTAGTTGGTCGAGATTGTAGGCTTGGTGGAGATGAACTTTATGATGGTTTAACTTCTGGTATAACTGATCAAGGGGCAGATGTTATTGATATTGGTTTGTGTAGTTCCCCTAAAACTTATTTTGGTGTTAATTTTCTAAAAGCTCCTGGTGCAATTATGATTACAGCATCTCATAACCCTAAAGAGTATAATGGGTTTAAATTTACAAGAGAAAAAGCAATTCCTATATCTGGTGATACTGGTATTAAAGAGATTGAGCAATTAGTTTATGATGATAATTTTAAAGATGCAAAGAAAGGTAAGATAATTAAAAAAGATGTTGAAAATGAGTATCATAAATTTTTGAAAAAGTTTGTTAAGGATTGGCGGCCAATGAAAGTTGTGATTGATTGTGCTAATGGTATGGTGGGTTCTGCAGCAAACGCTGTTGTTGATGATTCAGATTTGACAGTAACTAAATTATTTTTTAAACCTGATGGACATTTTCCAAACCATGATCCTAATCCTTTGAAAGCTTCATCTTTAGATAAGTTAAGAGAAAGAATGAAAAAAGTTAAAGCAGAACTTGGTGTTGCTTTTGATGGTGATGGTGATAGAGCTTTTTTTATCACAGAAGGTGGAGATATTGTTGAAGGAGATTTTATTACAACTTTAATTGCTGAAGAATATCTTGAAGAGAAAAAAGGGGGATTAATTCTTTATGATCTTAGAAGTAGTTGGATTGTAAAAGAAAAAGTCGAAGAGTTTGGTGGGAAAGCTGCTATGTCAAGAGTAGGGCATTCGTTTATTAAAGATCAAATGCGAAAGCAAAAAGCAATCTTTGCAGGTGAATTATCTGGACATTTTTATTTTACTGAATGTTTTAATACTGATTCTGCAATATTTACTTTTATTAAGCTTGTTAATTTACTTTCTATGAAGAATAAGAAGTTATCAGAATTGATTAAACCTTTGAAAAAGTATTTTACATCTGGTGAGATTAATTCTGAAGTTGAAGATAAGGAAGCAAAGATGAAAGAGCTTGCTAAAATCTATAAAAATGGTTCAATATCTCATTTAGATGGTATTAGGATTGATTTTGATGATTGGTGGTTTAATGTTAGGCCTTCTAATACTGAACCTTTACTACGTTTAAATTTAGAAGCAAAATCTAAGAAAATGATGGAAAGTAAAAGAGATGAGATTTTGAAATTTATCCGAAAGTAAAAGTATAAGCCATTAAACCTTTATTTGATTCAATTTCTAATGTGTGTGAACCATGTTCTTCTTCATCAACAACTCTATAAAGGCCAAATTCTTTAACACTAATGGTTTCTGTTTCTTTACCATCTAAAGTAATTGTTATGTCAACTGGTTCAACACTACCTGCAACTAAATTAACAGATTTTGCCTTGTATTCTAGATAAATTTTTCCAGGACCTTGAAGTTCCATACTTCCTGCATTATTTAACCATGAACCTTCTAAATAAAAGAAATCTGGTTTCTTGAAATCTGGGGGTGTATATTCAACAATTTCGTTGTTAATCCAACCTTCTTTATTACCTAATTGATCTCTTGAAAATTTATAACCAAAGTAAAGTTCTGGTGTTCTTACATTTTGACGGTTAACACTTTCTGCTTCTGGTTTTGAAATGTCTGTTTCAAAGTCTTGTTCTATACCTAGAACTTCATTTCTTTCTTTTAATAGATCTTGAATTTTGTTTTCAGTAGTTGTATAATCACCTTCACCAATATGGTCGTAAACAATAAATCCATCAATGTCTATTAAATATTTTCTTGGCCAGTATCTGTTTTTATAAGCTCGCCAGGTGTAATAATTATTATCTTGAACAACTGGATAATTTATGTTGAATTTCTCAGTTGCTCTTTTAACATTATCATAATCTTCTTCAAATTCAAATTCTGGTGTGTGAACACCAACAATTACAAATCCATCATCTTTGTATTTTTCATACCATGCTGTTAAGTATGGGAATGTTCTTTGACAGTTAATACAAGAGTATGTCCAAAAATCAACTAATATAATTTTCTCACCAACAAGTTCTTTTAAGGTAATGTTATCAACATTAATATATCCGTCTGGATCTATTAGTTCAACTGCTTTCTTAAACTTTTTTTCTTTTTCTTGTATTCTTTCTGTATTATCAGTAGGCATTTCTTCAATTGCTTGAGTAAGATTAGGCATTTGTTTGATAGTTTCTGTGTATGAACTTTTTGCAATTTCTTCAACTTCTACACCTGTTTGATCATAACTTGTTTTATTATTTTCTAGAAATATGATCGCTGAGATTATTATAATAACTACTATTACGAATTGGGTTGTTTTGGTCATTTTAATAAGAATTGATTTAGTATTTCAAAGTTAGCTACAAGGTTTAGATTATTTGTGAATACTAGTATTCCTATGATAAGGAGTAAAGCACCCACAACAATATTGAAGTATTTTAGGAACTTATCTGATTTGCTGATTAGTTTGACTGCTTTGTCTGAGAATAAACCTACTAAAAGGAAAGGTATGCCTAATCCTAATGCATAGCTCATAAGAAGCCAGAAACTTAATCCTGGTGAAGTAATTGCAAGTGCTAATATTGAACCTAGTATTGCTCCAACACAAGGTGTCCAACCAACTGCAAATGCAGCACCAAATACAAATGAAGTAAAGTAATTTGTTTTTAATTTGACTTTTAGCTTATGTTCTTTTTCTAAGAAAGGAATATGTATCAGTTTTAACAGATGTAAAGCAAACAAAATTATCACTAATCCAGCTATTCTTGCTAACCAAGTTTGTAAACTATCTGAAATATCAGTTAAAGTGTTTAGAATTACACCTAATATTGCAAAAATTACTGAAAAGCCTAAAACAAATATCAAACTGTGCAAGAACATCTCTTTTCTGTTTGGTTCTTTAAGACTTGTACCTGCAAGATATGCGAGAAATCCAGGAATTAAGGGTAAAACACAAGGACTAAGAAAAGATATAATTCCTGCAAGAAATGCTGCTATTATTGTTAATTGCACCATATTTGTGTGATAATAAGAATAACACTATAAATATCTTTTGGTATTATATGAAAAGCAAATAATTATCCAACATATGTTTGCTTTATGTAATAAGCAAAGGCAAGATTTATTTCAAAATTAGTTGCCTTTGCTATATATCTTTTACAACCAGTATACTAATCTCTGATTAAAAAACCGTTAGCTATATAAATGAGAAAACACGCTCAAATAGTAGAAGTACGGGGGTGGATTTTTATCCACAAATCTGTCAGGAGCATGCGATGGTAGCGTTCCTGACCTTTGTTTTTTAACAAGGTTTAAATAAACTAATTCTAAATTAATTATTATGATAATAGGTGTAACTGGAACTTTTGGATCTGGTAAAAGTTTAGTTGTTAAGTATCTTGGTAAAGATGTTATTAATGTAGATAAGATAGGGCATCAAATCTTAGAAAAAAAGAAAAAAGATATTGTTAAGATTTTTGGTAAAGATATTATTAGGAATAAAAAAGTTGATAGAAAAAAGTTAGGAAATATTGTTTTCTCTGATAAAATTAAACTAAATAAATTAAATAAAATTGTACATCCAGAGATGGTTAAATCAGTTAAAGAAAAAGCTAAAGGAAATTATGTTATTGATGCAGCTTTATTAGTGCAGTTAAATCTTGATAAACTTTGTGATAAGATAATTTTAGTTAAATCTAATAAGAAAATTCAAACAGAAAGATTATTAAACAAAGGTTACAGTAAAACACATATAAATAATGTTATTTCAGAACAAAATAAACAGTTTAAGAAATTAAAACCTGATTTGATTATAAGGAATGTAAAAACCAAAGAAGAGCTTAAAAAACAAGTTAAACAATGGATAAAAAAGCAGCAATTGAATTGAGTATGAATTTTTTGATCATAATAATAATTTCAATAGTTATATTTGGGTTTGGTATATGGATAGCAAATAAGTTTTTTACAGAAGCCACAGGTATGCAATTAGTGTTTGATCAACGTACAGAAGCAGAAATCGAACAATTAATGGATGATGGTAGTAGAGTTGCAATCCCTTTTGAAAGGGCACAGATATATAATGGTAAAGCAGATACTATTGGTATGGGGATATTGAATGTTGCTGGAATAAATCCTGCTACGTTTAGAGTGTCAATTAATTTTAGTAAAGCGTTTGCTTCTGATAATCGTCTGTTGTGTGATGGTGAAATTCCAGGTTTAGGTATAGCACCTGATTTTGGTAGAGAGTCCTGTGGTTATCCAGATACCTGGCTTAGAACAACTGCTGGTGATGGTTCAGACACTTCAAGAGGACTTGTTTTTACTAGAACAATAGATAATTATCAAAGTGATAAATTTTTAGTAGGTTTTGAAGTAATTGATGCTCCTGCTGGAACTTATGTGTTTAATGTAAGGGCTTGTTATGATGATGGTAGGGTCCCTGGTATTATTGATGATGATTGTACAGATACTTATCCTGCAGACTATGATAAATTACATAAGATATATGTTATAGTTCCTTAGAAAAAGCTCATTATTTTTTCTATAAATCCTGTTGTGTATACAACATAAGCTACAATGCTTATTAATATAATTATAAATATGAATTTTGCTAGGAAATGAGTTTCTTTTTCATGATGGTGTGGATCAGGATTATCTGATTTTGGTTCAATTACTTTTGGATTCTTTTTCATGTTAATTCCCTATACTATCTAATAAGCCAACGCCTTGTAATATTTGGTCAAGTATTCCTGTTGATTTAAGTACTAGATATGCAAGATAAAAAAATATAATGATTATGATTATTTTTATGATATTTGCAGTAAATTTCTTTCCTTCAGATGGTGGTTTTGCAGGTGTTTGTGGCTGTTGCTGTGCTAAAACTTTCTCTGTTTCATTAAACTCCTCAGTGGGTTGAGGTTCAAGTGTTGGATTTATTGTTTTATCTTGCATTTTCAATTATTTGGTTAAATTTTGTTGGGTTTAGGCTTGCTCCACCAATTAAAGCACCGTTAATATTTGGTTGTGAAAGTAAATCTTTAGAATTTTCTGGTTTTACAGAACCACCATAAAGTATTGGTACTTTATCAGAATTAATTAAGCTTCTAATCAAAGAATGTACTTCTTCAGCTTGCTCTTTGGTTGCTGTAAGTCCAGAACCTATAGCCCAGCAAGGTTCGTATGCTATTATTAGTTTGTTTACATCAATACCTTCTAAGCCTTTTTTAATTTGTTTTGAGATTATTTCTTTGGTTTTGTTTGATTTTCTTTGTTCAAGTCTTTCACCAACACAAACAATGGGTTTAATATTGTTAGCTAAAGCAGTTTTAATCTTGAGATTAACTGTTTCATCAGTTTCATTGTAATATTGTCTTCTTTCAGAATGTCCAATAATAACATATTTAATACCTGTTTCTTTTAGCATATCTGCTGATATTTCTCCAGTAAATGCACCTTCTTTTTCAAAATGAATGTTTTGTGCTCCAATATCAACTTCTCCTGATTCTTTAACTGCATCACTAAGACAAGTATAACTAGGACAAATAATAATCTCAACATTAGAAGGCTTATCCATAATTTTGTTTAATTTTTTTAGAAAATTAACTGCTTCTTTAACAGTTTTATGCATTTTCCAGTTTCCAGCGATTATTGTTTTCATGTTATTTTACTGCCTTTGGACCATATATAAATTTTTTGATTATAATACCTAAAATTATGATTACAACACTTGTAATTATAATATTTATTCCTAGATTCTTTCCAAAACTAGAAAAGAATTCAATTGGGTAGATTCTAGTTAATAATTCAGTCTGGTTGTTAAATGTCCATGTCCCTGGTTTGAACAATAAATTATGCATTAAAGTAAATGTTGCGTTAAAATTGATTAGTATAGCAACTAAGAACGTTCCAATCAAGGCGATTGATGTTATGCCTGTTGTAATCAAGACTTTTCCAAGGTTTATTTCTTTACCATAAATTGAGAATAATGCAAATAATATTATTATTGTTAATGATATTAGGAAAAAGTTGAATGATTGCATTGCAGTTATTATTGATTTAACATCTGCTAGATGTTCTTTTTCTCTTTGATTTAGTTTTGTATCATCTAAATTGTCTTTATCTTGATAATAACCAAGAATTTTATCATTAGTTTCTTGATCTTCTATTGTGCTGTATGTTTCTTTATTATTTAAAACATAATTAAAATTTGTAATAAAAGAAACAAATGTTAAGCTAATCACTAATAAACTAATCACAAAGAACTTATAGATATCTTTGTACATAATATTACTATAGGACTCAAGCTTATTTATTTCTTTCTAAAGTTATTGACCTTTTTCTAATTCTTCTCTTAATAATTATTTCTTCAACTTCAGTTTGTTCAATTTTTAGTTTTTGGCCAACAATTTCAGATTGTGCTTTAAGAATTTCATCAACAATTGTTCTGTTTGGATTTCTAATAACAATATCTGTTTCTTTAACAGATGGCAAGTTTGAGCCAGTATCTTGACTTTCTGTAATCCTTGGTATGTATGCAGTTAATGGTGGACCGTCTACTGCTTGTTTAATTTCTCTTAGATTTTCATCATAACCAATTTCTATCTTACTGTATTTAACATCAGACAATTGTTCATGTTGTGAAGGTGAGTAAAATCCATGGGCATAGCTTGGTAAGTCTGCGTTTACCATACTATTGTGGGTTGCTCCTGCATCGCCGTGACTATTTAGATTGTATAATGCTTCTCCACCCGGTGTGTAACAATTATCATATCCCATTTTAATCAATAAATATTAGTTCTTTTTCCTCTTTTATTGCTTTTTTTATTGCGTCTTCAATATCTTTTGTTTTTGCTCTTTTTTCTTTTGGTTTATCGTCAGTTCCGCCAAAAAGTTCTTCAGCAGCTTTAGTTGTAATTCCTTTTTCTTCTCCTTCTTCTTGTTTTGAAGGATTGTTTTTTTCTATTGTTTTTTCAAATTCAGTTAGTTCTTTTTCCTTTTTTTCTTCTTCTTTTTCTTCATCAGCACCAGTATTATAATCTGACTTTGCATCAGAAGAATTGTAATCATCATTACCTGAATAATCTTGGGTTATTTCTGTTTGATCTTTAATAGCTGCGTATTTATCTTCTTCTTCATCCCAAATTGAATGTCCTTTATATCCTGCCATTTTATTTTATCTGTTTAATTATTAATTTAAATCTTTCTCTATTGTATCTATTGTAATCTTAGCGATTGTTCCAGGTTTTAGTTCTTTTTCTAGAATTCTAGGTATAACTATAATTGCTTGAGAACCATGTTTTGCTATTCTTTTAGTAATTATATACTGCATTATACATATTGTATACATACTTTATTTATAAAGCTTTATATACATTTTCCAAATAGTGATTATATAATTATTTGTGTTTCTTTAGTAAATTTTTAAAATAAACAGAATTAATTCTTTATTAAAATATATCCAACTGACTTATAATCTATTTTGTATGTTATATTTATAAATATTATTTAATTCTTCTCTCGTTATATGATAACTTTATCAAAAGAATTAATACAAGAAATAAGAGCATTAGAAAAAAAAGGGCGAATTGAGGAAGGGACTTCATTAGGTGATTTAACCTTAGGTTCTACTCATTTTGGAGCTACTTCTAGGGTTTATCATATTAAAGATTCTGATGGGGATTATGCATTAAAGCTAGTACATCCATTTATTGTGTCAGATTGTGAAGTTGGATATAGAAGACATGTTTTATCAATTGAAGTAGAAAGGCACATGTATCATAGATTTTTTGGGATAGGTACTAATGGAGAAACTGATAGGTATTTTTCTTCAGATAGTGAAATTCCTAAAACAATTGTTAGATGTTATGATGGTTATTGTGGTTCATTACTTTTTGAATATTTTGGTGAAACGCCAGATACTTCAGAACCATTTATGGGTAAAGATAGTATAGATCCTGTGGTAATGGTTGCTTATGATATGTTGAAAGCTTTGCATTACATTCATACATTTACTACACCAGATGGTAGAGACAGACATATTATTCATAGAGACGTGAAACCTAGTAATCTATTAATAAGTTCTGGCTCTAAACCTTTTGCAAAACTTTTTGATTTTGGACTGGCAATTTTTGAAGATTCTGAAATTAGATATAATTTTGATGGGACACAAGTTTATGGAACTCTTCCTTATCAATCTCCTGAACAACACAGATGCGAATCATTACTAACACCTGCTACTGATATTTTTTCTCTTGGAGCTACTTTATATGAATGTCTTGTTGGTAAGGCGAACCATCCATATTTGAATGATGAAGGTGGGATAAATTGGAGTGGGATAGCCAATGGCAAATTTCTTCCAATTACTGATTTTGTGGATGTTCCAAAGTGGCTTTGTGATTTAGTTGTATCAATGATGCATGATAATCCTGTTGATAGGATAATTGCACAACAAGGAATAAATATAGTTGAGGATAACTTTCCTGCAGTAATTTGTGATTATGTCTAAAGGATTTAATAGCTTTATATTTCAGTAACCTTTATATATTACTTCTCTTTTCTAAAGTTAGGCATACCTAACTAATAAAATGGAACCGTTTTTACAAGCATTTATAATGGCCTTTAGAGAAGGTCTTGAAGCGTTCTTAATAATTGTAATACTATTAAAATTCTTAGATAAAACTAATAATAAAGAATTAAAGAAAAATGTTTGGCATGGTATGTCTGCAGGGGTAATAGCATCATTTATTTTTGGATTTATACTTTTAGCTATATCTTCATTTATTGGTGGGACTGATGCAACTGCAAAACTTTGGGAGAGTGTAGCTAGTTTTGTTGCAGTTGGTTTAATTACAACTTTTATAATATGGATGATTAATCATGGTAAAGAGATTAAAGGACATATTGAGAATAAAGCTGCTTTGAACTTAACAAAGAAAGGAATTTTTTGGATTGCTTTTGTTATGGTTGCAAGAGAAGGTGCTGAGATTGCTATATTCTCGTTTGCAGGTAAGTATACAATATTGCCAGTAATTTTGGGATTGTTCGTTTCTGTTTTACTTGTTATGTTAATATATCATTCAATTGTTAAGATAAAATTAAAGACAATATTTACAATAACTTTAGCATATTTAATACTTCAATCTGGATTCTTGTTAGGTTATAGTATACATGAAGGGTTGTCAGCTTCAAAAGCATTAGGTATGATTGAACCTGAGAATCCTATCTTTGCTAAAGCGTTTGATTTGTCTAAAACAGCTTTATATCATAAGGAAGGAGTAGTTGGTGTTCCATTGTATGTTCTGTTTGGATGGTATTCTAAACCAGAATGGGTACAGTTTATATTTCAATATCTTTATACTGCTGGATTGTTTTTTTATTGGTATAGGAAAAAGAAATAGATTTAGTTATACATATCTTTAATTCTTATTTTGTGATGTTTGAAAAAGAGGTTATGGGTCTCTTCGGTTATTATGTCGTTATTTAATTCAAATATTGTTTTCAAGATGTATTTTGCGTGGTGTTTTTGAATTGACTTTATTAGTTTGTTTAAATCAAGATATTTAAAAAATAATTTGAATATTTTAATTGTTTCTTTGTCAGTTACATCATTTCTCATTATTTTCTTTATGTCTGATTGTGACAATTTATTTATGACTGTGAATATTTCATTAAGAACATCTTGTGGGATGTCATTAATTATTAAACCCAACAGCCTGAATAATAGATTATTAATATTATCAGCAATATTATCAGGTAATTTTAGATTAGTTTCAAGATACAAATTATTTTTGATACAATTGGAAATATGTTTTGCTACTTTTTTATACTGTTTTAGTATTTCATTAAATCCCATTCCGTTAAGAGAGGGCGAATAAAATCCTGCATCCCCAAAAAGTATAATATGATCTAGTTCTCTTTTTTTCAGTAGTCCTGTTGGGTAACTTGCTATTTTTAATTCAACAAGCTTATGTTTGGGTATTCTAAAATCTTTTTGTGCCAATAACATCTCTTCTTTATATTTTTTTAAATTTGGTCTATTGTTTGAATACTTGAAATATTGTAATTGAGCAAGTTTTGGAGCAATTTTAGTAAAACCAAAGGAAGAATAATTGTGCCGATTCTTATTTCGATAAAGACAATAGTAATTTGTGTTCTTTAAATGATTAAATTTACCAATGTATGCAAAACAATTTATGTAAATTGGTAAATCGATAAGATTGTACTTCTTAATTATCTTTGAGTCTATTCCTGTACAGTCTATAAGTAAATTTGTAGTAAATGTCTTATTAATAATCAATTTGTCTTTTTTTCTTATGAAAGAATTAAAAGTTGTTAAGTCTTTAATTGTACATTTTTGTTTTAAACATATTTTTGCTAACCAACTAAGAAATTTATGTTCATTAAAACAAATGAAGTTGTCTTTTATGATGAATTGATTTGAATTTTTTCCATGTTTCATTTGAACAGACCATTCTTTGAACTCATTTTCAATAAATGTTTTTGGAAATTTTTCTTTAAACCAACGGTCTTTGTAAGTTAGCCAATTTTTATTGGTTTCCCCAATTTTATTTTTCTCAATAACTAGAACTTTATGCATTTTAGAGAGTTCTTTTGCTAATAATAGTCCTGCAGGTCCTGCACCAATAATTATACAATCAAAGTATTTCATTGTTAAATATTAATAAATCAGACATATATAAATATTCTTAAAATAATTCATTAAATATAAAGAGAGAGAAATAGATTATTCTTCTTCTTTTTTATCTTCAAATTCACTTAATTTCTTTTGTTTTAGGAATGTATCAATTGCTTTTGCAGCCTTTTTGCCATCACCCATTGCTTGTATTACTGTTGCACCATGGCCAGATGTTCCGCCAATTATGTCTCCGCCTGCAAAGACTCCTTCGCGAGATGTCATTAATTCTTCATTTGTAAACAAATAACCTTGCGGGTTATGGTCAATTGGTGTGTTTTTTGTAGCTAATGGGTTTGGTGATGAGCCTATCGCAATGATTACTTGATCACAATCAATATTAAATTCTGAGTTTTCAATGATAATTGGTGTTCTTCTCCCAGAACCATCTTCTTCACCTAACATCATTTGAATACATTCAACAGCTTCAACTTTTGTTTCGCCTAATACTCTTACTAAGTTTGTTAAAAGCAGAAAATGTATGCCTTCTTCTTGTGCATGTTTAACTTCTTCTAATCTTGCAGGCATTTCTTCAAAAGATCTTCTATAAATAACAGTTACATCAGAACCTAAACGTTTTGCTGAACGTGCTGTGTCCATTGCTACGTTTCCGCCTCCAATCACTATTGTTTTAGATGCTTTTTTTATTGGAGTATTATATTCTGGAAATTTGTAAGCACTCATTAAGTTTATTCTTGTTAAGAATTCGTTTGCTGTGTAAACATTTGGTAAAGATTCACCTGGAATATGCATTAGATGTGGAAGTCCAGCCCCAGGAGATAAAAATATTGCATTGTATTGTTTTTGAAGTTCTTCGATTGAAACAATTCTACCTACAACTTGATTTGTTTTTATCTTAACACCTAATTTCTTAATATATTCAATTTCTTCATTAATTACTTTATTTGGAAGTCTAAATTCTGGAATACCATAACGTAAAACACCTCCAGCATTTTGTAAGCCTTCATATATAGTGACTTGATAACCCATAATTGATAAATCTGCTGCTGCTGTTAACCCTGCAGGCCCTGATCCAATTATTGCAATTTCTTTATTTATTTTATTGATCAAAGGTGCATCTTCGATTTTTTGATGATCTGCTGCAAATCTTTCTAATTGTCCAATAGAAATAGCTGAACCTTTTTTAGTCAATATACAAATTTTTTCACATTGATCCTCTTGAGGACAGACACGACCACAGACACCTGGCAGGTTATTTGTTTTTTTTATTACTTTTGCAGCTTTATCAAATTTACCTTTAGCTATATGTCCAATAAATTTTGGAATGTTAATTTTGACTGGACAGCCATGAACACAAGCAGGTTTTGTACATTGTAAACATCTTCTTGCTTCTTTGATTGCATCTTCTGGTTCAAAGCCTAGTTCAACCTCTTCAAAATTTTTAATCCTTTCTTCGGATGGTTGTGTAGGCATGTTTAGTCTTTTCATTTTATGTTGCTAAGAAATTCAGATGCTGAATATGTTTTGCTGCATTTTCTACAATGAAATACAGCTTGTCCATCTGGTGTAGGAAAATCAGATTTCTCAAAATCTGAACCTTTACATTTAGGACAATTTACTTCTAGATGTTTAAGGTTAAAGAATTTGTTACATGTTTTACAGAAGAAAACATCTTCTTTACATGCTAATATCTTATGTTGTGGTGCATCACAAAATGGGCAAAAATTGACCTCACTCATTTTTTACATCCTCCTTTTTTACATTCTTCCTCTGAATAAATTGTGTTTCTGTTGATTAAATCATCCCAGTCTACTAAATGTGCATCAAATTCTGGACCATCACAACATGCGAATTTAACATTTTCTCCAACGTGTACTCTACAACATCCACACATCCCCATACCATCAACCATTATTGGGTTTAAAGAAGCGGTTGTTCTAATTTGGTGTTTTGTTAATTTTGCTACAGATTTCATCATAACTGGTGGTCCTATCATCCATATCTTGTTTGGCTTTTCTTTTGCAATTAGTTCTTTAAGACCATCGGTTACAAAACCTTTCATACCTTTAGAGCCATCATCAGTACAAATGATTATTTGATCTGAGACTTTCTTGAGTTTATCTTCCCATATGATCAATTTCTTATTTCTTGCACCTAATATTGTTATTACTTTATTATTTGCTTTTTTCATTGCTTTTGCAATTGGATAAATTGGTGCAATACCAAGACCACCACCAATTAAACAAACAGTGCCATATTCGTCTATTTCTGTTGGGTTTCCTAAAGGACCAACAACATCTAGAATTTTATCTTTTTTCTTTAGCTTAGACATATTATTTGTTGTTGTACCAACAACTAGAAATACTACTGTAATTGTTCTTTTTGTTTTATCAGAAATTGATAATGGTATTCTTTCGCCTTTTTCATCTAATCTTAGAATTATAAATTGTCCAGCTTTTGCTTTTTTAGCAATTTCTGGCGCTTCAATCTCAAGCAAATAAACATCTTTTGCCAGTTTCTTTTTTTGAAGTACCTGAAACATAAGCTTTAGGTAGATGCAGACTATTTATAAATATTTAGAGTGCAGAAGCTTTAAATATGCACAAATATTACTAAAAAAGATGTCATTATTAAAATTTTATCCAATAGACGTAACTTACAAGATAATAGATGATAAACCAGTTGTTATGTTATTTGGTAAAGCTTTAGGTGGGCATAGGGTTTGTGTTGTAGACGAAGATTTTGAACCATATCTTTATGTTATACCTAGGAATAAAGAGGTCGCTGATAAGATTTCTAAGATTCAAGTTGATGATAAAGGGACCCCTGTCCAAGTTGTTAGGGTAGAAAATGTAAATAAGAAGTATCTTGGAAAAGTTGTTAATGTATTAAAAGTTTTTACTAAATTACCAAAACATCTTTTGATAATAAGGGATGTAATCAAAGATTGGGATATAATTGAATTAATTACTGAATATGATATCGTATTTGTAAGGAGATACTTGATTGATAAGAATATTATTCCTTTTACTTTAACTGATGTTGAATGTGAAAAAGTTGACATGGGTTTTAAGGTTTCAACCTTTAAAATAAAAGAGATTAAGCAGGATTCTGATGAAATTTTTGAAACACCTAAAATATTGGCAATAGATATTGAAACTTATAATCCTAATGGAAAAGGTATTGCGCCAGATGTTAATCCTGTATTGATGATATCTTTTTATGGTGAAGACTTTAAGAAGGTTATAACATGGAAAAAATTTAAAACAGAATTAGATTATGTTGAGTTTGTAGATGGTGAAGTTGATCTTATTGATAAGTTTAAAGAAATTATTGAGAAGTACAAACCAGATGTTGTGTGTGGTTATTATTCTGATGGTTTTGATTTTCCTTATATTCAAACAAGAGCCAAAAAATATAAGATTAAACTTGATTTAGGTTTAGATGGTTCAGAACTTAAATGTTTTAAGAGGGGACGTTTTGAAACTGCTAAATTAGTTGGTATTGCCCATATAGATGTTTTTAAGTTTATTAAAAGAATCTTAAGGGTTAATTTAGATACTTCAATGTTTGGATTAAATGATGTTGCTTATGAATTGTTAGGTGAAAAAAAGATTGATGTTGAGCTTGATAATTTAGCAAAAATTTGGGATGATGAACCTGAAAAATTGAGTAAGTTTTGTGAATATAACTTGCATGATTCATATCTTACATACAAATTATTACAGAAAAGTATTGCAAACATAATTGAATTGGTAAAAATTGTAGGCTTACCTCCTTATGATATTATTAGGATGGGTTTTTCACAATTAGTTGAATGGTATTTGTTAAGACAAGCACCAAGTTATGGTGAGATTGCACCTGAACAACCACATTCTGATGAAATCAGAAGAAGAAGATCATTAACATTTAAGGGTGGATTTGTTTTTGAACCAAAACCTGGCCTGTACAAAAATATTGTTGTTTATGATTTTAGAAGTTTGTATCCATCAATCATATCTTCACATAATATTTCTCCAGCGACTTTAAATTCTGAAGGGAAAGGTGAACAAGTTCCTTTGAAAGATGAATATTATTGGTTTTCAAATGAAGAAAAAGCTTTTATTCCCACTTTAATTGAAGATATTGTAAAAAGAAGGATGCGGATTAAAGAAATAATGAAAGAAGGAAATAATGCTTTGCTTGAAGCACGTTCTCAAAGTTTGAAGATATTAGCAAATTCTTTTTATGGTTATCTTGGATTTTATGCAGCTAGATGGTATTCAATGGAATGTGCACGTTCAACAACAGCTTATGGACGGTTTTATGTTAATAAAGTAATTGAAGGTGCAAAAGAACAAGGTTTTAATGTTCTTTATGCTGATACTGATTCTTGTTTTATGTCATTAGAGGGTAAAACTAAACAAGATGCTGAGAAATTTGCTGATGAAATTAATGAAGGGTTACCTGGTGTAATGGAACTTGAATATGAAGGGCATTATCCTGCAGGAATATTTGTTTCTGCAAAAGCTGGAACAAATGGTGCTAAGAAAAAATATGCGTTGTTAACTGAGAAAGGTGACTTGAAATTGCGTGGTTTTGAAGCTGTTAGAAGAAATTCTAGTCAGATTGCAAAAGAAGTTCAAGGAAAAGTTCTTAATATTGTTTTAAAAGAAGATGATAAAGAAAAAGCAATGAAATATGTTAGATCTGTTTTAGAGGACCTTAGGAAAAAAAGAGTTGATAATAGTAAAATGATAATTCATACTCAGCTTACAAAGGATACTTCTGATTATTATTCTATTGGACCGCATGTTGCAGTAGCATCAAGGATGAAAGCTTTAGGGTTAGAAGTTGGTCCAGGTACAATCATTCATTATATTGTTACTAGTGGTGGTGGAATAATAAGGGATAGATCAAAATTGCCTGAAGAAGTTAAGCAGGGGAATTATGATGCTGATTATTATATCAATAATCAAGTTGTTCCAGCAATTGAAAAGATTTTTGAAGTTTTGGGTTATACAAGAGAAGATATTGCTGAGAAAGAAGGGCAGAAGAAATTAGGTGAATTTTGATTGAAAAGGTTTAAAAATAAAATTAACTTTCTTTTTTAAATGACTCAAGTTTATTGTGTAAATTCTGATGCTTTTGAAGATGGACCACGTTTTATGCCTTATAGTTTGTTAGTTAGGCAGATAGAGTATACTGTTGTTGGTCAAGGTGGAGTGCTTAGCATTGATCGAGCAGTTGTTGAGAGTAGTGGGGTTCCAGTAACACTTAATTCAAAAGGGCTAAAAGATGCAGAAGCTAGATATCCTTGGAAAGAACAATTGCAAGGTGTATTAAATTATGTGTTAGATGGTCTTGAAAGTACTTTACAGGTTCATCCAGCTGGTACGTTACATTCTTTACCTGATACGCCATAATCTTTATAAATATCGACTATTTCTTTTAACGTATGAAATATAATCCTCAAGAAACTGAAAAAAGCATCTTAAAGTTTTGGGAAGAGTATCAAATTTATCAGAAAGTTAAAGAAAAAGTTCAATCTGGTAAGGTTTATTATTTTCTAGATGGGCCACCATATACCTCAGGAAAAGTTCATATTGGAACAGCTTGGAATAAGTCATTGAAAGATATGGTTCTTAGATATAAACGTATGAAAGGGTTTAATGTTTGGGACCGGGCTGGTTATGATATGCATGGTTTACCAACTGCACATAAAGTTGAAGAAAAACTTGGAATTAAACATAAAGATGAGATTCCTAAGTTTGGTATACAGAAGTTTGTTGAAGAATGTAGAAAGTTAGCTGTTGATAATATGGAGGCTATGAATAAAACATTTAAGAGCATTGGTGTTTGGATGAATTTTGATAATGCATATACTCCAATTACAAAAGAGTTTATGGAAGGTGAATGGTGGTTAATTAAAAAAGCGCATGAAAATCAAAGATTATATGAAGGAGAAAAAGTTATGCATTGGTGTTCTTCATGTGCAACTTCTTTAGCTAAACATGAACTTGAATATGAAAATGTAACTGATGAGTCTATTTTCTTAAAATTAAAGGTTAAGGGTGCTGAGAAATCAAAGATTTCTGGCACCACTGATCGTGGTACAGAGAATGAATTCTTAGTAATATGGACAACTACACCATGGACAATTGCTTATAATTTAGGTGTTATGGTTAATCCTGAGCAAGATTATGTTAAAGCTAAAGTTGGGGATGAAATTTGGATTGTTGCAAAAGCTTTGGTTACAAGTTTTGTTTCTGCTGTTGTTGGGAAAGAATTTAGAATAATTGAAGAGTTTAAAGGTGAAAAACTGCAAGGTGTTGAATATGTTCATCCTTATTATAATACACTTAAAGATATTTATGATAAATTAAAAGAAAAAAGTCCTAATGTTCATACTGTTTTCTTATCAGAAGAGTATGTTGATACAAGTTCTGGTTCTGGATTGGTTCATTGTGCACCAGGCTGTGGTCCTGAAGATTATGAAGTTGGTAGAGAGTATGGTGTACTTCCATTTAATAATCTTGACGAGTTTGGCAATTATCCAGAAGAAATGAAAGAGTTTGCGGGATTAAATGCTAAAAAAGATAATAAAAAGTTTATTGAGAAACTTGATGAGCTTGGCGCTTTGATCGCAACAAATCCTGTTGAACATGAGTATGCACATTGTTGGAGATGTAAAAGTCCTGTTATTTTTAGAACAACTAAACAATGGTTTTTCAAAGTTGAAGATATGAAGGATAAAATGAGGGCATTGAATAAAGATATTGAATGGATTCCAGATTGGGCAGGTTCGAACTGGTTTGATTCATGGTTAAATAATTTAAGAGATAATGGTATTACTCGGCAAAGATATTGGGGTACACCATTACCTATATGGAAATGTAAGAAGTGTAAAGAATATGTTGTTATTGGTTCTCTTAATGAACTTAAAGAGTTAGCAGGAAATGTTCCTGATGATCTTCATAGACCATATATTGATGAAGTTAAAATTCCTTGCAGTTGTGGTGAACAAATGGATAGGATTCCTGACATACTTGATGTATGGATCGATGCAGGTACAACTTCATGGACTTGTTTAGATTATCCACAGAAAACTGAACTTTTTGATAAGATGTGGCCTCCAGATTTTATTTTAGAAGGTAAGGATCAAATCAGAGGATGGTTTAACTTATTATTGATAGCTTCAATGGTGTCAATAGGTAAGCCGTCATACAAAGCATGTTATATGCATGGTTTTGTTCAAGATTCTCAAGGTAGAAAAATGTCAAAAAGCTTGGGAAATTATATTTTGCCTGAAGAAGTTCTTGATAAGTATGGTGCTGATACTTTAAGATATTATATGATTGGTGGAGCAAACCCTGGTGTTGATATTAATTATAATTTTGAAGATATGAATGTTAAACACAAAAATTTGATGGTTTTATGGAACTTGGGAAACTATCTTATTGATTATTCTAAAACTTTGGGTATTAATCCTAGTGAAGTTTCAGAAGATATCTTGGGAACAGAAGAGAAATATATTTTATCAAAATTAAATTCAACTATGCAGAAAGTAACTGAATTATTTGAAAATTATCATCTTAATGATGTACCTTTGGCAATTGAAGAACTTTATCTAGATCTTTCAAGAACATATATACAATTAACAAGGGAAAAGTCAGCTTTAGGTAGTAAAGATGATAAAAAAGTTGTCTTAAATACAATTTACAAAGTTTTGATTAATGTGTTAAAGATGTTTTCGCCTGTTGCACCATTTATTACTGAAGCCATGTATCAAAATTTAAAAGATGCGTTTAAATTACATGAATTTAGTATTCATATGTTTGATTGGCCAGTTGTTGATGAAAAAGCAATTGATAGAAACTTAGAACTTGCAATGGATACAGTAAGTAATGTTGTTCAATCTTCTTTAGCTGGAAGAGATAAAATGAGTTTAGGTGTAAGATGGCCTATTCAATCATTAACAGTTGCAACTAAAGATGATATGGTTTCTAAAGCAGTAATAGAACTTAAAGAAATAATCAAAACACAAGTTAATGTTAAGGAAATTAATGTTTTAGATGATATGCCTGGTGTTAAATTAAATGTTCAAGCTAATTTTAAAACTTTAGGTCCTGATTTTGGGCAGGCTGTTGCTATGATAATACCAAAACTTACTCAAGAAAGTCCTGAAACTATCTTAGGACATATTGAAAAAGAAGGGAAGTTTACTTTGAAGATTGATGGGAGGAATTATGATATTAAAAAAGATCATATAACTGTTGAAAGAGATGCTCCTACTAAATATCAGGAGTCTGAGTTTAAGGCTGGTTTTGTTTATCTTGATAAGACAATGTCTGATGAACTTGAAGCTGAAGGATATGCTCGTGAAGTAATGAGACGTGTTCAAGTTTTGCGTAAAACTGGTGGTTTAGAGAAAAAGGATTCTATTATCTTGTATATTAAATCTGATTCTGAAGGAGTTGAGATGCTTTCTAAACATGAAGATCTTATTGCTGAAAAAGTTGGTGCTGAAAAGATCAAGATTGATAAAGTTGATCCTGTTAAAAAGCATGAAAATAATTCTAAAGAAAATATTAAAGGAAAAGAGTTTGAGATCTGGTTAGATAAGGTAATAGTTAAATAAGAGGATTAGGATGTTGTTCTCTTGAATATTTATAACTTTTAAAAATCTTTCGATATGTTTCTGATCTTGCACTACAAGTTGTGACTGGATTTGAATCTAAGATTTCTGGTTGTAATTGGCACTCTGCTTCCACTTTTTCTCTAAGGCTACCTTGCATATGCAAGAAAATAAATCCATCATTGGTTTGAGATGGCGTTAATGCATTTGCAACATAATTTAAGCTTGATTCTGTGCCTTTGATTGCTAAAGCATCTAAAGCTTCTACTTGGTCATCTACTCCTTTTCTATATCCATATTCACCGCTAGCAACTTTTTTTAATACCTCTTCTGCTTCTGGTACTCTTGAAATTGCTAAAGAACTATACGCAGATACTCTATCAAACATAAATGGTGCCCAATATGCTACAAATTGATCATATGCAAACCTTATTCTATCTGTTCTTCTTATCCTCATAATGCTTAGAATTTGAAATTACTTTTTAAAGTTTATCACTTTTATTATATCTAATAATAAACTTTAAATACTTCTTATTCATTCTTATTTTGGTAGTGAGTGTTTCTTTAGGGGGAACCCTTTTAATTTGTTATTCCTCGTCGGGAAACTATATTTTTAATAAACTAAAACTATATAAATCAGGGTGTATTCTATTTCTTTTTAATGGACTTTAAAAACAGAATCAAGGCTAAACTTGTTCTACAAGATGGATCTGTTTTCCATGGTTTCTCTTTTGGTGCTAAAAAATCTATAGCTGGTGAAGTAGTTTTTAATACTGGGATGGTTGGTTATCCTGAAAGTATGACTGATCCAAGTTATAAAGGTCAAATATTAACTTTAACATATCCTTTAATAGGTAATTATGGTGTACCTCCAAAAGAAAGTGAAGATGACCTGCTTAAATTCTTTGAATCAGATAAGATTCAGATACAAGGTTTAGTAATTTCAGATTATTGTGAAAAACCTTCACATTGGAATTCTGTTAAAAGTTTAAGTGAATGGATGCAAGATGAAGGTATTCCAGGAATATTTGGTGTTGATACAAGAGAATTAACTAAAAAATTAAGAACTAAGGGTGCAATGCTTGGAAAGATTATTGTTGATAAAGATGTTCGTTTTTATGATCCTAATAAGAAAAATCTTGCAGCCCAGGTTAGTATAAAGGAACCTATTACTTATGAAAGAGGCCATACAAAAATAGTTGCTGTTGATACAGGTATAAAAAATAATATTATTAGAAGTTTTCTTGATAGGAATATTACTGTGATAAGGGTTCCATGGAATTATGACTTTAATAAATTAAATTATGATGGTTTGTTTTTGTCAAATGGGCCAGGGGACCCTAAAATGTGTAAAGCAACAATTGCTAATGTTAAGGTTGCTTTAGCTCAGGGAAAACCTACTTTTGGAATTTGTCTTGGAAATCAAATACTTGCTTTAGCTGCAGGTGGTGATACATACAAACTAAAATTTGGTCATAGAAGTCAGAATCAGCCTTGTATAGAAGTTGGAACAAAGAGGTGTTATATAACATCACAAAATCATGGTTATGCTGTTAGAACTAAAAGTTTGCCAAGAGGATGGAAGTCATGGTTTGTAAATGCTAATGATAATACAAATGAAGGTATAAAGCATATGAAGAAACCTTTCATGAGTGTGCAGTTTCATCCAGAAGCAACACCAGGGCCAGTTGATACTGCATTTTTGTTTGATCGGTTTATAGAGATGATATGATGAAGAAAGTAATTATTCTAGGGAGCGGGGCAATAAAGATTGGTCAGGCAGGAGAATTTGATTATTCTGGTAGTCAAGCAATAAAAGCTTTGAAAGAAGAAGGGATCAAAACGATTTTGATTAATCCTAACATAGCAACAATTCAAACTTCTGATTATCTTGCTGATAAAGTATATTTTATTCCTGTTGAACCAAATTTTGTTGAAGATGTTATTAAGAAAGAAAAACCAGATGGTATAATGTTAGCTTTTGGTGGTCAGACAGCACTAAATTGTGGTGTTGAACTTGAAAAACAAGGGATATTAAGCAAATATAATCTTGAAGTTCTTGGAACTCCTGTGAAAGCTATTGAAGAAACTGAAGATAGAGAGTTGTTTGTTAAGAAACTAAAAGAGATTGGATTAAAAACACCAAGAGGTATAGCTGTAAAAACAGTTAAGGATGCTTTGAAAGCTTCTGAAGAAATTGGTTTTCCAGTAATGTCTAGAGCTGCATATACTCTTGGAGGACTTGGATCTGGAATTGCAAGAAATAAAGAAAAACTAAAGAAGATGGTTAATGAAGCGTTATCTAAATCGCCTCAAGTTTTAATTGAAGAATGGATTGGTGGCTGGAAAGAAGTTGAATATGAAGTTATTCGTGATAAATATGATAATTGTGTTACAGTATGTAATATGGAAAATTTTGATCCAATGGGAATACATACTGGAGAAAGTATTGTTGTTGCACCATCACAAACACTTAGTAATTCTGAATATCATAAACTAAGAGATATAGCAATCAGATTAATAAGACATATTGGGATTGTTGGAGAATGTAATATTCAATATGCTTTGGATCCTGAAACAGAAGACTATAGAATCATTGAAGTTAATGCAAGGCTTTCAAGGAGTTCAGCGCTTGCATCAAAAGCAACAGGTTATCCTTTAGCGTTTATCGCGGCAAAGCTTGGTTTAGGCTATTCACTTACTGAAGTTAAAAATTCTATTACTAAAGTTACTGCAGCATGTTTTGAACCTGCACTTGATTATTGTGTTGTTAAGATTCCAAGATGGGATCTTAAGAAGTTCAAAAAAGTTAGCAAAGTAATTGGTTCTGAAATGAAGTCAGTTGGAGAGATCATGGCAATTGGCAGAAAATTTGAAGAAGCTTTGCAAAAGGCTATTAGAATGTTGAGTATTGGTATGGAAGGTGCCGTATGTAATGATCTTGACATTGACGATATTGAAGAAGAACTTAATAATCCTACAGATATGAGAGTTTATGCTATTGCTAAAGCGCTTGAAAAAGGAATGACTGTTGAAAAGATTCATTCACTTTCTAAGATTGATCTTTGGTTCTTGAATAAAATTAAGAATATTGTTGAGATTAAAAAAGAAATATCAAAACATAATATTAATAATCTTAAGATTGCTTTGTTAAAAGAAGCTAAACAGTTAGGTTTTTCAGATAAACAAATTGCTAAGACAATAAAAGCTGATGAGATAGCAGTAAGACGATTAAGAAAAAGAATGGGTTTAATGCCTTATGTTAAACAGATTGATACTTTAGGGGCTGAATATCCAGCCAAAACAAATTATCTTTATCTTACTTATAATGGAAGTAGAGATGATATTGAAGTAGGTGAAGAAAATCAAGTTGCAGTTCTTGGAAGTGGTGCGTATCGTATTGGTAGTTCTGTTGAGTTTGACTGGTGTTGTGTTAATTCTGTTTTAACATTAAGAAAATTGGGTTATAAGACTATCATGATAAATTATAATCCTGAGACAGTGTCAACTGATTATGATATTTGTGATAAATTATATTTTGATGAGTTGAGTTTTGAGACTGTAATGGATATTTATGAAAAAGAAAAAATATTTGGATTAATAATCTCAGTTGGTGGTCAGATACCTAATAATCTAGCAATGCCTTTACATAATTTGGGTGTTAATATCTTGGGAACAAGTCCTAAATCAATTGATAACGCTGAAGATCGTAACAAATTTTCAAAATTACTAGATGAACTTGAAATTGATCAACCAGAGTGGGAAGAATTGACAAATATTAACGAAGCTAAAAAGTTTGCAGCTAAAGTTAAATATCCTGTTTTAGTTAGGCCTAGTTATGTTTTAAGTGGAGCAGCAATGGCTGTTGTTAATAATGATAAAGATCTTGAAAAATTCTTGAAAAAAGCTGCTGCAGTTTCAAAAGAACATCCTGTTGTTATTAGTAATTTTATTGAAGATGCTAGAGAAATTGAACTCGATGCAGTTGCTAACAAAGGTAAAATTGTTTGTTATGCTATTAGTGAACATGTTGAAAATGCTGGAGTACATTCAGGAGATGCAACTATGGTTCTTCCACCACAAAGAACTTATCTTGAGACAACTCGTAGAATTAAGAAGATTGGAACTGCAATTGCTCAGGCTTTAAACATCAGTGGTCCTTTTAATATTCAATTTATTGCAAAAGAAAATTATGTTAAGGTTATAGAATGTAACTTAAGAGCTTCAAGAAGTTTTCCTTTCTGTTCAAAAGTGTTTAAATTAAACTTTATTGAACTTGCAACTAAATCAATAATGGGTAGAGAAACCCCAAAGATTGATAAATCTGTTTTTGAACTTGATTATGTTGGGGTTAAAGCGCCGCAATTTTCATTTACTAGATTAAAAGGTGCAGATCCTATACTCGGTGTTGAAATGGCATCAACTGGAGAAGTTGCTTGTCTTGGAGATGATTTAAATGAGGCGTTTCTTAAAGCTTACATTTCTGCTGGATGGAAAATTCCTAAGAAAAAGAAAGTATTGTTATCAACTGGACCATTGAAAAGTAAAGCAGAATTTTTAATGAGTGCTAAGAAAATGTTTGATATGGGTTATGAGTTGTTTGCAACTAAAGGAACATATGATTTCTTAAAAGCTAATAAAGTAAAATGTACTAAACTTTTTTGGCCATTAGACAAGAAAAATCCAAATGTTATTGATTATCTTTCTAATGGCAAGATTGATCTTGTGATTAATATACCTAAAAGTAGAGAAGAAATGGAATTAACTAATGATTATATGATTAGAAGAACCGCAGTTGATTTTAATATTACTTTGATAACTGATATTAAAGTTGCAAAGAGATTTATTGATGCTATTTTTGAAATAGATATTTTAGGTGTTAAGTCATGGGACGAATACAATTAAAAACAATAAGTTTAAATAGTAAAAGTCGGAAAATTATATTTAAAGGGGTGGAAAAAAATGGACTTTAAAGGTAGAGATATTATCTCAATCAGAGAGTTTTCTAAAGATGAAATCTTGTATATTCTTGATATCGCAAAAAGTATGGAAGCTAAGACTGATTATAAACTTTTATCTGGTAATGTAATGGCATCTTTGTTTTTTGAACCTTCTACTCGTACTAGGTTAAGTTTTGAAAGTTCAATGAATCAGCTTGGTGGTAGAGTAATAGGTTTTGCTGATGCAGGTGTTACATCAGGGACAAAAGGTGAAACACTTTACGATACAATCAAAATGGTGGAACAATATTCAGATGTAATTGTTATGAGACATTCAATTGAAGGTTCTGCTAGGTTAGCTGCGGAAGCTGCAGATGTGCCTGTAATAAACGCTGGTGATGGTGCTAATCAACATCCTACGCAAACACTTCTTGATCTTTATACAATACTAAAACATAAAGGGACACTTGAAGGATTAAATATTGGAATCTGTGGTGATCTTAAATATGGAAGAACTGTTCATAGTTTAGCAATTGCAATGGCACATTTTGGAGCTAATATGTACTTTATTGCACCAGATGCACTACAAATGCCAAAAGTTTATATTGAAGAACTTAAAGAAAAAGGCATTAAAATTGTGATGGCTAAAAAAATTGAAGATGTTAGTAAAGAACTTGATATATTATATATGACTAGAATTCAAAAAGAAAGGTTTGCTGATCCTGTTGAATATCAAAGATTGAAAGGTGCTTATCAAATTGGTCTTAAACTGTTAGAAAGGAGTAAAGAAGACTTAAAAATTATGCACCCATTACCAAGAGTTGATGAGATTAAACCTGAACTTGATAGTACACCAAATGCTGTGTATTTTGAACAAGCTGGGAATGGGATTCATGTAAGAAAAGCACTACTTGCATTAGTGCTTGGGAAGGTGAAATAAAATGCCTAATAAAGAATTTACAATTAGTGCAATAAAAGATGGTACTGTAATTGATCATATTAATGCAAAGAATACTTTTAAGGTTGCGGAATTGTTAAAATTGGGTGAACATAAAGATGTTGTTAATGTTGCAACAAACTTGCCAAGCAACAAAATGAGGATTAAAGGTTTGATTAAGATTGGGGTAAGAGAACTTAACAAAGATGAAGTTAACAAAGTTGCGCTTCTTGCACCAGAAGCAACAGTTTCTATCATAAAGGAGTTTGAAGTAAAGGATAAGTTTAGGGTTACTGTACCAGACGTTGTTCCAAACATAATTCAATGTTCAAATCCAAAGTGTATAACTAATATGCAACCAGTGTCTTCAAGATTTAATGTAATGACAGCAGATCCTTTGAAAGTAAGATGTGATTATTGTGAGAGGGCAATGTGGGGCGATGAAATCAAGTTTAAATAAAATGTTTGAAATAAATCTTTGCGGGGTTAAATTACGTAACCCTTTTATTCTTGCTTCTGGTATTCTTGGTGTTGGTGCTCCTTTGTTAAAACGTGTTTATTCTAAAGGAGCAGGTGCAGTAACCACTAAATCTATTGGTCCTGTTGAACGTATTGGAAATAAGAATCCTTCAGTGATTGAAGCTGATAATGGTTTAATGAATTGTGTTGGGTTACCAACTCCTGGGTTTCTTAATATGAAAGACGAGTTTGAAGAGTTAATGGCTAGTAAGGTTCCTGTTATTTATTCTGTTTATGGAAGTTCAATTGAAGATTATGTTAAGATTGTTGAATTTATCCAGAAATTTAAGCCAGCTTTGATTGAATTAAATATTAGTTGTCCTAACAAAGCAGAGGGTATGTTATTTGCACAGGATAAAGATTTAGCATATGATTTAGTTAAAAAAGTTAGAGCAGTTTCTAAGATTCCCATAATTGCTAAATTAACACCTAATTGTAAAGATATAGTTGAGATTGCAATTGCTTGTGAAAAAGCTGGAGCTGATGCTATAACTGCAATTAATACTGTTTTAATTAAAGATAAAGATCTTTCAATGGGCCAAGGTGGATTGTCAGGACCTGCAATACATTCAACTGCTATAGAAGCAGTATCTAAAATTCATAAAGCTGTTAAGATTCCGATAATTGGTATTGGTGGGGTAAATAATGGTAAAGAAGCTTTAGATATGATCAAAGCTGGTGCAACTGCTGTTGGTATTGGGAGCGGTGTTTATTATCGAGGAATTGAAATATTTTCAGAGATTTTAGAAGAGTTAAAAAAAGAGTTAGGTGGAAAGTCTGTTGAAGAGATGATTGGGTATGACAATAAATAAAGTTAAAATATTAGAAATTGTAGATGAAAATCATAAAGTTAAGAGTTTTATTCTTGATGTTAAACTAGATGCAAAACCAGGTCAGTTTGTGATGGTATCAATTACTGATGTTGATGAAAAACCTTTTACATTATCATGCTTAAATCCTGTTACTGTTACTGTTGAGAAAAAAGGGTTGTTTACTGAAGTAATGTTTAAGCTTAAGGTTGGTGATAAAGTAGGGGTAAGAGGTCCTTATGGAAATGGGTTTACTTTGAATCAGAAATCTTGTATTGTTGCAGGTGGTCTTGGTATAGCTCCATTATTACCAATAGCTGGTGAAGTTTCCAAAGTTATTGTTGGTGCTAAAAGTGAAGATGATCTTATATTTATGGATAAATTAGGTAGTGCTGTTGTATGTACTGATGACGGAAGCGCTGGAAAGAAAGGATTTACAACTGATATCTTAAAAGAATTACTTAAAACTGAGAAATTTGGTGTTGTTTATACTTGCGGTCCTGAAATAATGATGAAAAAGGTTTTTGAAATATGTGAAGAACAAGGGATTGAATGTCAAGCTTCTTTAGAAAGGTATATGCGTTGTGGTTTTGGTGTTTGTGGTGCATGTGTATGTGGTGATCAGATGGTTTGTAAAGATGGGCCAGTGTTTAGTTCTGAACAGTTAAGAATGTTAAATAGTTTTGGTGAGTCTGCATTGTTAAAATCTGGAAAAGAAGTTAAATTAAAAGAATATTATAGTTATAGGGAAAAATGACAACAAAATTAATCAAAAATTGTAATATTATCCAAGAAGGGAAATTAAATAAAGTAAATATTCTAATTAAAAATTCAAAGATATTTAAAATATCTAAAAGTAAATTATTTGCTGATGAAATAATTGATGTTAAAGGTAAGATTGTATTGCCTGGATTGATTGATTCACATGTACATTTTAGAGAACCTGGTTTAACACATAAAGAAGATTTTTTCTCTGGGTCAATTGCTGCTGTTAAAGGGGGCATAACAACTATCTTAGATATGCCTAATACTAAACCACCAACGTTAACTCTAAAAGCTTTGAATGATAAAAGAAAGTTAGCTGCTAAGTCAGTTGTTAATTATGGTTTTCATTTTGGTAGTTCTAATGATAATCTTAAAGAGATAAAAAAAATCAAAGGAATAGCTTCTGTTAAAGTTTTTATGGATATTTCAACTGGTAAGATGAAAGTTGATGATGAAACAGTACTTGATGTTATGAGAAATTCTAAGATTGTAAGTGTTCATGCTGAAGAAGATAATGTTAAGAAAGCTTTGGAATTGAACAAAAAAGCTAAAGGTAGATTATATTTATGTCATATTAGTTCTAAGAAAGAAATCGATTATATTAAGAAAGCAAGAGTAAAGGGTGTTTTTGTTGAAGTTACACCACATCATTTATTCTTGAGTTCTATTGATGCTAGTAGGTTAATGGCTTATGGTTTGATGAAGCCTGGTTTAAAGAGTAAGGATGATCAAAATGCGTTATGGAAAGCCATCTTGGATGGAGTAGTTAATACTATTGGAACAGATCATGCACCGCATACTATTGAAGAAAAAGAAACTTGTGACCCTTATGGTGTTCCTGGTGTTGAGACAATGTTACCTTTACTTTTGGATGCTGTTAATGCTAAAAGGTTAAGTTTAGCAGATGTTCAAAGATTATGTTGTGAAAATCCTGCAAAAATTTTTGGTATAAAAAATAAAGGTTTTATTAAACCAGGTTATGATGCTGATTTGGTTATAGTAGATATAAATAAAAAAGATAATGTTGTTAGAGATTCGTTATTATCTAAATGTGGTTGGAGTCCTTTTGAAGGAAAAATATTAAAAGGTTGGCCTGTAACTACAATTGTTAACGGAAATATTATTTATGATAAAGGATCTGTTTTTGATATAAAAGCTAAAGAGGTTAATTATGGAAAAAGAAATAGCTGAAATACTAGTTGCTGCAAAAGCTGTAAGTGTTAATGTTAAAGAACCGTTTAGGTATGCTTCAGGAATATTAAGTCCTGTATACTGTGATAATCGAGTTTTAATCAGTTTACCAACTGAAAGAGAAAGGATAGTTGGATATTTTGTTGATATATTGAAAGATTATGATCCTGATGTTATTGCTGGAACTGCAACAGCTGGAATTCCTTGGGCTGCATGGGTTGCTGATCATATGAAAAAGCCAATGGTGTTTGTAAGAAAATCTGCAAAAAAACATGGTAAAGGTAAACAAGTTGAAGGAACATTAAAAAAAGGGCAAACTGTTGTTGTTATTGAAGATTTAATTTCTACAGGTGGATCTTCGTTTGCAGCTGTTGAGGCGTTACGTTCAAAAGGTGCTAAAGTCTTATCTGTTCTTGCAATATTTACTTATGAAATGGATAGTGCACAAAAACTTTTTGATGAAGGAAAATGTGAATTAAATACTCTTACTAAATTATCTGTTTTAGTTGATAACATGAATAAATCTGATAAAGAAAAAGTTTTAGCTTGGAGTAAAAATCCTGAAGCTTGGGAGACGGAGTGGTTATAATGAAAACAATTATACCAGCATGTGATGTTGATAGTTTAGAATTACTTGAAAAAATAGTTAAGGAAACTAGTGAAGTTAAAGGTATTGGTGGATATAAAGTTGGTTTTTCTTTGGTTATACCTTTTGGTTTAAATAAAGTTGTTAGTGTGATTAGAAAATATACAAAACTTCCAATCATATATGATCATCAAAAAGCTGGAACTGATATTCCTGATACAGGTAAATTGTTTATGAAAGCTTGTAAAGATGCAGGTGTTGATTCTGTTATTATTTTTCCAGCAATGGGACCAGTAACTGAAGAAGAATGGATTAAAGCTGCAAAAGCTATAGGGATTAAGATAATAGTTGGTGGTGAGATGACTCATCCTGGTTATTTAGCAAATGATGGTGGTTATCTTAATGATGATATGCCTGTAAGGGCATATGAAATTGCTGCTAATTTAGGTGTTGTTGATTTTGTTGTTCCTGGTAATAAACCTGATAAGATTAAAGAGTATAGAGAGATGTTAGAAGCTATGGGTATTGAACCAGTATTTTATTCTCCCGGCCTTGTAACACAAGGAGGTTCAATTTCAAAAGGGGGCCAAGCTGCTGGTAATAATTGGCATGCAATAGTTGGAAGAGCCATATATAATGCTAAAGATATGAAGAAAGCTGCAGAAGAACTGGTTAAAGAGATTTAGATTGTTTCTTATAAATAATAAAAAAATAAAATAAAAAGGAAAAAATTACTTCCTTTTCTTTGTAGCTTTCTTTTTAGCAGCTTTTTTCTTAACTACTTTCTTTTTAGGTGCTTTTTTCTTAGCAGCTTTTTTCTTTTTGCCGCCTCTTGCCATTTTAGCACAGCAAACGTCTCCGTTCTTATCTACATAATATAAGAAGCCAGATTCTCTTTTAACGCCGCATTTTTCACAAACTTCTGTTTTCTTTTTATATGGCTTTCCAGCTCTTTTCATGTTAACTCTTGCTAAGTTGCCTTTTTTGTCAACATAGTATAGATAGCCGCTTTCTCTTTTTACTTTTGTTTTAATTAATACTTTTCCCATTTGTTTTCCACCTCGGAAGATTAGGGGTTTGATCTTGATCTTACCACCTAATTTTACTAATTTTTAATTTTTTATAGAGGGGGTCATTTATATATCTGTCGGTTTTTCGAGGGTGATTAGGCTAAATTAGTGGTTTTTTAGCTTAAATTTATAAAAAAGCCTTGTTTTTAGATAGTAAAATGTATGAACCTCAAGAAGATAGCTTTCTTTTGCAGAAACAAGTTAAGAAATATGCTAAGGGAATAGTTTTAGATATGGGTACTGGTTCTGGAATTTTGGCTGTTGAAGCAGCTAAATCTCAGAAAGTTGTAAAAGTGTATGCCGTTGATATAGATAATGTAGCTATTGATTATTGTAAAGAACATATTGATAATAATAAGATTAATTTCTTAAAATCAGATTTATTTAGTGTTTTTGAAGTTGATAAAAAGTTTAAAGGAATTAAATTTGATACTATCATCTTTAACGCACCTTATTTGCCAGATGATGAAGGTATAGAAGATCCTGCTTTGTATGGTGGTAAGAAAGGGCATGAACTGATTACATTATTTTTGAATCAATCTAAGAAATACATTAATCCTACTACTGAAATATTGTTGGTTTTTTCATCTCACACAGGTAAAGATACTCTTGATAACTGGTTAATTAAGAATAATTTTAATTTTAAAGAGATTGCTAAAGAACATATATTTTTTGAAGATATTTTAATATATTTGATTAAAAAAGAGTAAGGTTTTTATTTTAGGTTATTAATTGGTTAATTATGAAGCTAACTGAGATTAAAGATATTGAATTCCTAGCAAAAGGACATAGGGGTGTTTTGTATAAAGGTAATTATAAAGGTAATGTTGTTGTAATCAAAACTAAAAGAGAAGAAAGTGAAGCTATTGGTAGGATAGAAAATGAAGCAAATTTTCTTAAGAAATTAAATGCAAAAGGCATTGGTCCGGAATTAATTTATTATAACAAGAAAAAAGATTTTATGGTTTATTATTATGTTGATGGTGAATTTTTTCCGATTGTATTAGAACATTCTAAAAGTCCTAATCAAATAAAGAAGATTCTTAAGCAGGTTTTTTTGCAATGTTATAAAATGGATAAGATGGGTATTGATAAAGAAGAGATGCATCATCCTTATAAGCATATATTAATCGATAAGAAAACAAAAAAGCCAATAATGATAGATTTTGAAAGGTGTCATCATGTTGAAGTTGGGAAGAATGTAACTCAATTTTGTACTTATGTTATATCTGAGCACATATCTAAACAATTGCTTAAATTAAAGATTAAAGTTAATAGAGATAAAATTATTGCTGCTGCTAAGAGATATAAGAAGGGTCAGGTAAAGAAAAACTTCGATAAGATTCTTCTTTTGCTAAAGTTAACCAAATAATCTCTTCATCGTAATGTTTTAAATTTAACATGTGGTCTGCTAGACTTTTTGCAGTTTTTAATTCTGGACTTCTATCACTGAAGAATTCTTTTCTTTTTGGTGAAAAGAAATATTCTGTTTCTACTTGTGCCATACCTTCAACATCTTCTGCTAAACGAAAATGTGCCCATGCATGCATTGCGTAAACAAATGATTGATCAATGTCTTTTGTATCTTCTGCTTCAACTGCACGGCTATATAATAGATTTCCAATCTTTTGATGGGCTTTTACTAATGTATCTAAATCCCAGTCACAATATTCTTTCATTTATTTATAATTCTTGTTTAGTTTTTAAGGTTTTATGAAAACTAATAAATATAATCTATCTATATCCAGTAATATGTTTCAAGAAAAAGTTTTAGAATTAACCAAGAAAATACCTAAAGGTAAAGTAACTACATATAAAGAGATAGCTAAGAAATTAAAGAGTAAAGCCTATAGGGCTGTTGGAACTGCATTAAGAAATAATAAAACACCAATAATTATACCTTGTCATCGTGTTGTCAATAGTAATGGAAGTGTTGGTTCTTATAAAGGTGTAGAAAATAGTAAAGAAAAGATTAAGTTATTAAGAAAAGAGGGTGTTAAGGTTGTTAATGGTAAATTAGATTTAGAAGAATACTTATTTCTAGACTTGAGTTAGGTGTGATACTAATCTTGCTATAATTTTTGGTGCTAATTCCATATCCCTAATTTTTGCAATTGTTAAATCAATATTATAGCCTACTTTTCTGTAAGTTACATTCTGGCCGTTAAATATTGCATAAGATGCTCTATGATTTATCTTTGATGTGCTATCTCCTTGGACTATTATCTCTCTTCTTAAACCTACTGAACCAACTTCGAAGATATATTTGTTTTTATTAAACAATTCGTAGGGTTCTCCTTCTTTAGGGCTTGGTTCATACATCATTGGAATTTTGTTAACTAGTCCATAAGTCCATTTGGCAATACCAAATCTTCTTTTAGATTTTGCATGTTTTGATTTACATGCATAAGCTGCTTCGAAATGTGTATGACCTGTAAAGCATACGCTTTTATCTCCCATTTGAACAAAAGTGCCTACAGCATTATCTAAGTAACGTGGAAGAATATAATGAAATTCTTCAGGGTTATTAAGTGAACTATGTACACCTACAGCGTTGAAAGGTAGATTCATAGTATATGGTAATTTTGCTAGATAATTTTTAGCATCTGGATCTAATTGTTCTCTTGTCCAATAAACAGCATCTTTAGCCCATTCATTAAAGTGGGCATCAATTAATTCATCATCAAATAAAGCAGCTTCATGGTTCCCCATAACAGAAAGAATATTATTAGCGCTTACTATTTCTACACATGCTTGTGGATCAGGACCATAACCAACAATATCACCTAAACAATAGATTTCAGTTATGCCTTGTTTTTCAATATCTTCAAGAACAGCAACAAGTGCTTCTAGGTTTGCATGAATATCTGAAATGACTGCATACATAAAGAAAATAAAATAAGATTTAGCTTAAAAAGCTTTATACCTTTGTATTATTGCTTTTTTTTCTTAACTTTCTGAACATCTTTTTCAAGAGCTAGTTTTTCGAGAAGTTCTTTGTATCTGTTTCTAATTGTAACTTCAGTTACACCAGCAACATCTGCAACTTCTCTTTGAGTACGTTTTTCTCCGTTAATCAAAGCAGCAACATATAAAGCTGCAGCTGCAATGCCTGTAGGTCCTCTTCCAGAAGTTAGTTCAGCTTTTTGTGCACTTTCTAGAATCTTTATACTTTTAGATTGTGTTTCTGCACTTAATCTTAAAGATGAAGTAAATCTTGCAATATAATCTGCTGGATTACTAGGTAGTAATTGTATGCCTAATTCTCTTGTTACAAAACGATATGTTCTTCCAATTTCTTTTTTTTCAATACCAGAAGCTTCACTTAATTCATCTAGAGTTCTTGGAACATCATGACGTCTACATGCAGCATATAATGCTCCTGCAACAACAGATTCCATTGACCTTCCCCTTACTAAACCTTTTTGAACTGCTAAGGTATAAATTCTTGCTGATTCTTCTTCAACAGATTTTGGTAGTTTAAGATATGATGAAACTCTTTTTAGTTCTGCTAGAGCTAATTTAAGGTTTCTTTCAATAGCAGTTGAAATTCTATATTGCCATTTTCTTAATCTAAAGAATTTGTCTCTGCTTTTACCGCCAAGTTTTAGTAAATCGCCTTTTTGTCCTACTTCTGTACCTAAACCTTGATCAAATTGAGTATAGGTCATAGGTGCACCTGTTCTTCTTTTTGATTCACCTGATTGACTGTCAAATTCACGCCATTCTTGGGTAAAGTCAACCATTTTGTCTTCAATAACTAAACCACAATCCTTACAAGAAATTTCACCTTTTTCCCTATGCCAGGATAAATTTAATCCTCCGCACTCAGGACACTTTTTAGCAAGATCAGCCATAATTAAAACCCCCTTTGAATAAGTATATTATAAACTTTACTTAACCTTTAAATAAGGTATGACTTCATCGTATTTAAGCTTTTCGGTATAGCCATATCTAAAAGAAATCATACATATTATAATCTTAATTTCGTACTTTCAGGAATAATTATTCCTGAGCATGATTAAGAAACTTTAAAGTTCTTGACATTTAAATACTTTATTGAAAATAATTATACAGATTCATTAATGAAATCAAACACTTCTGGGTATTCTATTATATTACCTAAGTCAACATGTAAGGGATATGTATTACTTTTGCATGTGCCGTTTACAACAAAATTAATAGCACCATCAAGCCATGCATCTTCTTTTAATACAATGCCGTCCCCTGTACCTAGACTGGAACTGCAACCAGTACCAATTATGTTATATATAGGGATATTTGGTGTTGGAGCATTGTTTAATTTATTGATAAATAAACTATTTGAGTTCATGTCTCTACATTCTAGATTGTCCCCGGTTAATGGACAGTATTCAGCCACATCTCCAACAATGCCATGATTAGGGCTTCCTATCAAAATAAGTTTATCTACACTATTACTTCCAAAAACTTGTATATATTTTCTTGCGACCAAACCACCCATGCTATATGCTATAATCTTAATTTTATTTTTACCTGTTTTAAATTTTATAGTATCTATTAATTCTTTTAATCTTAAAGCGTATGTATCTATACTTTCACTTTGTGCTTGAACAGCAACATAATTTTCTGGATTTTTAAATATGTCAAAATAATAACTTGCTCTAATGGTTAATGGTGTATTAGGTAGACCCCATATTCCTTGTGGAGAGTCAAGTGTAGTAAATAATGTTACTGTACCTGCATTAAGATAGCCTTTTTCTTGTTCTAGCTTTTGTTCAAGCATGTTAAAGCCTTCAAGGCTGTACTCTGCAGAAAGGTCTTTGTTAAATGCATGGCCATGTAGAAATACAATAGGATAGTTTTTATCAATACAATCTTGACAACAACTTTCACATTTTCCTTGGTGACAACATTTAGGTGTTGGTTCTTCTAGAATTATTTCTATATTTGTTATTGATAAGTTAATTGTAATGTTTTTGAAGTTTGTAGTGGTTATATCATTTAAACTTGTGTTTAATATTATACAGTTTGTTTTTATGATGTTAGTTAGATTAAATATATCTATCCAGTTATTTTGGTGTTCAACAACATCACAATTGTAGTTTGTGGTGGTAGTGCAATTGTTTGTTGCATTACAAATAAGCTCATAATTATGATTTATTAGTTGAAGTTGTTTTTTAATTGTGTTATTAAACTCAATTTCTGTTTGTTTAAGGATATCTTTTGTTTGATTATGCATGTTTTTTACTAAGTCTTCTTTTTGTTTAAGTGATGTTTTTCTACTGAAAACAAAGATTAGTGTATTATAATCATCAATAATTTTGTTTATTGTATTTACAGTTGTTTTGTTTACAAATTCTTTGTTTTTTAAACTTTTTAGATTTCTATTTGTTTTGTCTAACAAATAAATAAATTTATTATAATTTTTAATTGATTCTGAGAAGAATATGTATTGTTTTTCAACATTATTATTTATTTTGGTCTTAGTCAATTCGCTTTTCAGGGAAATGAAGTCTTGCTTTTTCCATAATTCCATTAACGGACTTATATTAATAATATTGTATGGTGTGAAACTTATTTTTGTTATATGTTTACTTAGTTCTAAGAATGCTTGGTTTGAAAATTCTTGTTGTTGTTTTTGGAGTTTAGAATTTTTTAGAATGTTTTCTAATTTAGATTTTAAAGAACTTTTTAATCTTTTTTCTTCTTCATTTAAATCATATTTTAGAGTAACTAATATTTTTCTTGTTGAAGGGAAGTCTTTTGTGTGACAAAATAAGCTTGGAATGCTTTGACACTCCATTGACATTCTATAAAGTTTAAGACCTTCTCCAAATTCAGGAGAACTAAGAGTATATTCTTTTTTTAGAGGTATGCCTGGTCTTAAATTGAAGTTTGATGTTTCAATTATTGTATTTGTACTGATGTCTTCAAATACTGAGTTGCATACAGCTTTACAGAATGGATTTGTTGTTACTTTAACTTCAAATTCAACTTGTTCTTCCCCGTTATTGAGTAAGGTTATGTCTTGCTTGTTAACTTCTAATTTCATTAAAACATCATTGCCTAGAATAAAGTTTAGGAAGAGATATATCTTTGTACCGAATGTGATTAATAGGATTCCAATTATTACTATGATTAATGTTAGTAGGATTTTATGTCCTTTTAGCCAAAAAATCATTTTTCTGAACTTTTTTTTATTTTTTCTGCGCATATGTTTGTTTTGCTCTTTTGTGTATAAAAAATTATTGGATTTTTAGCATTTATATAATTCCATAATCGAAAACTTTATATTCTTCATATTATATGGCAATATAATATGGCAAAGAAGAAGAAAAAGAAAGGGATTGATAGTATTGATGATTTCTTTGCAGATATGCGTGATACTAAACATGGTGAATTAGGAGATTCTTTTAAACATTATACTGAAAAAACAGATTCAAAAGTGTTAAATGCTTTAGCTGTGCAGAACATTCAACCAGGTGTTGACAATTTTTATAGCACTTTCACTGCAGAACTTGATGCAATTCAAGGATTAAGTGATGATACATATATTAAATCAAAACACAAAAAAAAGGTTAGAAAAGCAGCAATCAAAGCATTAGAAGCTTTTTTTGAGAAAACAAGGCCTGGTGTTGTAGAAGCTGTTAAGGGTATTAAGAGTACAAAGGAGAAGTATAAAAGACTTGTTAGGGAGTATAATCAACATGTAGGTGCAGATCCGCAAAATGGGGAAGGCATTGATCAAATAATTGATAACTATGTTGGTAATAAGGCAAAAACTATGGCTGAGCTTAAGATGGATCTATATCAGAGAAAGGCAAATCACGTTATAGGCAGTATTAAATCCTTAAAATCTCAAGCTTATAATCATTTCTTAGGAACATATCATGATTTGGAGTTAGCTGATCATGTGAAAGAGAGAGCTAAAAAGAAAAAATATAAAATTGTTGATGAAGCTAGGTTTATGGATATGGCTGGTCCTCAATATGCGAACTTGTATAATGCTTTAAAAACAGGTGATTTTGGCGAAGGCGGAATGAAGGCTTATCATCTTAAACAAAAGAAAGAAAAGAAAGGGAAGTAACCATAACCTTTAAATAATCAGCTTTAAATAGTATTCTTTAATTACATTAGATAATATATATTATATTGTATATGTGAGGGATAGATAATGCCAAAGAAAAAAGCTAATAAAAAGATTCAACCAGCACAAGTACCAAAACAAGAAGTACAACAAAATATTGCTACAAAAATACCAGATGTTTCTAAATTACCTAAAGAAGCTCAAGAAAAGCTTAAACAAATAAAAGCAAAGCTTGAGAAGTTTAAAAAACAAGTTCTAAGTAAGTTTGATAAATATATTGTTGGTATATCACTTTTACCTCCACCAAGACCAAAAGAAGGTGAAAAGATAGATCCTAATAAGATTGAGGTTATTGTATTAGTTGATGATTCTGATAGTAAAAAGATGTCTAAAGGAGAACTTAAAGATAAGTTAGGTTCAATTATTATTAATATTGGAAAAGAAATTGATCCTAATCTTGTGCCTAGAACTATTATTTTATCAGAACTTTGGCAAAATTGTTATGATGCAAAATATGATCTTCTTAGTTTAGTTGCAATGTCTGCTCCTGTACATGATACAGGCATGTTACAAGCTATAAAGATTGCAGAAGTTCATAAAAATATGGTTATTAAGAAGTTTGAAAAGTATATTGTTAGTTATGTTCTAGCTGGTTCATTGGTTCAAGGTAGAGCAACTAAAACTTCTGATATTGATGTATGGATTGTTATTGATGATACAGATGTTAAGCGTATGACTCGAGCTGAACTTAAAGATAAGTTAAGAGCAATAATTATTGGAATGGGTATTGAAGCTGGAGAAATAACTAATGTTAAAAACAAGATTAATATTCAAGTTTATATCTTAACTGATTTTTGGGATTCACTTAAAGAAGCTAATCCTGTAATATTTACTTTGCTTAGAGATGGTGTTCCATTTTATGATAGAGGTATATTCATGCCTTGGAAACAATTACTAAGGATGGGTAAGATAAAACCTTCAGCTGAAGCTATTGATATGTTTATGGCTTCTGGTGAACAGATGGTTAAAAGAGTTAAGACTGAACTTAAGAATATTGGAATGGAAGATACTTATTATGCAATTCTTACACCTTCACAAGCAGCTTTAATGTTGTATGGTATTCCACCTCCAGCACCTAAAGAAACAGCAACTTTAATGGATGATATTTTTGTTAAAAAAGAAAAGTTGTTAGAGAAAAAGTTTGTTGATATTTTAGAAAGAAATATTCAGCTTAGAAAAGATATTGAGCATGGTACTAAAAAAGATTTAACAGGTAAGGAAGTAGATGTTCTTTTGAAAGATGCTGAATCATATCTAAAAAGAATTAAAAGATTATTTACTCAAATTGAAAAAACAAAAGAAGAAGAAGACATGGTTCATGTCTATGAATCAATTGTTACAATTATTAGAGATGTATTACGTATGGAAGGCATTGAAAGGGTAGCTGATGAAGAAGTTGTTAAAATCTTTGAGGATGAATTAATTGCTCAAGGTAAGATCCCAGCTAAGTTCTTAAGAATCTTGAATGAGATTGTTCAAGCTAAAAGGGATTATGATGATAAAAAGCTAACAAAACAAGAAGTTGAAAGAGTTAAGAAAGATTCTGGAATATTCATCAAATTTTTAGTTGAATATATGCAACGTAAACGTGGTAGAGAATTAAACAGAGCTAAGATTAGAGTTAAGCACGGTAATAAATATGGTGAAGTGTTACTTTTAGATAATGTAGCTTTTATTATCCATGATATTGATAAAGAAGAAAAGGATATTAGTAAAGCTAAGATTAATGGAGATGGTACTCTTGGAACACCTAAACGTACTGATCTTGAAGAGATGGAAAAACATATTGCTAAAGCTAAGATTCCACCTAAAACTTTTATCAAAGAAAAGTTGTTTGAACATCTGAAGGGTATATTTGGTAAAGATGTGGAGATCTTGGTTAATTATTAATTTTTTTATTTTTATCCAACACTTCTTAGACCACAACTTAACATTTCAACAACTTTTTGTTCAAGATCAAAGAATAAAGTTGATGCTTCTGAGATACCATGACTAGGTGGATAAGTAAAGTATTCTGGATATTTTTGTATTAGCCATTGAATTGCTTCATCTCTTGGTAAAGTTTCATTTTCCATTGTCATTGCTATTAACTGTTCATCATCAGGTGGCCGGATCCATGGACTTAATGCATTTGAATAGGGTATATCATAATGTTTGGGAATACCAATACCTAAAGTGCCAATATTTTCTTTGTGAGTGGTTACTACAACGACATCATAAGATTGGAAAGATGTTTCTAATAATTCAATGACTGCTTCAGATTTTTTTATGGAGTCTTTGTAAAACATACCAGCGCGAGTCCAATAAAATCTATCATCTGTTTGAACACTCAAATCATTACTTGATTTTTTTCTTAAGAAAGGGAGTAATTCTTCACCAGTATGTACAGTTCTTTTCTCAGGTGATGCAAGCAATAATACTCTAACATTTTTTGGTAGTCTCTTATCAATAATATCTCCTATTGCTTGTACTTGACTAACTCCGTATGGACTTAACCTACCATCTTCACCATAATTCCCGTGTCTTGCCAGATACACTTGTTTCATATCACTACAATTCGTGTTGCTCTTATAAACCTTATTTTCTATACTTTTTATTACCAATTAATTTATATATCTGTAATCTCATATGATAATTGGTGATAATAATGAAGACTGGGATAAAAGTTGGTGATGCAATGACTGAACAACCTATTTATTTGTCGCCTGAGAATTCTTTAGAAGTTTGTGCTCGTGAAATGGAACAGCATCATGTTGGTGCAGTTTTGGTAAAAGAAAATGATAGTTTAGTTGGTTTGTTAACTGAACAAGATATTGTTAGAAATGTTATTGCTAAAGGTAAAAATCCATTAGATTTGAAAGTTGTTGAAGTAATGGAGAAAGACCTTCATACAATTGAACCTGATAAAGATATTTTTGAAGCTTTACAAAGAATGAAAGATCTTAATATAAGACATTTGCCTGTAATGAATGATGGAAAATTGTTAGGTTTATTAACGGTTAAAGATGTTTTAAAGATTGAACCACAGCTTTTTGATTTGATGGTTGAGAAATTTGAGTTAAGGGAAGAAGAAAATAAACCCATAAATCGTGTTAGTTCTGATGAAGGATTATGTAATGAATGTGGTGAATATTCAGATAAATTAGCAGAACTTGATGGTGTAATGGTTTGTGAGACTTGTGCTAAGGCTCAAGAATAACTTTTAAAGAATTTTTAGCTGCTGCAACCAATTGAAAAGCTTCTTGTGCTTTTTCTAAAGGAAATTTATTTGTAATCATTTCTTTAACTTCAATTTTACCTTCTTGAATTAATTTTAAAGCTTCTTCTAAATCAATAGGTGCTGCACCATAGCTTGAAGTTAAGGTGATTTCATTTCTCCAAAAATCTACTGTTGGAATTTCTATGTTTGTTTTAGGTATTGCAAAAAATATTATTGTTCCTTTGTTATCAATTGATTCAAATGCTTGGTTTACTGCTTGCCCTGCACCTGTACAGACAATTACTTTATCAGCTTTAATGTTTAATTCTTTTTTACGGACATCGATTATATCTGCACCATATTCTTTTGCTTTTTCTAGTCTATAAGGGTCGATATCAGTTGCAATAACTTTTGCACCGATTTGTTTAGCTACTTTAATATTTAATAGTCCAGATAAACCAGAACCTAGAATTAAAACAGTATGATTTGGTTTTATACCAATTATTCTTTGGCCTCTAATACAACATGCTAATGGTTCTATCATAGTACCTTCTTCATAACTTAAATCATTTAATAGATAAGTTCCATTGTCAACATTAATTTTAGGAACACGAATAAATTCAGAAAAACCACCAGGGTCATAATTTCCTTTATGTAATATTTCACAAGCAGTATGATTACCTTCTAAACAATATTTGCAATCGTTACATGGAACATGGTGGCTTACAAAAACTTTATCACCAACTTTGAATTTGTCTGATTTAGATTCAATTATTTCTCCAGCAATTTCATGGCCTAGCACGTTACCTGCTTTTTTAATTCTATACCATTCCATAACATCTGTGCCACAAATACCTGATGCTTTAACTTTAACTAGAATTTCACCTTCAGAAATTTCAGGTGTTGGTCTTTCTTCTATACGAATATCATTATTGTTGTAATAAACAGCTACTTTCATTTATCTTGATAGATTTTGTATGCTTCTTCAACAGAAATTCCTTCATGAACAATAGCTTTTACAGCTTTAATCATACCCACTGGATTGTCTGATTGGAAAATGTTTCTGCCCATGTCAACTCCAACAGCACCTGCTTCAATTGCATCTTTAGCCATTTGTAAAGCATCTTTCTCATCAATTTTTTTGCCGCCAGCAATTACTACTGGAATACCATTGCAAGCTTCGATTACTTCTTTGAAGTTTTCACAGTAATAGGTTTTAATGATGTGTGCGCCTTGTTCAGCTGCCATTCTACAAGCTAAGCCTAAATATCTAGAATCACGTACCATCTCTTTACCAACAGCAGTAATTGCTAGAACAGGCATACCATATTCTTCAGCTTCATTTACTAATTTTCCTAGATTAGCAATTGATCTTGATTCATATTTACCGCCAACAAAAATTGACATTCCAACACCAACAGCATTTATTCTTAAAGCTTCTTTCATAGAAACAGTAATGTGTTCATCTGATAAGTCATCTTGTAGTATGCTTGGTCCGCCAGATACTCTTAAGAAAATTGGAGTTTCTGTTTTTGGATCAACAACATTTCTTACCATACCTCTTGTGATGTATAAACAATCTGCATATGGTTTTAATGGGTATATTGCTTTTTTTAAGTCTCTTAGACCTGTAGTTGGACCTTGAAAATAACCGTGATCTACAGCAAGCATTACTGCTTTACCTGTTTTTGGATTAATTGTCTTTGATAGTCTGTTTTTCATTCCCCAGTTCATTTAAAATGGCCTCCGGATGTTTTAAATGTCCCAGAAATTTCTAAGGACATAATATCACCTACTCTTGGGAAATAATCTGTTTATAAAAAGGTTTTCTATTTATCTAAGAAATCTATACTCTTGTCAACAACTTTGTTTTCAATATAATCTGTCATGAATATCTTTTAGAAATAGTAAAAATAATCACTTAGTGTTATTATTGTAACATTTTATTAAGTTCTTCAGGTTTAAATATGCCTTTTTCAGTTATTATACCTGTAATATATTTTGCTGGTGTTACATCAAAAGCAGGATTTTTAGCTATAGAATCTTTTGGTGAGATTCTTATTTTAGTAAATTCACTTTGATCATTATTACCATATACAAATAGAACTTCATCACCATCACGTTCTTCAATTGGGATTTCTTTTCCAGATGTACAATCAAAGTCTATTGTTGAAGAAGGTGCAGCAATATAAAATGGAATATTGTTTTCTTTTGCTAAAACTGCTTTTTCATATGTTCCTATCTTGTTTGCTGTATCACCATTTGCTGCAATTCTGTCAGCACCTGTAATTACAATATCTATTTCACCTTTTTGCATATAATATCCTGCTGCATTGTCCGCAATGATTGCATTAGGTATGTTTTCATTAGATAGTTCCCATGCTGTTAATCGAGCACCTTGTAATCTTGGACGTGTTTCATCAACAAATACAAAGATGTTTTTGTTGTTTCTTTTAGCTTGATAAACAGGGCTTAAAGCAGAACCCCAGTCAACAAAGGCTAACCAGCCAGCATTGCAATGTGTTAAGATTTTTGCATTGTCTTTTATTAATTGTTCTCCGTTAATTCCTATCTGTTTGCATGACTCTGCGTCTTCATTTGCAATTTCATTAGCAATTTTTACTGCTTCTTCTTTATTATTAGCTTTTAGAACTTTGTTTACAGCGTAGAAAAGGTTTTGTGCAGTTGGTCTTGTTGCTTTTATAACTTCAGCAGCTTTGTTAATGTCTTCATCATTAAGATAAGCTTGTGCCAATGCATAACCTGCTGTTGCACCTATTGCTCCAGCACCTCTTACAATCATTGTTTTGATTGCGTTTGCAGTTTCTTGATAAGTATTACAATTAGTAATTTTAAATTTGTGAGGTATTAAAGGTTGGTTAATCAGTTTTACAGTGTTACCTTCTAACCATACTGTCCTGTAATGTTGGTTGTTTACTTGCATAAATAGGAGAAATGTTTATACCATATAAAAAGATTATCAAAACAATTAAATAATCTCTATTTTATTATTACCTTATGGCAGACCATATCAACAATTTAAGATGGGCACAGTTAGGTGTTTTGATATTTGCAATTCTTTTGATGTTATCAAAAACTTATGAAACTTTTACAAAGTTATTTTCGTTCTTTTATGAAACACCATTATCAATAATTTCTGTTCTTGTTGGAATTTTTGCTATTGGACATGGTGTGTTTATGATAGTAAAATCTATGAAAGCACATAAATGGTATAGAGAAATTATTGAAGGGATGATTGTAATTGCTGCTGGATTTTTGTTGTTATCGCCTGAATTTAATACATTATTAAACATACCTTTCTTAGGATTTATGCATAATGCTAATCATGAATTTATTAGTCATATGGCAATAGCTCTTGTACCTATTGTAATAGTATATTTCTTTGATGTATTATTAAGAAGAGAATAAATAATAATAAAAAAGAAAAAATAAAGCCTTATTGGCTTACTTTTTGTTTTAAGATATCTGCTTTATCTGTTTTTTCCCAAGTAAAGTCTGGGTCATTTCTTCCAAAGTGTCCGTAAGCTGCTGTCTTATAGAAGATTGGTCTTTTTAGTTGAAGAGTTTCGATGATTGCTTTTGGTCTAAGATCAAAAACACTTTTTACAGCTTCGCTGATTTTTTCTTCATCAACAGTGTTTGTTCCAAAGCACTGTACATTAACGTTTGTTGGTTGAGCAACACCAATTGCATAAGATAATTGTACTTCGCATCTTTTTGCTAAACCTGCAGCAACAATATTTTTTGCAACATATCTACACATATAAGCTGCTGACCTATCAACTTTTGAAGGGTCTTTTCCTGAGAAAGCTCCTCCACCGTGTCTACCAACTCCACCGTATGTATCAACAATTATCTTTCTTCCAGTTAAACCTGTGTCACCATCTGGACCACCAACAACAAATCTTCCAGTTGCGTTAATGTGTAAATTAGTTGATTCATCAATTAAGTCTCCACAGATTGGATTAATTACATGTTCTGTTATTGCTGCTCTTAGTTCTGTTTCATCTACAATTTCAAGATGTTGTTGAGCAATAACAACGTCAGTTACCTTAATTGGTTTATCATCTTCATATTTTACTGTTACTTGAGATTTTCCGTCAGGACCAATGTCTTTAATTAATCCTTCTCTTCTAACATATGCAAGTCTCATAGTTAATTTATGTGCTAAAAGAATAGGCAAAGGCATTAGTTCTTCTGTTTCATCTGATGCATAACCATACATCATTCCTTGGTCACCAGCACCTTGGTCTTTATCGTCACCTTTTCCTTCTGTTACTCCCTGAGAAATGTCTGGAGACTGGCCGTGGATTGAAATCCAAACTCCAGCGTCGTGAGCATCAATACCAAATTTTGGGTTTGTGTAGCCGATATCTTTAAGAGTCTCTCTAGCTATTTTTTGAACATCAACATAACTTGTTGTTGTTACTTCACCAGATACATGCACTGTTCCTGTTGTTACTAATGTTTCAACAGCAACCCTTGAATTAGGATCTTGTTTTATTAGACTATCTAATATTGCGTCAGAAATCTTATCACAGACCTTATCAGGATGGCCTTCTGTTACGCTTTCACTTGTTATACTATATATTTTTCCCATATTAAATCCCTCCGAAGAATCTATATTAGTTTATTTATTATAGGGTGATTTTTATCATTTAAAAAGATACTTGTTATTAATATTCCTATTGGAATTTTATGTAATTATCATGTTAATTCCGAAAGTAATATAAATTAGAACAAAATATTCCTGGTTATGGAAGTTAGTGAGATTAAACATATTCGTAACAAGCTTGGTATAACTCAGAATGGGTTAGCTAAAGCTGCGAATGTTTCTCAAAGTTTGATTGCTAAGATTGAATCTGGTAGATTAGATCCAACATACTCAAATGCTATGAAGATATTTGATGCTTTACGTTCTTATGGTAAAGAAAAGGGGTTAAAAGCTAAAGATGTTATGACACCTAAGATTATTTCTGTAGGGCCACAGAGTACTATTAAGAATGCTATTGATGTAATGAGGAAACATAGTATTTCACAAATTCCAGTAATACAAGAGCATAAATCAATTGGTTTGGTTTCTGAATCTGTAATATTAAATGCTCTGTTAGATGGTAAAGGTAAGAAAGTCAGGGATATAATGGCAGATGCTCCACCAGTTATATCAAGGAAAGCAGAACTTTCTGTTGTGTCTAATCTTTTGAAGTTTTTCTCTTTGATATTGGTATCTAATGAAGGAATATTAAAAGGGGTTATTACAAAATCAGATTTACTCGGTAAGGTTTATCGCTAATTTTCCAAAATCTAATATTTTATCTTTTGCAACAATATAAATATTAAAATTCTTTAGATCTTGTTTAAGAAATGGACTTAAGACTTTTTCTTTAGATACACTTAAAAATTCCTCTGGAATTTTTTGTGTCCCAGAAATTGCGTAGCAATTTCTAAGGATGTCTGTGCCTTCTGTTACTAGATTGAAAGATGGTTGTACAATTAATATCTTTTTTTTGTATTTTCCTTTTAGAAAACATTTATATTTTTCAATTCTTGGGCCGTCTCTTAAAGATATTGCAGGATGTTCATGACCTATGATGATTGTTTTATAATTTTTTAGGTTTGGAATCTTATTTCCGTGTAATATTAATATATCATCAATTGTGTAGCTGTCTACAACTTTTACTTTTCTTTTGTTAGCAATTGGGCCTATGATTTTGTCATGATTGCCTTTTACTAGGATAATTTCGTTGCAATGTTTAGCTAGAAAATCAAGTAGTTGTAATGTATGACGCCATTCTTGGTCTGAAATCGTACCAAATTCATGTTTAATATCTCCATTGATGATTATTTTGTCTAGATTTTTTACTTTTGATAGAATCTTTTCTAAACGTTGAACAATTTCTTTAAATTGAAATCTTGGTATGAATACACCTCTTTTGTTTAACGCCTCCTCATAACCTATATGTGTATCTGCAATGATTAAAGTATTCTGTTTTTTAAGGTATAATGCTAAATCAATTGCTTCAATGTTTCTTGTTAGGTTCATAATTATGGTTTCACCAAAAGATATATAAAATCCTTTTCCTATTTAAAAGAATATGCCAAATACGCCTGTTACTGTAAGTGACCTTGATGGGTTGACTAATTTACAAACTCGAGATGTATCTGATTTTGTATGGATGCTTGATGCCTGTACTGTGCAGAAAGCTGTGATTAAACATGAAAGAAAAATTGATATACTTTTACAAAGGGGTAATTTTAGAATTCTTCGTCCAGTGTTACAGGAATTAAAAGCTTGGCAAAGGCCTGCTTTATGGCATCCCTTACAGAGGAAAGAATGGGGTGCAGTTCAAGAATTTATTCAAATTGTTGAAAGCAAGTGGGGACGAAATATTCGTGAGGTTAGGCATCATCCAATAGGCGTGAAGTTAACAAGGCTTACACCTTTGCTTTCTAAAGTTCTTGTATATGATCTGATTATGCGTGGTTTACCAGAGATTTATCATGCTTTGTTAGATTTGGAGACTAGTTTTGAGGAATTATATGGGCTGTATGCTGCAAGGTTTCATGGGGGATTAAATAGGGAATGGCATAAGCGAATTAGGGGGAGAAGTTCATATTTTACATTGCGTTTTAATGCGATGAAACAGCGAGAAGTTTCTAAAATTGGCAGAAATAGAAGTATTGAGCTCAAATCACTTTTACAAAAAATTTATGGGTATATTGTTATTGATGGGCTTGGTCAATCAAGACTTAAATCTGAACTTGAACAAAAACATAAGGTTAAATTAGAAACTGATATTCAACAAGTTTTGTATTTTTTAATTTCAGATGAAAATCCTAAGCGTTTTCCTGCAAAAGATAAAGATGTTTGGGAGTTAGTTCTTCTTTACAAGTATGCAAAATTTAAATAAAAAATAAAAAAATAATCAAGCTTATGCTTGACTAAGTTTTAATATATCTTTCAGACCAACTATGATTGTTGCTGGCACAATAAATGCCAAGAACTGGCTGAAGATAGAACTTATATAGCTGCCGATTATGTTTACCTCACCAAGCATAGCAGATGCATTACCTGCGAATGCTGTAATGATTAAAACAGCTGATACAAGCAAAAATTCTCTGGTTTCTTTTCCAGTCACATTTAGAAAACCTACAATTAATCCTAAAACTACCAATAGACTTGATAGCCAGATATTTGCATCTCCTAAATATGGTGAAGCTAGTCCTAAAACCAATGCCAATATTACTCCAATAATAAAAGAGTAATGGCCTATTTTTTTATCCATTTTGCTTAACACCTCCTCAATGTCCCTAAAATATTTGGGCTGAGTTTGGTGTATTATGGAGTTATGATTATATAAATGTTGTTGTTAAAAAGAGTTTAGCTAAAGGCGATGATGAAGAAATGTTTTAAGCTTATTTTAATAAAAATAAATTAAAAGGAAAAGAATATTCTAAGTCTAAGACTTATTGATTATTTCTTTTTGGTAAACTTTAAATAAGGTTGACTCATGCTTTTAATGGGGGATATGAGAGTCTTATTTGTAAGGCCGCCGAGGTATATGTGGCCCATGAATTCTGAATCTAGCAGTTTTTGGCAGCCACTGGGCTTTGCTTCAATGGCAGCTGTATTACGTGAAAATGATTTTGATGTTTCTATTCTTGACTGTTTACCTTTAAAGATAGGTTGGAAGTCTTTAAGACAAGAATTAGAAAGAATAAAACCTGATGTTATATGTGTTGGAGATGAAGCTGCTTCTGCTTATGAAGCTATTAAACTTATTAAATTAGCTAAAGAAATTGATTCTTCAGTTATAACCATTGCAGGTGGATATTATTTTTCTAATATGATTGAAGATACTTTCAAGAAATATTCTTTTGATTATATTGTTAAAGGAGAAGGTGAATATAGTTTGTTAGAGTTATTGCAAAATATTGATGTTGATAAATCTAAGGTTAAAGGTATTGCATATCTTAAAAATAATAATATTCATATTAATCAGGATAGACTTTTGCTTACTAATTTAGATGAATTGCCATTACCTGCTTATGATTTATTGCCAATGGAACTATATGGTTCTAAAAGTACTAATCATAAAGACTTTTCTGCTATAGAACATGGTAGAGGTTGCTCTGGTGGGTGTAATTTTTGTAGTATTTGGCCTCATATGTCATCAAAAGGTAAACCTTGCTATAGAACTAAATCTGCTGATAGATGTTTTGAAGAAACAGAGTTGTTGATTAGAAAATATAAAAGAAAAACTCTTAATTGGGCTGATGGTACATGGAATCTTGATTCAAATTGGACAAAAGAGTATTGTTCTTTGTTAATAGACAATAATATTAATATTAATCATACAACTTGGATGAGGGCTGATTGTATTGTTCGTGATGAGAAAATAGGTGTTATGAAAAAAGCTGCTGATGCAGGGCTGGTTCAAACAGTAATTGGTGTTGAAAGATTTGATGATAAAGATTTTAGTTATTTAGGTAAGAAAAATAGTAGTTTTGCCTTACAACAAAAGGCATTTAAGATTTTAAAGAAATATCCTAGGGTTTATTCTATAGCATCTTTTATTTATGGTTTGCCAACAGACGATAAAAAGTCTTTAAAACGTTTAAACAAAGTTATTCATTCAACATTTGCAGATATGGTGTTTATTTTGCCTTATACACCTTATCCTGGAACTGAGTTATGGAATGAATACAAAAATCGGTTAGAAGTAACTGATCTTCGTAAATATAATCTGCATTTACCTGTTTTATCTACTAATCATTTGAGTAAAGCACAGTTAGATAAATGGTTTAAACGAACATTAGTTGATTATGTTTTGCTTAGGCCTGGAAATTTAATTAAAAGAGTGGTTTTAGAAAAAGACAAAAGAAAAAAAAGAATTCAGATTTCTCTTGCAAAAAAAATATTTAAGATGGGTACTCAGCATGTTTTGAATAAAATAACTTTTCAGAAAGGTCATGAACTAGAGTATGGGATTAAGCCAAGGTGGTATGATGCATGATGTTTTAGTTGTTGGTGCTGGTTTAGCTGGGTTAATGGCTGTTAATGAGTTGGATAAAGCTGGTGTTGATTATGTTTGTTATGAAAAACAAAAAGAATATTCTATTAATTGTGGTGAGGGAATTAGTGTAAGAAATCTTGAGAAATTAAAGTTAGATGTTGATGTTGTTAATGTAACTGATAAGATTAAGGTTAGAGTTGGAAAAAAGAATTTTTCAATTGATAAGAAGATAGCACATATTGATCGAAAGAAATTGCAACAAAAGTTAGCTAAGGGTAAGAATATCAAGTTTGGAGTTAGTATTAAGGATATTAAAGTTAAAGAAAATGTTGTTGTAAAAACAAGTAAAGGGATTATTAAAGCGAAGAAATGTATTGTTGCAGGGGGTTCTAGTTTTATTAAATCTAAATCTTATAATTCCTATGGGTATGTTGTTAATGCTTCATTTGATTCAATATTATTTGACCCTTTAGACAAGTTTGGATTGTTTTGGATATTTCCTAAAGGTAAAACTTCTACAGTTGGTGTTAGTTACATAGGTTATGGTTTAGATATGAAAAAAGAGTTAGATAAATATATGAATAAATATTTTGATGAATATCAAGTAATTAGAAAAATTGGTGGGGTAACTCCTGTAGGGGGTCCTAGGAAAAGTTCTGAGAAATTGTTATATTGTGGTGATGCAGGGGGTTTTGTTGGTGCTGCACTTGGGGACGGTATATATTATGCTTTAGAAAGTGGTAGGTTAGCTGGTTTGTCAATAGTTAATGATGCTGATTATAATAAAATGTGGAAGAAAAGTATTGGTAGTAAATTAAGAAAAAGTTTGCTTGTTAAAAAAGTTGCTTATGGTTTGTATAAAACTGGATTAATTGATTTGTTTGAGAATCAATTGTTTAATTATTATAAGAAAAAGGTGTTAAAATGACTTTTGGATTTTTGATACATCCGTTATCTGCAAGATATATGGATAGGGTAACACTTTTAACAAAACCTTTGCCTAGTTTTTTGATTAATCAATTGATTAAGTTAAAGAAACCATATGAAATATCTCGATTTAAGGTTAATGGGTTGTTAGGTTATTTTGTTGGTTGTCCTTTAACTTCAGAACAGATGTTGAAATTGAATCATTCGTTTGTTTTGAAGAGAATAATTCAAACATGTAATGTTGCTAAATCTTTAGGTGTAAAAATAATTAGTTTAGGTGCGTTTTCTGCAATTGCAACACATCAAGGTAAGGATTTAATTGGAAAAATTGATATTAATGTTACAACAGGTCGTGCTTTAACTATTGGTGCTGTGTATGAACAAGTTTTACGATTAAAATATGATAAAGTTGCTATTGTAGGAGCAGAAGGTGCGATTGGTAAAGGGCTTTGTAGTTTGTTAAAAGATGTTATTAAAGTTGGACGGAAAAATTTTGATGATCTTTATTCTGCTGATTTAATTGTTTCTACTACAAATACAACTAAAGAAATAATTGATGAGAATAAGTTAAAACTTGGGTCTGTTATTATTGATGTATCAAAACCTTCTACTATTAAAAGAAATATTACTCGGGAAGATGTTAAAGTTATTGATGGTGGTTTAGTAAAATTGCCTCATGATGTTAATTTAGGTGTACATTTTGATTGTGCTAATAATGTTGTCTTTGCATGCATGGCAGAACCGATGGTTCTAGCACTTGAGGGTAAATATTCTAATTATTCAATTGGTGATGATATTTCAGTTGAAAAAGTTAAAGAAATTTTAGAATTAAGTAAAAAACATGGGTTTAAAGTAATATGAAAATAGCTTTAATTCAACCAAAGTTTGAATATGTAATGCCTTATAGGATTACTCCTTTATCTTTGAGTATTTTAGCAACATTATCTGATGATATTGCTTTAGTTGATATAATTGATAATAATTTTGAAAAAGTTAAAAGTTATAATTATGATTTAGTTGGTATTAGTTGTACTTCTTTTTCAGCACCTAGTGCGTATAAATTAGCTGATAAGTTTCGTAAAAAAGGTGTTAAGGTTGTTTTAGGTGGTGTTCATCCAACATTTTGTTTAGATGAGGCTTTGATGCATGCAGATTGTGTTGTTATTGGGGAAGCAGAAGCTGTATGGCGAAAAGTGTTGGCGGATTTTTCTAAAGGTAAACTTCAGAAAGTCTATAAAGGTGGTTTTATAGATATGGAAAAACTACCAATTGTCAAATTAAAGTATAGGCAGAAAAGGAATTCAATGTTTTATAGTATACCTTTGTTAATGCAAACTTCTCGTGGTTGTGTATATGATTGTGATTTTTGTTCTGTAACAAAATTTTCTGGGCGTAAAATGAGGCATAGGCGTGTTTTAGATGTTGTTAAAGAGATTAAATTGAATAAAGCAAAGAGTGTTTTTTTTGTTGATGATAATATTGTTGGTGATTTTTTATATGCTGAAAAATTGTTTAGAGCGCTAATACCTTTGAAGATTAAGTGGGGTGCTCAAGTTCCTTTAAATTTTGCTAGAAATGATAAATTTGTTAAATTAGCTAAGAAATCTGGTTGTAGGCGGTTATTTGTTGGAGTTGAATCAATTAATCAGGATTCTATCAATGAAGTTTCTAATAAATGCAGAGTTAAAGAGTATGAAAAACAGATCAAGATTTTGCGTGATAATGATATAATTGTATGGGCTGGGTTTATTTTTGGTTTTGATCATGATAATAAAGATGTTTTCTCTAAAACTTTAGATTTTTGCTACAAGAATAAAATAGATGTTGTTAATTTTCATCCTTTAGCTGCTTTTCCTGGAACTGGACTATTTACTTCTAAGGAATTAGTTAAAGATTATTTAGTAAAGCCAAGTCAAATGACTGTTGATGAATTGTTAGATGGTATAAAGTTGGTTTATGAGAAGTTTTATTCTTGGCCTAAAGTAATTAAAAGAACTGTTTGGCAATTAAAACGTGATTGGTATAAGCCTTTGAAGTTATTGAAGTTTATTTATTTATCTCGAGGATATTATAAAAGTGCGGTGAAAGCATGATATCAATTGTAATCCCAACATTAAATGAAGAAAAGTATATTGGTAAGTTGCTTAATTGTTTGACTAAGCAGACGTTTAAGGATTTTGAAGTTATTGTTGTTGATGGTGGTAGTGATGATAAAACTTTGAACGAAGTTGCTAAATTTAATAATCTTGATTTAAAAATCATTAATTCAGATAAAAGAAATGTTTCTTATCAAAGAAATTTAGGTGTTTCTAAAGCTGAGTTTGATAGATTATTATTTTTAGATGCTGATGTTGTTTTTGAAGATGATTTTTTAAGCAAAATTAAGAATTCTTTTGGTACTGTTCGAATGAAACCTATTGATGGGAAGTGGTATGATAAAACCTTTTTTGGAACAATTAACTTTTTATTTTCTATTTTACAATTCTTCAAGCCGTATGCAATAGGTTCTTGTATAATTTCTAATAAACAATTACATAAAAAAGTTAATGGGTTTGATAATAATATAACTTTTTGTGAAGATTTTGATTATGTTAGGCGGTGTTCGAAATTATCTAATTTTATTTTTGATAGGCATAATGAAGTGTTGGTTTCAGTAAGGAGATTTGAACGGAATGGTACTAAAAAGACAATGAAATTATGGATGAAATCCTTTTTTTATAATCTTTTTACTAATAAATTTATAATGGTGGATTATGACTAATGTTACTTTAATTTTGCCCAGATTTTCTAAGGGAATGTATGGTTTTCCAGCTCCGCCTATGTCTGTACTTTATCTTGCTTCAATTACTCCTTCTGGATTTGATGTTAAAATAGTTGATGAACGTGTTGAAACTTTGAAATATTGTAAAACTGATTTAGTTGGTATTAATGTTAAAACATGTACTTCAAAAAGAGCATATCAGATTGGTGATAAGTTTCGTAAACTAGGGGTTAAGGTAGTTTTAGGAGGTCCACATGTTTCTGCTTTGCCATCTGAAGCTTTGAAGCATGCAGATTGTGTTGTTATTGGAGAAGCTGAATCTGTTTGGAAGAATGTCTTGTCTGACTTTAAGAAAGGTAAGCTAAAACAAAAGTATTATGGGAAGAATGTTTCTGGTTTTAGTTCTGTGAATTTTAAATATGTTAATATGAAGAAATATTTACTGAAAAATGTTGTTCAAACTTCTCGTGGGTGCCCAATGGGTTGTGATTTTTGTACTCCAACTAATTTTAATGGTAGAAAAATAAGGCATAGGCCAATAAAAGATGTAATTAAAGATATTAAAGCAATGAATGTTAAGGATATTTTGTATATCTGTGATGACAATTTAGTTGGTGATGTTGTTTATGCTAAAAAGTTGTTTATTGCTTTAAAGCCATTAAAGATTAAATGGGCTGCACAAGCAAATTTGAATATAGCTAATTATGAGCTTCTTGATTTAGCTTATTCATCTGGTTGTAGGATGTTATGGTTAGGTTTTGAGACTGTTAATCAATTTGGTTTAGATGAAGTTGGAAAAGGTTATAGTGCTGATAAATATAAGAAAATAATAAAGAAAATAAAAAATAAAGGCATAATCATACTTGGAAGTTTTGTTTTTGGTCTTGATAATGATAAAAAAGATATCTTTTCAAAGACTTTGAACTTTTGTTTCAATAATAATATTGATTTTGTTAATTTTTTGCCATTAGTTCCTCGTCCAGGGACACCTTTGTTTGATAAGATGTTAAAGCAAAGAAGGCTTTTGCACAAGGATTGGGAAATGTATGAAGGTTTTAATGTTGTATACAAGCCTAAAACAATGTCTACTAAATTTTTGCAGAGAAAAATAATTGAGATTAATAAAAAGTTTTATTCAAACTTTAATATTATTAAAAGAACCTTAAGTTATTTGGGAAAACACTCTTTAAAGAGTGCTATTTTATTGTTTGTTATGAATATTGGTTATAAGAAAAGTATTAAACAAAAAATCAGATTAATAAGATGAATAATAGCAAATTAAAAGTTGTAAAGAACGTATTTTTAGGGAAGTATTTTGGTAAAAAAACACCATTATGTATTGATTTTAGGATTACTACTAAATGTAATAATAAATGTGAATATTGTAATGTTCCTGAAAAAACTTCTGATGAATTGAATACTGAACAGATATTTAGTATGTTAGATGAAGCAAAGAGGTTGGGTTGTATATATTTTGATATAAGTGGTGGTGAACCATTATTGCGTAAAGATATTGGACAAATTATTGATTATGCAAAGAATCTTGGGTTGATAGTTGGAATGGTAACTAATGGTAAGCTTGTTCATGAGAAGATTAAAGAGATAAAAAACTTAGATACTTTAGCAATAAGTTTAGATGGATCAAAAGAAGTACATGATAAATTACGCGGTGAGGGTTCTTATTCATCAGCTGTTAATGCTATAAAGATTGCTAAGGGAAATAATCTTAAGGTAATGTTGTTTACTGTATTAAGTGCAAATAATATTGATCAAATTGATTCCCTCATTGATTTTGCTGAGAAAGAGAAAGTATTTTTACATGTAAATAAGTTATTTAAACATAATAGTTATACTACAAATGTTAATTTTTTAGTGCCTAATAAAAAAGAATTTAAAATTGCTATTAATAAATTAATTAAATCTAGTTCAAGTTGTATAATTGATTCTAAAGAATATTTAAGATATTTATTAGGTGATTTAGGATTACCTAAATGTTATGCTGGTAAATTATTTTGTAGGATAGACCCAAATGGTGATATGTATCCTTGCCAGGATATGTTAGGTAGGATTAAAGGTATTAATGTTAATGAATATGGGTTTAAAGAAGCATTTAAAATGTTAAAGAGCTCAAAATGTTCAATTTGTAATTGTGCTTTGTATATTGAATTTAATAATATCTTTGCCAAATTTCCTTTTAATCTTAAAAAAGAAATTAAGAGAGTTAGGAGATTAAAATCATGAAAACCATTATATTATTTCAACCAAGAATTGGGTTTTGGGAAGATTTTAATCCAGATCCTGTTACTCCTTTAGGTCCTTTGAGGGTTGCTTCTTTAATTTATCAAGATTATGATGTTAGGATTATTGATCAACGTGTTAATAAAGAATGGAAGAATGAATTGTTGTCTGCATTAAAAAATGATGTTCTTTGTGTTGGTATAACATGTATGACTGGTATACAAATAAAGTTTGCTTTAGATGCTGCTTCTTTGATAAGAAAATTTACTAATGCACCAATTGTTTGGGGGGGGATACATCCATCATTAAATTCAGAACAAACATTGAAAGATAAAAGAGTTGATTATGTAATAAAAGGCGAAGGGGAGTATGCGTTTAAAGAGTTAGTTGATAAATTGAATAAAGGCGAAAAACCAAATAATATAGTTCCTGAAAAACCATTTTGTGATATGAATGAATTACCTTATATGCCTGTTGAATTGCTTGATCATGATCTTTACTTTAAGAATAAAAAACAGATGTATATGGAAACATCTCGTGGTTGTCCTTTTCAATGTGGTTATTGTTATAATAGAGTTTTTAACAAAGGAAAGTTTAGGTTGCAAACAGCTGAACGTGTTTTGAAGGAAGCAGAGTTTTATATTAAGAAACTTGGTGTTGATAAGATATTTTTTGTTGATGATGAATTTTTCTTGGATTTGGATAGGGCCTGGGCAATAGCTAAAGGATTAAAGAAATTTAATATTACTTGGGAATGTCAAGGAATAAGGATTGATTCTATTTTGAAATTAGAAGATGATTTCTTGGAAGAATTAGTTTCTTCTGGTTGTACTAAATTTTTAGTGGGTATTGAAACTGGGTCACCTAGAATGCTTGAATATATTAAAAAAGGAATTACAGTTGAACAAGTTCTAGAAGCTAATAAGAAAATGTCTAAATATCCTATAGATTTAAGATTAAATTTTATGGCAGGGTTTCCTAATGAAACTATAGATGACCTAAAGTATACTGCTAGTTTGATGGTTAGATTAGTTGAGGATAATTCTAGGGCTAAGATTGCTTTTATGTCAATCTATAAACCCTATCCTGGAACATTTTTGTATTCAGAAGCATTAAAGTTAGGATATAAAGAGCCTTCTTCTTTGGAAGAGTGGGGGAATTTTAATTGGGAAACTGCTAATTCAAGTTTTTTGTCTGATAAAAGAAGATCTTTGTTAGAAGGGATGCATATTTGTGCTTATGGGTTAAGGATAAATAAGTCAATGGATAGTGTTTCTAAACCTTTACAATTTATAGCTTTATTTTATGGTGGTATAGCACGTTATAGGTTTAGAAATTTTAAATTTGGATTTTTATTTGAGAAAACTTTAAAGAAACTTTTTGTTAAAAATTGAAGTGTAGAATATCTTGTATTGTTTAATTGATGAAAATCTTTTTTGAAAAAGTTTATGTTTTTCTATTGTATTTAGTTTTAATTTCTTAATGAGATAATATTCTTTGAATAGTTCGTGGCTAGCTATGATCACTACAATTAAGCAAATCCATTGTATTAATAATAATCCAGCATATCTTGGATCTACTGCTGGTGCTAAATGACCTATTGCTAAGAATTCTATAAAGAATCTGTTAAAACAGTAGATTAATAGAAACCATAAAGCTAACTCGCCATGGAATTTCTTTTTAGGAAATTTATTGAATAATATTACAAATATTAGTAAAGCTGATAATGAAAGATAAATACCAATTGGATGTCTTACAGCACCGAATTTAAATATACCCCAAGGTAATGTGGTTATTGTTCCTAATAAATGCCCATCTAAGAAACAGCCAATTCTTGCTATTGCAAATGTTAAAGCTGAAGCAATTAGTATTTTGTCTGCTTCTTTTGCTATATTTATGTGAGCGTAATCTTCTTTTTTAAACAAAAGAAAGTAAGTTAATATCCCTATAAAACCACCAATCATCATACCCCAACTTATTACTCCTGGTCCTAAACTAAAAGATCTTTTGGTTTGGATTAGAAATACTATTCTGCCACCTAAATAAGCAAATGATAATAAAATTGTGAAAAATCTTAATTCTAGTTTGTTTTTTTCGCCTTTGGATAGATAGAAATATATTAATGTGAATGCTATTAGGCCTATTGAAATAGCTATTGGTTCTATTCCTTTAATACCTAGAAAATGTAAATGTCTAAGTGATTGATATGGTAGCATTATACTATGATAGCTATGTTGGTTTAAATAGGTTTTGGGTAAGGTTTAAAAATAGTTTTTAGGTGCTTTTGATTAAGAATTTTATGAGGATATTAATTATATTGGTGTGGAGCTTGTATCTTATTTGCTTTTATTTTTTTATAAGAATAGATTTTTATACTTTTAGATTAAACTAAAATAAGTATGACTTTGCCTAAACTTGCTTTAATTCAGCCTAAGAATCAGTGTCAGCTGCCAATACCCTATAGAGTTATGCCTCTTTCTTTAGGTATTCTTGCTACTCTTGCTAAGAATAAGTTTAATGTTGAGGTTATTGATATGAATTATCAGAAAATCAGTAATTATTCAAAATTTGATTTGGTTGGAATTACATGTAATTCTACTAATTATAAATCAGCTTATAAATTGGCTGAAATATTTAGGAAACGTGAAGTGACTGTTGTTTTAGGAGGGTTTCATCCATCTAACATGTTTCAAGAAGCAATTAAACATTGTGATAGTGTTGTAATAGGTGAAGCAGAAGAAGTTTGGCCAATTTTATTACAAGATTTCTTGAATGGAAGATTAAAAAGGAAATATGTGGGCAAACATGTTTCCATGGATATGATTCCAATAGTTGACCGAAAGTACAGGGGAAAACAGTCTTTTTTTAATTATATGACATTTCCTGTGCTTACTACTAGGGGTTGTCCACATAACTGCAGCTTTTGTAGTTTAAAAGGGATGTACGGAAATAAGATTAGACATAGGGATATTGGGGAAGTAGTAAAAGAAATTAGGATTAGTAATGTTAAACGATTAACATTTATTGATGAAAATATTGTTGCAAATCATGAATATGCTGCAAAATTGTTTAAGGCTTTAATACCATTAAAAATTAGGTGGGATGGTCAAGCAAGTTTAGATATTGCAAATAATGAGGGGCTTGTTACATTAGCTGTGAAGTCTGGATGTAGTACTTTAATGGTAGGTATTGAGAGTATAAATGAAGCTTCATTGTATAATATGACTAATAAAGTGAATTTAACAAAAGTTAAACGACAAATTAAAATATTACAAAAATGGAGTATTATTTTATATGCATCTTTCATTTATGGTTTTGATCATGATGGACCAAATATTTTTGAAAGAACAATTAATTTTGCTAAACAGAATAAGTTGGATTTTGTAGATTTTACATCTCTTACTGTTTTTCCAGGTACTAAGATTTATTACCAAGCTAAAATGGAAAAACGTAAAATCATTAATGATTTATTAGTACCTAAAAATATGAATTTTGAGGATTTGAAAGAAGGAGTTGTGTATTCGTATAGGGAATTTTATAAATTGAAAGAATTATTAAGGAGAACCTGGTGGTTTACTAAGAAAAGGTGGTACCGTCCATTTTCCATCTTCAAGTTTTTATCTCTGAGTTTGATGTACCATTTAAAATTTTATAAAGTTATGAAGTAATTTAGAAATATTTTGAACTGTGAGAATCTATAGGAATTTGTGGATATTGGTTTTATTGATTTGATGTTAGCGTATATATTGTTATATAATAGGTTTTGATAAAGTTTATAAAGTATATTGGCTTGTTTTTTTTATGAATGGAATATCTATAATCATTCCAACTTTGAATGAAGAAAAATATGTTGGAAAACTTTTAGAATGTTTATGTAAACAAACCTACAAGAATTTTGAAGTTATTGTAGTTGATGGTAATAGTGATGATAAGACTAAAGATGTTATTAATAGTTATAAAAGAAAGTTAGATTTAAGGTTAATTAATCATAAAAGAGGTATTGCTGCTCAAAGGAATTTTGGTGCAGATAAAGCTCATTTTCAATGGTTATTATTTTTAGATGCTGATGTTTCATTTAATAATCTATTTTTATTTGAATCTATAAAAACCATTAATAGGAAGAAGGGAAATATTGCTATTCCATTATATGTGTCTAATAGCAAAAGATTTACTTATAGGTTGCCCCTTTTTTTATTAAATGTTTGGTTTAATATAACCTATAAACTTTATGGTACTGGTTGTGGTGCAGCAATATTTATTAAGAAAAGAATTCATGACAAAGTTGGTGGGTTTAAAGAATGTATAAACTGGGCTAATGATATAATTTACTTGCGTAAATCTGGGTTAACTGGTAATTTAATAACTTTAAGGACCAAGGTATTTTTTAGTGTAAGAAGGTTTAAGTGTGAAGGTACTAGAAAAACTTTGTACAAATGGATATTAGCATATTTTCAAATTTTGTTTAAGAAAGATAAACTAACTAATAATATTTCTTATAATTACGGATGTTATAAACCAGAATCTTGTAGTAAAAAATAAAAAATAAATAAATGATGATGGAAAAAGTATTTTATAAAACAAAAAGTGTATGCCCTGTTTGTAATAGATTGATTAGTGCTGAAGTTTTTTCTAATGATAATAAGGTTTATATGTCAAAGGAATGTAAAGAACATGGTAAGTTTAAAGTTTTAGTATATTCTGATTTAGATATGTATTTGAGACTAAATAAATTTGTAAAAGAAGGTACAAAACCTTTGCAAATAGATTCTAAAGTCGATAAGGGCTGTCCATATGATTGTGGTCTTTGTGAAGATCATCAACAACATACTTGTGATGCTATGATTGATATTACTAGCGCATGTCAAATTGAGTGTCCTATATGTTATAATGATAGTAAAGGGAATGATTTTTTGTCTGTTGAGGAATTTGGGTGTATGTTGGATAGACTGATTAAAAATGAGGGGTGTGGTTGTAATACTTCTATACAACTTTTAGGAGGAGAGCCTACATTGCATCCAAAATTAATTGAACTTATTGAAGTTGCTGAGGATAAGGGCATTAAACTAATAATCATAAATACTAATGGAATTAAGATAGCCCAAGACTTAAATCTTGTGAAAAGATTATCTGAACATAAAATATTAATTGAATTACAGTTTGATGGGTTTGAAGACCATATTGATGAAGAGTTGAGAGGAGAAAAATTATTAGAGACTAAATTAAAAGCATTAAAAAATCTAAGTAAATATAATTTACAATGTACTTTAGTTCAAACAGTAAAAAAAGGTCTAAATAATAACCAATTTGGTAAGTTAATTAATTATTCTATAGGTCATGATATTAATGGTTTAGTTATAACTCCTTTGGCATATATTGGTCGTGCTGATAAGGAAGGTGTTGATCCATTAGATAGGTATACTCCTCCAGATATAATAAAGGATATTGAGAAACAAACAAACGGTATGTTTACTAAAGAAGATTTTTTTCCATTGTCATGTCCCCATATAACTTGTATAATGTGGGCATATGGTTTTAAAGTAAAAAATAAGGTACTTCCCATATCTAAAGTAATTAATATTGAAGATTATACCAATTTTATAAAAAACAAGATGATTGATGATACTCAAAATCATTTGACTAAAATGATCAGACTTTTTTTATCTGCAGCTAAAGAGCTAGGGCTAAGAAAAGTATTTGGTGATTTCTTTAGAGTAATTTTTGCGATGGGTTTAAAAGGCCTTTTTACTATAAAGAAAATAGGATTTAAGATAATTATTCATGACATAATGGATGTTTATTCTTTTGATACTGTTAGATTAAAGAAATGTTGTATCCATTCAATAATACCAAATAAAGGGGTTATTCCTTTTTGTTCAAATAATATTATTCATAGAGTTGGAGCACACCATAATGAAAATAAGTAGCAAGGAAAAGTTAAAACTATTAGTGAGAAGGTGTTATTCTAAGATCGTTGGGAATAATTGTTCTTGTTGTGGGTCACCAAAGAAATTAACAGATATGTCTTATAAAGAAACAATTGAGAGGGGGCATCTTAAGTCTAATTTAAGTTGTGGAAATACCCTTTTCTTTGCAAAATTAAAAAAAGGGGAAACTGTTTTGGACTTGGGTTGTGGTATGGGTTTAGATTGCCTCTTAGCTTCTGATAAAGTTGGATTAAAAGGAAATGTTATTGGTATTGATTCAACTCCACGAATGATTAAAGAAGCGAAAAAAAGGTTGGTTAATGATAAATATAATAATGTGAGTTTTAGAAAAGGAGAGATTGAGAATTTATATTTAGAAGATGATTCTATTGATGTGGCAATCTCAAATTGTGTTATTAATCTTTCATTGAGTAAGAAAAAAATACTTTCAGAAATTTTTAGGGTTTTAAAGCCTAAAGGAAGGTTTGTGATATCAGATATTATGTTATTAAGGGACATACCTGGTTACATTAAGAAATTATCTGATACTTATCTAGGCTGCATCTCCGGAGCAATGTTGAAAGATGATTTTATACAATTGGCAATATCAACTGGGTTTAAGGGTGTTAAGATAGTTGATGAAAAACCACACTTTGTAGATTTGCTAAAAAATAATCCTATTGCAAGAAGTATAATTAAAGAGAATATAAAAAGAATTAATATGCCTCTTACTAAGTTAAAAGAATTGGGCAATTCTATTGTTAGTGTAACTTTGGTTGGAAATAAAATCTAAATATTTATTTAGATGTTAATGAACAGGTGTTTTTTTTAATTTTTATATAACTAGAATAAATAATGATGAAAATGAATATAAAGATTACTAAAGTAATCCATTGTGAAGGATTCAATCCTAAATAGATATTTTCGATGTCATTATCATAATGTGCAATAACTAGAAACTCAATCCAAAATCTGTTAAAGCAGTAAAGTAGTAAAAACCATAAACCAACTTCAGCACCAAATCTTTTACCAAATTTATTCTTATCAGTTTTTTTCTCTCTAAAAAAGAAAAGTAAAACAAAAAATATCAATAATCCACTTAAAGCTAAATACAAAGCAACAGGATGTCTGCTGGCGCCTGCTTTATATATACTCCAAGGTAAATTTGAGACCTTCCCTAGCATGTGTCCATCTAGAAAACATCCAATACGTATTATAAAGACAACCAAGCCTGCACCTAATGCAATCTTGTCACCCTCCCTTGTTATTGAACATAAATTTCTTGCTTTTTTAACAAATAATAAATAGGAAATTAATCCTAAAGCTCCACCTAAGAACATACCAAAGCTTACATACCCATTGATGCTAAATAATGTTGAACCGGTTACAATAGAATACCATATCTTGCCACCTATAAGAATGCCTAAAAAAACAAATGAAAACAACTTAAAATTATCTTTAGGATTATAATCTTCTTCTTTTTTAGAATAATGTACATATACCCAGATTAAAGCAATTGCCCATAATATCCAAACCCAAGGTTCAACACCACCAGGAACCCCAAATATTTCAATGTTGTTTAATCTAGTGTAAGGAAGCATGATTAATGGTAAATATTCTAATATATATAATTTGCCAAAAGATATTTAAACGAATTAATCAAGTAACTAGTTAGTATGGGGAAAAAAAGAGGACAAATCTCATTTTTCATAGTTCTTGGTATAGTTTTAGTAATAGGATCTTTATTATTCTTTTTAATTTCTACAAGAACTGTAAGGCAACCTAGTGAAACTACTGTGGCTGATGAAACAGCTTCTTCTTTACAAAAAGAGATTGTTGATGAATATATTGAAGGTTGTATAGATAAAACAATTGTTCCTGCAATAAAGTTGATGTCTGAGCAAGGTGGGACATTAAATTTAGTTGATTATGGGTTATATAATCATATTAAATACAAATATATGTTAAAATCTCAGCATGCTAATGATAATACGAATTGTGGAATTGTAGTATCAAGATATAGTATGGAACAAGAAATAAATCAATATCTTAATGATAAGCTTTTAGGATGTGTTGATTTTCAGAATTTTCAGAATGAAGGTTTTGAAGTTGAGTTTGGCCAGCATCAAACAGCCTCAGAAATAGCTGTTGATATGGTTGCAATTGAACTAACTTTTCCTATTACAATATCTAAAGGTGATTTTGTAATTGATTTTACTGAATTTAAAGAAAATATTATGTTGCCATTAGGTAGGTTGTTTGATACTTCTTTATTAGTTATGAAGAACGAAACTACTAGGTTTTATTTTGATAAAGATGAATGGATGACTGCAACTGGAGAGAACACTCAAATCTATAGGTATAAACCTTATCCTGATACATTTTATAGTATCAGAAAAAGAGCTGATAATTATGCTATGGATTTAATCTTTAATTTTGGGATTCACGGTCAGGACGTTATTGAGAACCCTGGTGATACATATATTGCTGAATGGAATAAATGTTATTCTGGAGAGCCTGTAACTAGATATTCAGATGAGTTATGTGATGGGAAGCCTTGTGAAGATTGTTTTAATGGTAGAAAACATGGTGAAAGATGGTGTGAATATGATGCTGTTGCAGGTGGTGGTAAAGATCCTGTTGGTTCAAGACATTATCAATCATCTTGTATAAATGGACATATTTACACTGATGAATGTACTGATTATCGTTTGGAAATGTGTGCGCAAGAAAGAAATGATAAATATTCTGCAAGGTGTAGGCCAAACAGGTGGCAAGATTGTGTTTTGCAATATAGTGAAGATGGATGTTCAGATACTGATGTTAGAGATTGTTATTGGGCAGATTATTTATTAGTTGAACTTAATCCAGACAATGAAAGTAGGCGTAATAGTAGAAGGCCTGTTGATATTAATTGGTCCGGTAGACCAGCTAATCCAGCAATTCCTTTTGATCCTGCTGTTACAATTGATAGGTCAAGATGTGTTCCTGAAGTACCTCCAGGATTAAAGTTTTGGGATAAAATTTATGGGGTAGATGTTACAACACCAACTGAGGATTACTGTTATAATTCAAATCAATTAACATTCTTTTATCAACCAACATTTGCAAGGATGGGTGTGATAAATGTTCCAAGATATTGGTTAGATGCAACAGCAGCTAACTGTTTTATGACTTCAGATTGTGGAAACTATAATAATTATCTTGGAGAATATTCTAAAGGTTCTTTTTTTAGTACTCATGGACAATTACATGATCAAATGGAGAGTTTGAATTATTCTGGTTATGAAAACAATCCAACCACTGTTTTTACAACTACTGATGTTAATGAATATGCCCTAAAACAAACATATACTCCTCTTGACCCACAAACAATTCAAGAGGCAACAGATTATTATCAACAAATTGCAGCTTCATGGAGTCCTTGTGATGCTTTTTCGTGTAAATGTTATGATGGTGCTTGGCTTGCTAGTGTTCCTTGTGATGGTAGTTGTGGAGTTTTAGGTGAAAGATGTCCAGAAACACCTTTACCAAGTAATTATAAGAAATGGGCATTGGGCGTTGGCATTTGTTCTCCATGGACACCACCATCTTCTGGATTATGTAGTGCTTGTGAAGCTGGTGGGTCTTGTTCAGAGTATAAATGTAATAGCATAAGCCAGATATGTCGTTATTCAGAAGATGAGTTTGGAGTTTCGCATTGTAGTTCTACTGTTACTGGTGCAGAACAACCAGAAATTATCTTTGGTCAAAGGTTTGTTGAGGATCCTTATGTTGTTAATGATCATATGATTCCCTTTCCTCCAGAAGCAATGGGTGCAGATGCTGTTATTCGTACTGGATATAAGATTAGACCAGGATATCCGCCTAAAACTAAATTTACTTTAACTTTTAATACAACTATTCCTTCAAAATGTAAACTTACTTCAATTCCTACAAGTGAATTTAGAGCTAATAACGATGCATTAGCAGCCATAGCTATTGATTTTTATCCCAGTATCGAACATAGTTATGAAATTGATGTGGTTGCTGATATGTCATTTACTTTAGAATATCTAGAAGCTTTCTTAGGTTTATCTAGTCCTTTAGGTATAGGTGAGATATTTTCTGAACCAATGAGTACTATAGCAAGATGGTTAATTACGTATCTAAAAACTAATCATGAATTATATCTGTTTGCAGATTGTTATGATCTTACTGAAACTAATGCAGCTAGAAAATTCTTTAATTTTGGAATAGATTTTACAGATAATAAAAAACCAGAAGTAAAACTTAATTCACCTGATGATGAAACTACTTTTACTAGGGGTACTAATATTGTATTTGATTATGGTATTGTTGATGATAGTTGGTTAGAGCCTCCAAGAAATATTTGTTATTTATACAATGGACAAAGGGTTTATGAATACATTAATGATATTGAAAGGTTTGTTACTGGTTGGAGTGTTAGAAACTTTACTGATGTTGATAATGGAACTGGATTTTTAGTTAATTGGACAGTACATAGTGGTAAATTGAATTATTCAATCATACAAAATGTAACAGCTTTTGTTCATGATGATACTGAGATATTAAATACATTTAATGGGTTACCTGGAATTTATGTTAAATGGAAAATAGCTGATTGGTATGTACCTGATTGGAATAAGAGAAAGTATATGATTGTACATCTTAATGGAACTTATACATTCTCAACATCTGAATATCTCTATAATACTGTGTTAGAACCTGGAGATTATGAATGGAATATCAAATGCAGTGACGGTTTAAACAATAGTTTTTATATTGATAATAGAACTTTTTATATTATGAATTAAGTCCATCACACCAAGCTTTTAATTGAGAATTCTCAACTTCTTTACATGCTGTATAATCTTTTGTGTCCATTGCATAATTAATATAACATTGGTCTTTTTCAGATGTTTCTGAAATAAATGAACATGGTTTGAACGCGTTTGCTTTATCTGCAATAGATACTAAACAAACATTTGTTAAACTGTCTGTATCATATCCTCTACATTCTTGGATTGCTGCGTTAATATCTGATAATGCTAAATCTTTAATTTCTGCTAGTTTATCAGAAGCTTGTTGATTTGGTGTTCTTGGTATGTCAGCAGGAGTATCATCAACTACTGGATCATCCGCTGGTGGTTTGTCAACAACTGGTGTAGGTACAACAACTTCTTCAACACATTGATTATTTTCACAATTAAGGCTATTATTACAATTACCACAAGAGCCACCACAACCATTATCACCACAAACTTTATCATTACAATCTGGTGTACATGATGTTGATATAACATTAAAACTTGAAGATGCAGATGCTGTTTGTCCGTTATAATATGCTTTTACACTTAAAAGATAATTTCCAGGATTAGTATTTGGTGGTATTGTAATTGTTGCACTTGATGAAAGTTTTGTTTGTAGTGCAACACTTTCACTTTTTACAGCAAGCATATTATTACTAAAATCATAAATCTCATATCTTAATTCAACATCATAAGTTTGTTTGCCACCCATGTTAAATATGTCAACATTAAATGTTAAAACTTGTCCTGCTTTAATATCTGGTGTTAATACATTAACTTTAACATCTAAAAGTTCAGGAGTTTTGCTTACTGATGACATTAGAAAAACACCAATAGATAAGCCAATTACTGCAACTACTGCTGTTAGTATTGCAATTGTACTTTTTGAAAAAGCAACATGTGGTTTGTGATAAACTTCTTTAACTGCAGATTCAACAGCATCAACAGAATAACCATATTGGAACAAATAGTCTTTAATCTGTTTTAAATCATATCCTGAATTTAATAATTGTTTTATGTATTGTGTTAATTGGTTATTCATTTTTATGGCCACACTCTTAAATTATATGTTTGTGAACCTTTTAAGTCTGATTCATCAATTACTTGTATTGTAATTTGAGTAAGATTACCATTATCTTTATCTAAAGGTGCCCATGTGACAATCCCGCTGTTTGTTACAGACATTCTATTTGGACCTTTTGAAACATTGTATTCAAATGCTGTACTATCTGGATCAAAAATTTTTAATTGATATTGATAACCTTGAGATATGAAAGCGTCTACTATAGGTGTTGATATAATCCTAGGTGCGTCTAGTACAGGAGCAATATTTAATTTAATTGTTTGAGTTGTTGAATATGCATACTTATTCATACCAACTACTGTTAATTGAGTTGAACCAAAAGCATTTGGAACAAGTTCAAAATTAAGTAAATTTCCTGAGATTGATGCAATGACTAAAGCAGGATCAGAATACATAATGTTCCATCTTAATTCATTTGTTTGACCATTTGTATAAGTTAATAAGTCAATATTCCAAGGTGTTGCATCTTCAGAAACATCTTGGTCAGTTATTGTATCAATTACTAATTCTACTGTTTCAACTGATTTACAACAAGCAATACTACCATTTTGTCCTTCATTGTCTTCAACTTGAGAAGTAATACTGTCTTGTGGATTTGTTGGATCAAATGGATTGCAAGTAGTATCTTGCCATACTCCGCCTAATGAAGTGCAAGTAACTCGTCTATCATCAATTGCATCATCAACTCCTGGCCATGAACCACCCCAACCACCACCTGATGAACTATCATCATCACTACAACAACCAAGAATAATCAAAAAACCTGCACAAACTAGAATAATAGCATAAAAACTATCTAAAATCTTCTTTTTTATAGCTATATCTAGCATACCTTTTAAAACTAGAATCATTAATATATAAATATTGTGATAGGGCAGTTATTTATTAATATCAATCCATAACTTTAAATACTAATCCTTTCTCCTATATATAAGAGAGAGATAGAGGAAACATGTTTTTTCTCTGTTGTAAATACAGAAAATGAGACCCTTGTTACCCAGTTTAAGGGAAAAGAAACGTTATATTGCTTTTGAAGTGATATCAGAGAACATAATTTCAGACTTTAATAGTGTAAGCAATACAATTCAAGGTTCTGTTCATGAATTTATAGGTAGATTAGGTGAAGAAGAAGCAGGCATGATATTTATTAATGATAAATGGAATGAAGTTAAGCAAAGAGGGTTAGTAAGAGTAAATAATAAATATACTGATCATATAAGAGCATCATTAGCTTTAATTAAAGATATTAATGGACAAAAAGTAATAGTAAGAAGTTTAGGTGTAAGTGGGATTTTAAAGAAAGCTTACAATAACTATATTGCTAAATAAAAGAGTAAAAAAATAAAAAAAACATGTTAAACATGAGGTGAAATTAAAATGCAACTTTGGTCACTATCGTTCACACGTTGCATTTTTTAATCAACTTAAATATTAAAGAAAAATAAAACAATGAGGTGTAATAAAAAATGCAACCAATGCCACATCAATTAATGGGATATGACAGGGCAATTACAATGTTCAGCCCTGACGGAAGACTTTTGCAGGTTGAATATGCAAAGAAAACAGTAAAACAAGGATCATCTGCAATAGGGATGGTTTGTTCAGATGGAGTACTTTTTGTGACTGATAAGAGGATTGTTGATCCTTTAATTGTTATTGAATCAGTTGAAAAGATTTGGCAAATAGATGATCATATGGGTGCAACAGCATCTGGTATTATTTCAGATGCTCGTGTCTTAATAGAAAGGGCACAGGTTAAAGCTCAACAAAACAGGGTAACTTTTGATAAAGAAATTGACGTTTCAACAGTTGTTAAAGATATTGCCAACCTTAAACAGATTTGTACACAATCTGGAGGTCTTAGACCTTTTGGTGTTTCTGTGTTAGTTGGTGGCATTGATGACGATACACCTAGATTATTTGAAACAGATCCAACAGGAATCTATTTTGAGTATAAAGCTTCTGTTATTGGTGAAGGCGAAACAGAAATTGAAGAAATTCTTCATAAAGAATACAAACCTGAACTTACTTTAGAAGAAGGGTTTGCATTATGCTTAAAAGCTTTGAAAAAAGTTCTAGGAAGTAATTTTGGAGTTGAAAGAATAGATGCAGCTTACATTAAAACAGAAAATAGGAAATTTACTAAATTTAGTAATGAAGAGATACAAGCAGCAGTAAGCGGCAAAAAGAAGAAAAAATAGAATGGTAACAGTAGATAAAGCTAATATTATAAGGTTAAGTACACACGGGAAAGTATTTGAAATATTAGCTGACGCTGAAAAAGCACTTGAACTTAAAAGTGGAAAAGATGTTCCAATTACAGAAATATTAGCTGTTGAAAATGTGTTTACAGACTCAAAAAAAGGAACAGCAGCATCAGAAAATGTAATGGAATCAATATTTAAAACATCTGATCCTTTGGAAGTTGCTAAGATTATTATTGAAAAAGGTAATATACCATTAACAAAAGAACATAAGGCTGGAATAAGGGATCAAAAGTTAAGACAAATAATAACTTACATAAGCAGAAATGCAGTTGACCCAAAAACACATTACCCTCACCCTGTAGATAGAGTTGAGGCAGCTTTAAAAGAAGCAAACTTTAGCATAGACGAAACAAAAGATATTCAAAAACTAGTTGATGATGCAATAAAGGCAATTAGGCCAATATTACCAATCAAGTTTGAAACAATTGAACTTGGATGTAAGATACCAGCTGATGTTGCAGCAAAATCTTATGCTGTCATTAATACATTTGGTAAAAAAATAAGTGAAGATTGGCAAACTGATGGTAGTTTAATGGTTGTAATTGAAATGCCTGCTGGTATGGAAGAAGATTTCCATCAAAAAGTTAATGCATTATGTCATGGTGAAGTTGAGACAAAGATATTAAAACGGAGTTGATCGAAAATGAGTGAACTATTAGTAAAACAAAAAGATATTGTTGTGCCAGGAGAAGAACTGGCAATAGGTATGGATAACTTGCCTGGGCAAGGTACATATCGTGAAGGAGAAAAAATTATAGCTGGAAGGTTAGGTTTAGTAAGTATTGACGGAAGAGCAATTAAACTGATTCCTATGTCAGGAAGATATTTACCTAAAAAAGGTGATACTATTGTATGTAAAATCATGGATATACTCATGACTGGTTGGAGACTTGATACCAATTCTCCATATAGTGCTGTGTTATCAATGAAAGAAGCAACCTCAGATTATATACAAAGAGGCGCTGATTTAACACAATATTATGATCTTGAGGAATGGATTGTTTGTAAGATTACCCAAGTTACATCACAAAAATTAGTTGATGTGACAATGAAAGGTCCTGGGTTAAGAAAATTAACTAATGGAACTGTATTAAAAGTTAATACAAACAAAGTTCCAAGAATTATTGGTAAACAAGGTAGCATGGTATCAATGATTAAGGATGCAACTGGTTGTAGGGTAACTGTTGGACAAAATGGTTTAGTTTATGTTGATGGTGAACCAAGCAAAGAAGTTATTGTTATTAAAGCAATAAAGAAAATTGAAGCAGAATCCCATACCAGTGGATTAACAGATAAGATTAAGGTTTTTCTTGAAAAAGAAACTGGACAGAAAATAGCTGGACAGAAGGTACCTGAACAGAAGGTTAAGGAGTGATTAAGATGGGTTATGATAAACGTATAGATGGAAGAAAATTTAATGAAATGAGAAAGATGGAAGCTAAAGTTGGAGTTATTAAACGAGCTGATGGAAGTGCATATTTTAGAACAGGAAATACCTGGGCATATGCTGCTGTTTATGGTCCACGTGAACTTTATCCAAAGTTTAAACAGAATCCTGGAAAAGGAATTTTAAGATGTAATTATAATATGTTGCCTTTTTCAAGTTCTCATGATAGGGTAAGGCCAGGCGGTTCAAGACGTTCAAAAGAAATATCAATGGTAACAGAAAAAGCTTTAATATCTGTTTTGGATTTAAGTCAATATCCAAATGCAGTTGTTGATGTATTTATCGAATTACCTGAAACAGAAGCAGGTTCAAGATGTGCTGGAATTACAGCTGCTGCAATGGCATTAGCTGATGCAGGTCTTGCAATGAAAGATTTAGTTGCTGCTGTATCTGTTGGTAGAGTAGATGATAAGATATTAGTTGACCTTGATTATGCTGAGGAAGCATATGAAGATGGTCCTGTTGCTGACATACCAATTGCTATGACTGCAAACACCGGAAAGGTAACATTGTTACAAATGGACGGTTTAATATCAAAAGAACAACTTAATGAAGCTTTAGATATGGGTAAAAGCTCATTGAAAGAGATTTATGAATTACAGAAGAAAGCTTTGAAAGATAAGTATAAGGTGGTATAAATGAATAGAGACTTAAGAAATCATGTTATAAAAACACTTGATGCAGGTGTTAGAAGTGATGGTAGAAAAGCATTAGAATTTAGACAGCCAATGAGTGTTGAATATGGAGTTACAACAACTGCAGAAGGTTCAGCTAGAGTAATAATTGGTGAAACAGAAGTTATGGTTGGAGTAAAAGTTGAATTAGGTAGGCCATATCCAGATAGTCCTAATCAAGGTACTATGATGGTTGGTGCTGAACTTTTACCTATGTCAAGTCCAGAATTTGAAAGTGGACCTCCTAGTATACAAGCAATTGAATTAGCTAGGGTTGTTGATAGAGGAATAAGAGAAAGTAAGTCAATTGACTTCAAGAAATTATGTATAGAACCAGGTGAAAAAGTTTGGACTTTAATTATAGATATAATTTCTATAAATGATGCAGGTAACTTATTTGACGCTGCGTCACTTGGTGCTTTAGCTGCATTAAAAGATTTTAGATTTCCAAATCTAGATGAAGATGGTAATGTTGTGCACAAAATTAAAGGCGATAAAGTTCTTGAATTTGAAGGAGAACCAATCGAAGTTACTGTTTTGAAAATTGGTAAACATTTTGTTGTTGATCCAACAAGTAATGAAGAACAAGCGGTAGATGCTAGGTTAACTGTTGCTGTTTTAGCAAATGGTGAACTTTGTGCAATGCAAAAAGGCGGAGAAACACCTTTAAACCAAGAAGAGATTATGAAAATGGTTGATATTGCAATTGAAAAAACAAACGAACTTAGGGTGTTATTAAAATGAGTGAATACACTAAATACGAAAAAGCTAGAATGATTGGTTCAAGAGCTTTGCAAATTGGTATGGGTGCACCATTTTTAATTAAGGTTTCAGATGATGAACTTAAAGATCTTAAGTTTAATCCGGTTGAGATTGCTAAAAGGGAATTTGATGCAGGAGTTTTACCAATTACAGTTAGAAGGCCTATGCCAAAACCTGCTAAATCTGATGATAAGAAGGAAGCTTCTTAATTTTTTATTTTTTTATTTAAAATGAAAGAAATAACTTTAGAAAAGTTAAAAAAATATTTCTCAGTTACAAAGACTGCTCTTTTTAAAGCTAAAGAATCTGGTAATAGAACGCCACTTGTTTCTGAAAGAGAAGATTTTCTTGATATGGTTGAACGTTACGTGTCAGATGCTGAACATTTTTTCTCTAAAGATGATTATGTTAATGCGTTTGCAGCACTTAATTATGCACATGGTTGGTTAGATTCAGGTGCAAGGTTAGGAATGTTTGATGTACATGATAGTAAATTGTTTACTGTTGATTAAATAAACACCTTATGTACTTTAACAGCAATACCTTTTTCTTTATCCATTACCTCTTTGGAAGTTAGTTTTGTTTCACCTAATGCTATAAGTTTATTTTCTGGACTGATAACTGCAACAGTATCGCCTTGTTTTATGTTAGAATGTAATTGTATTATTCCAGGTATTTTAAGATCTGCGCCGTGACTTAGACTTTTAACAGCTGTATCATAAACCCAAAATTTTGGAAGATGTTTAATTGCGTTTTCAATAGGTTGGATTAAAGATCTTAGAAATTTTTCATTACCTTCTGTTTCATAGTAGTGGATAGCATCAGTAAGATCATTTAAAGTTACTAAAGTTGATTCTTCAAAAGGGCCTACTCTTGTTCTTCTTAGTTCTGCCATGTGTGCACCAACTTTTAGTTCTTTACCAATATCATGGCAGTTAGAAGAAACAAATCCAGTTTCAATTAAGAAATTATGAGTCTTAGGAACGGTCATATCATAAACGTGACCTTTGTATGGGGTTAGTTCGATAGATTTAATCTTTTCAATACAAAACTGATCAAGTAGTGGCAGCTTTACTAATTTACTTGCTTTTTTATAGAATCCCCTTGTAAAAGGAATTTTGCTTTTAAGTACTCTATTAAGATTTCCCCCCATCTTATTCAATTTAGATTTGTTTTTATTAATTAATTTTTTATAATTTAGTCCAATATACAAATGATCATTTATTTCTGATGAATTTATATTTTTAATCAACTTTAGTCTTTCTCTTTTTAATGGGTGATTAGATCCAATTAAAGAAATAAATCTTTTTTTTGCAGCAATATCATTAATATCGATAACATAAGAGTCTTTTTTCTTAAATATTTTATTTGATATTCCTAATTTCAATAACATTTGATGAATTCTTTTTGCATCAATATTATTAACTGTATGAAATGAGATCTTAGTGTATATCCCTTTAACTTTTAATTTTCTTTTATAATACGCAGAACCATCTCCATCAAAATACCCTCTTAAAAATGAAGCAACCAATTTTTTATCAAAGAATAATATTGGAAATAAATCAGAATATTTTTGTGGACTTTTAACACCTAAATTAGCACATATTGTTGCTAAAAAGCTATTTGAAGTATCTAATTGTATAATTTCATCTTTCAATTTTGTTTTACTAATATTCAGATTAGGAAATATTTTTGTATATTTATTAAGAAATAGTTCAATTAATTTTTTATTCTTATTATGGAATTTTATTCTTGTGTGCCTTATAGTCTTCTTTTCTTTTGTATTGTTGCCATCAGAAGCAATTAGACCAATTAAATATAATAAATCACTATTAAATCTTAATAATTTTATTTTTGTTCCTTTCTCAGTCTTAAATTCATAGATTATATTCTTTATATTTTCATAAATTCCTGCTTTTTTAATATGACTAATTGGAATTGCAATCTTTGAATTATTTAGAAAAGCTTTCCTATCTAATTTTAATTTCCTATACATACTTCTTATACTACCATATTTTTTTATGAATTCTTCTTTGACAATTTCTTTAATATTTTCTTGATAGATTAGATAATTATCATCAAGTAAATCTGAGATTGTCGGATTGATTTCAGGTAATGTGTACTTTAATGATTTTACAATGTAATCTGATTCTTTAAGTTTTGATGCTTGTTTCATTATATATCCATCATTTGAAGAAATTAACATCTTATGATCTGGAGTTACAGAAAAGTTAATCCCAGAAGTCATTGTAATTTTTATTAGATTTCCATTAAAATTAAATTTTTGTGTTTTTGAAGGTAATTTCTGCTTTATTTTTTTGTTATTCATAGTATAAATAAGGCTTGGATTAACAAAAAATTTTTTAGCAGAAATTAAAGAACTATCTGAAATAATTTCAGTCTCCGGATGCAAACAAAGTTTTCTAATATATGTTCCTGCTTGACAACCTACTTTAAACAAAACATCTTGTCCTTCTATTTCTAATAAATCAATATAATAGATTGAACGTTCACGTTCTTGTCTTACAACTGCACTTTTTACTGGTGGAAGTTGTGTGATTTTTCCAGTAAAATCTTTTAGAACTTTTTTAATCTTTTTTTCTTCAATTTCTTTATGAATGTGCATAACACAAACATATTCTTTACCTGCTATCAATAATGCTTGAACAATTCTTGTTGCTTTGTTTATAGCAATAGGTAAACTACCAGTTACACCTGGATCTAAAGTTCCTGAATGACCAGACTTTGGAATCTTTAGAATTTTTTGGACAAAATCTGCAACTTGGTGAGAAGTAGGACCTTTTGGTTTATCAATGTTAATTATACCGTAATCTAAAAGTTCTGCAATAGGACGTTTAGCTGTAGTTATATCTGCTTCTTTTTTAATAAGAATTTCTCTTTTAATCTCTTCGAATGGAAATTTGCCCATAAATGGTAGAAATAAATTTTAGTTTATTAAGCTTTTGCACGATGTTCGCCACGAGCAACACCTTGTTGATCTTTAGGTGCTTTATCAGAAACTTCTTGTTTAGGATTATCTTTAGGAATTTTTTTAGCAGGAGCTGGTGTTTTAGATTTTTCTTCTTTAAGTTCTTTGATTTCTTCTTTTTCAGCTTTAACTGCTTCTGTTGCTTTTTCAGACATAACCTTTTTAGTTTTATCTTTTAATTTGCTAATCTCTTGTTCAAATTTAGTTTTAGCTTCATCTTTCTTCTTTGGTGCTGCTTTTTTCTCAATTTTCTTTTCCTTAGGTGCACCAACGATTTCAGCTGAAACAAGACCTTCTTTGTCTTTAACAACGTCAACTTTAATATGATGTGGTGGATTTTTTATGCCATGTTTCCATATTTCTAAGTTAGCATATTTACCAATTTTAATATTATCAGATTTAGTATGTTTAACAAGAAAATTTTTTAAAGCTGCAATTGCTTTTTTAGCTCTTTTATATTTAGGTGATTTTAGCCATTCTCTTCTAAGAGGAACATTATATGTTCTTTCTAGTACAGGTTTTTCTTCTTGTTTTTTAGCCATTTTATTGTTGTATAGAAAGCATTATGCTTTTGTACTGGTTCTTCTCCAAGACCTTTTCTTTGCTGTATGTCTACCTGGATGAACTCTTCTCCCTTTACCATATTTCTTTGGGACTGACCAAAAAGGTGCCCATTTAGTTAGTTTACCTAACTTAATTAACCTTTTTTTCCTGCTATAATGTTTGAATCGTGCCATTTATTTGTCCTCTTTCTTAACTTCTACTTTAGGAGTGTCTTTAACTTCTACTTTCTTAGGAACTTCTTTAACTTCAGGCTTAGCTTCTTCCTTTTTAACTTCTACTTTAGGAGCTACCTTTGGTTTTGCTTCTTCTTTTTTAACTTCTACTTTAGGAGCTACCTTTGGTTTTGCTTCTTTAATTTCAGGTTTAGCTTCTTCTTTTTTAACTTCTACTTTAGGAGCTTCCTTTGGTTGATTTTTTTGAACTTCAGTAGCTGATTTATCAAGAATTGATTGGCCTTTTGGTGTGATTACTCTACCTTTATGCACATTTTTTACTTCTTGTTTTAATAATTCAGATTTCTCAAGTTGTTGTAGAACTTTTCTTGCAATATTTCCTGAACCTTTACAGAATCTTTCTGCTTTATGGCCTCTGTTTTTTTTACCGCCATATCTTGTTCTTAATTTTGAAACGCCAATTGGACCAAATCTGGAAACTGTTCTTAGAATTGCAGCTGCTCTTATATACCACCAATCTTTAATTGCAGGTGGTCTTTCTTTGTGTACACCAGTTTTTACATAATCTGCCCATTCTGGTGGTTTAATAGTGTTAAATTCTTTTAGTTTTTCAGCTACTTTAGTTATAAGTTCGCTTGCGTCTACATCATATATACTTGCCATTTTTTATTATGTCGTTCCTTGCGGAACTAGATTTGCTATGTGTAATAGCTTATATATGAGGGTTTGAAGAGCATTTATAAATGTTCCTATATTACTTTGGGTGTAATGATTAGGCATAAAAGAACACCAAATACTGAAGAGGAATTAAAGAATATCCTTAATCCGCTTGTAAAAAAGTGGTTTTTTAATAGATTTAAAGCTTTTTCACTTCCACAACTTCATGGTGTAATGGAAATTCATTCAAGAAATAATATTTTAGTTTCTGCCCCAACTGGTGCAACAAAGACACTTACTGGTTTTCTTAGTATATTAAATGAACTTATTGATTCAAGTGAAAGAGGAATACTTGAAGATAGGATTTATGCTATATATATATCCCCATTAAAGGCATTGAATAATGATATTTCTAAGAATCTTAAAGAACCATTAGCTGAAATGGAAGAGTTAGCTGGAAAAGAACTTGGAATAAGGGTTGCTGTTAGGACAGGTGATACAACACAAAATGAAAAGTCTAAGATGTTGAAAAAACCACCGCATATTTTGATAACAACGCCTGAATCATTGGCAATACTATTAGCTTCTTACAAATTTGTTGAACATCTAAAAGGTGTACAATGGTGTGTTATTGATGAAATTCATGCTTTAGCTGAAAATAAAAGAGGTGTTCATTTAAGTTTGTTAATGGAACATCTTGGAAGTTTAAGTAATCATATGGCTAGGGTTGGATTATCTGCAACAGTTTCACCACTTGAAGAAATGGCAAGGTTTTTGGTTGGTTATGAGAATGGTAAAGAAAGAAATTGTAAGATCGTTGATGTTCAATTCATAAAAGAAATGGATCTTCAAGTATTATGTCCTGTTCCAAATTTAATTAATGTTGATTATAGTGATATTCAAAGTTTTTTGTATGAATTGATGCATAAAATTATACAAAAGCATAAGACAACTTTAGTATTTACTAATACAAGGGCTGCAACTGAAAGAGTTGTACATTTTCTTAAAGAGAAATTTCCTAAATCTTATACTGAAGAAGTTGGTGATGAACCTGAAACTGGAGAAAATAAGAGTATTGGTGCGCATCATGGATCTTTAAGTAAAGAGCATAGGTTAGATATTGAAACAAGGTTAAGGAAAGGTAAGTTGAAATGTGTTGTTTGTTCAACTTCTTTAGAGTTAGGTATTGATATTGGTTATATTGACATGGTTTTGTTGCTTAGCAGCCCAAAGTCTGTTGCTCGTGCCTTGCAAAGGGTTGGACGGTCTGGGCATAAGTTACATGATATTACTAAAGGTAGGATTATTGTTATGGATCGTGATGATTTAGTTGAATGTGCTGTTCTTTTGAAGAGTGCTTTTGAAAAGAAAATTGATAGGATTCATATTCCTACAAATTGTTTAGATGTTTTAGCACAACAAATAATTGGGATTGCGATAGCTGATAAAATTAATGTCAGTGATTTGTATAAAATGATAAAACAATCTTATTGTTATCATAACCTTACAAGAAAAGATTTCAATGAAGTTGTTGATTATCTTGCAGGAAAATATATCTCATTGGAAGACAGGCATGTGTATGCAAAAATTTGGCATGATGATGATTCTGGTATGATTGGTAGGCGTGGACGGTTAGGAAGAGTTATTTACATGACTAATATTGGTACAATACCTGATCAAAGTAGAGTTATTGTTAAGATTGGTAGTCAGATGGTTGGTTATATTGAAGAATCCTTTTTAGAGAAATTAAAACCTGGTGATATTTTTGTTTTAGGTGGGAGTGTTTATCAATACAGGTTTTCAAGAGGGAATGTTGCGCAGGTTAGTTCTTCAGCTAATAGACCGCCAACAGTACCAAGATGGTTTTCTGAAATGTTGCCGTTAAGTTTTGACCTTGCTGTTGATATTGGTAAGTTTAGAAAATTGTTAGGGCAAAAGTTTTGTTATAGTAAACCTAAAAAAGAAATTATGCAATTCATCAATGATTATTTGTATGTTGATCGGAATGGTGCAGAAAGTATTTATCAATATTTCTTTGAACAGTTTCATTATGCAGATGTTCCTTCAAATACGCGTATAGTTGTTGAACATTATAATGATGGTAAGCAAATTTATATCTTGTTTCATTCATTGTTTGGTAGACGAGTTAATGATTGTTTATCGCGTGCAGTTGCTTTTGCGATATCTCGTACACAACATAAAGATGTTGAGATTGGTATAAATGATAATGGGTTTTATATTACTTCTAACAAAAATATTGATGTTTTGAAAGCTTTTAAGATGTTAAAATCTAAAGATCTTAGAAAAGTAATGGATCAAGCAATTGATAAAACAGAAGTTTTGTCTCGTAGGTTTAGACATTGTGCAAACCGGGCGTTTATGATATTACGTAATTATATGGGGCGGACTAAAATGGTTGGGCGGCAACAAGTTCAATCTTTAATTTTAATTAATGCTGTTAAGCGTATATCACAAGAGTTTCCAATATTAAAAGAAGCTCGTAGAGAGGTATTAGAAGATTTGATGGATATTGACAATTGTAAGTTGGTTTTAGAAGGGATTGAAAAGAAAGATATTAAGATTGATGAAATATATACAGATATACCTTCACCTTTTGCTATAAATTTAGTTTCTCAAGGTATATCTGATGTTATGCGTATGGATGACCGAATGGAATTTTTAAATAGGATGCATCAACAAGTGTTAGCTAAGATTGGAAAGAAAGGTGGGGTTGATCCTGAAGAACTTAAACAGTTTAGTTATAATGATGAATGGGATAAAGCTGAAAAAAAGGTAGAAAATGTTAAGGATAAGAAAAAAGAAAAATTAAAAATGCAAGTTTATGATCTTAAACATATCCCTGCTTTTGCTAAACAAGAGATTGTTGAAGCTATTAATGGTACTAAAGAGTTTGGTCAAAGTTTTATCGATACAGTGCATAAGTATAAGAAAGAAATTGATAAAACTTGGCCAAAAGAAGTTAAGAAGTTTGTTTTTGATAAGTTATAGGTTGTCTAAGGGATTGTTTATGTTTATTATATCCACTGTAGCTGAAGCTGTATAACCTAAAGTAGTTTTATAATTTGCATGACCCATTAACTTTTGAATCTTTTGAAGTTGTGTTCCGTTGTTGTATAAATGTGTGGCGAAACTTGCTCTTAGTGCATGTGGATAAACTCTCCTTTGAATATTAGATTTCTTTGCTGCTAATTTTATAATCTCTTGGATTGCACGTATTGTTAGATGTTTGTTTTGTTTATTTTGGAAAAGGTAATTGTTATTAGTTCTGTACTTTAGGTATATTTTAAGTTCTATGCATAATTTCCTAGAAATAATTGTTAATCTATCTTTGTTACCTTTTCCTTGAATTATTCTTACAAATCCATTGTCAAGGTCAAGGTCTGCAACTTTAATCTTTACTAATTCTCCAACTCGAACACCACTAGAATAAAGAAATTTTATGATAAGTTTATGTTTCTCATTTTTTGTGTTGTTAATCATATTTTTTAGTTCTTGTTTTGATAAGACATTTGGGATATGTTTTTCAGTTTTTACTCTATATATTTTTTTAAGAAGTTTTCTACCCATATAACCATCATAAAAGCCAGCTAATGCTGCAATTATGAGGTTGATGGTTTTGGGTTTCTTGGAGGCGTCAATTAGGTGGTTGATATAATTCTTAATATCAGAAGCTGTAACGTACTTTGGTTCTTTATTAATATAATTCAAAAACTTTTCATTAGCGTAACAATAAGCCTTTAATGTTTTCTTACTAAGCCCTCTAAGTTTTAATTCCCTTTCAAAATTTATTAGGTCCATAACATCATTATAGCACGCAGGAGTATTTATACTCTATGCCTGTACATGTCCTGTGTCCAGTGGTGATAAAAAAGTCCTTAATCCTTAGAATTTCGCAGGATTAAGTGCTAATTCCCACAGGACACATATCTGTTAAATACACAGAAAAAGACATATCCTTCGTGTAAAAGATGTTAAATACAATAAAATTCTTACTTTTTAGACGAGAATGGGGGTTTCCTAAATTTGTGAAAGGGGCATTTTTTACTCGATGAAAAGGTTGGGGCAAATCGAAAGGTTTAATAAGTAATTCTCAATTATATACTATAAACTATACTTAGGAGGCATGATAATATGAAAAAAATTATATCACTTTTGATGGCATTACTTTTAGTTAATATTGCATTTGCTATTACTGAGGAGCCAGGTCCAGAGATTCAAAATTTCAGAATTGAAGATAACAAATTTGTCTTTGATACAAATTACATTTATAGCGATTTCTACATAGATGGAGAATCAGTTCCAGCAAGCACAAAACAGCTTGGAGGAGCAGCACGTACAGAATACGAAATAAGCTGTCAAGAAGGAAATTTACTTGAACTAAAATATACTTATCCTGATGAATCATTAATTTATGTAACTTCATTTGATATTTCTAGCTATAGTTGTGAAGAACCTGAACAAGAAGGTCCAGAACTATTAAATTTCAGAGTTGAGAACGGCAAATTCGTTTTTGACGCATATTATATTTATAGTGACTTATATATTGATGGAGAAGAAGTACCTGCTGAAAAATCCCCTATGGGTGGATCAGTACATACCCTATACAAAATTCCATGTGAAGAAGGCAATCTATTGGAAGCTAAACATATAAATCCCTACTCAGATGTGCTAACTTACACTTCAAAAGATATTTCTGGATATGAGTGTGAAATGGAAGAAGAAGGACCAGAAATAAACGATTTTAGAGTTGAAGATAGAAAATTCAAGTTTGATGTTAATTATATCTACAGTGACATGTATATTGATGGAAGAAAAGTTAGTTTTGATAAAGGCATGCTTGGAGGAGCTGCTCATACATGGTATGAAACAGATTGTAAAGAAGGCAATAAACTTGAACTAAAATTTACAAATCCTGTTTCTGGTATGCTTACTCATAGTTCAATAGATATTTCTGATTATGAATGTGAAGAAGAAAGTGAAGAAATTTCTTATGATTACATTCATCTACACCCAAATATGGATAGCCTAATCTTAACTGATTCAGGTTATAATATTTATTCTGATGTTAGTTTAAGAAATATGGGACAGAGCACTTTAAGAAATGTTAAAGTTAAGATGGAAATATCTGAATTAGGTCTTGTAGAAACTCAGACTATCAGCGAATTAAAACCAGATTTTGGAACACCTACACCTAATCAATTCAGTATGGATATCCCATTAAATATAAAATCAGGCAAGTATAAAGTCAAATTCTACGCTAATGGGGAGTTGTTAAAATCATTTACCAGGAATATCTATCGTGAAGAAGAAGTAGAATGTTCAGATTTAGATGAACTAAATTATTATAACAAAGGAAAAATAATATTAACTCTAAAATCTGGCGAAGTAATCAAATCCCAAAGAGATGCTTGTTGTGTTAATTGCATGACTGCACCATCAGAAGAAGGACCATATGTTTCAGAATATTATTGTGATGGAAATAAAATTCAAAGAGAAATCTATGAATGTCCTTTGGGATGTGATAATGGCAGATGCGAAGGTGAGATAGAATATGTTGAAGAAGAAGAGCCTATCGCTGTACCAGAACCAGATGAAGTTGAAAAAAAGATATTCATTTGTGGTGCGTGTGAATTAGATGGATTATGTTATCCAATTGGATTTAGAAAAGGAGAGGAATTTTGTATAGGAAAAGACTTTGCCGATCAAAAGGATGATGAATCACAGTGTAGTAACTCATATGAATGTAAATCAAACATATGTGAAAGAAACCAATGCGGTAAATATTGTGATGGATGTAAAGATTCAAATAAAAACTGCTATCCATTCGGAACAAGAATAGATAATGAATTTTGTAATCTGAATAAAGAATTTACCGCTCAAAAATCAAATGAAGGTTCTTGTAATAACAACTATGAATGTGTTAGCAATCTATGTGTTAATAGCAAATGCATTGAACCAAGTTTCTTACAAAAGATTTTAGACTGGTTTAAAAATATATTTGGATAATTTTTTTCTTTCTATTTATATTTGCCCCAACCTTAATGTATTTCTAGAAAGCTCTACGAGCTGGATAAAAAACGCCCCTAGATGTATTTGTTAGATTGGGCTTACGCCCTTGAAAACGGAAACCCCCTAAACTTTAGTCTTGCTTCGCAAGAATCGATTGAAAGTAAGAATTTTACTTTGCGGACGCAATTTTTCAGAACTCCGTTACGCTTCGCTCCACTCGTAACTGAAAAAGTATTTAACAAGTTTTAAACGGAAAATTGGGTCGCTCACGCTAAATCGCCAAGCGATTTCCCCAATGTTTCCCAAATTGAATTTTTCCATCATGAGTCTCTTCACTTCGTGATGAGCCTCTTGGGAAAAATCCAACTTCGTTTAAAACTGATGTTATATTCAATTCAGAAATTGGCCTCGACAGCGAAAAGTTTAAATAGATTAATTCTTAAGAAATAACAGAGGTGATATAATGGAACCAAAAACTACTGGAAAAA
>Ga0257125_1000157_pt1 | contig 102571 bp, 93 predicted proteins | sample SI106_200metaG_FD_190183 | JGI IMG/M metagenome (GOLD analysis project Ga0257125, IMG submission 190183) | Marine microbial communities from Saanich Inlet, British Columbia, Canada - SI106_200 | ecosystem: Environmental > Aquatic > Marine > Inlet | place: Canada: British Columbia | collected... | reverse complement strand
GGCTTCTCTGCGAGTCGGTTTTCAGCGCCAGGAGTTGGAGCCTTTCAATATCGAAATCGCGCCCACCAGTACAACCGGGTACGAGGGAGAGCAATGTCTCAAGATGCTAGGCTTGCTCGGGATGACCGGTGATGGAGAGGTGCGCTGGAAATTGATAGAAAAAAGGGCCCAACAAATTCGGGCGCGCTATCTCGATGACGAGAAGGGTGCCGGTCGGGTAGTGGGGATCGATCTGGGGAATGGGGAAGGGAAGGGATTGGGCAACCGGCAATTGGAGGATATCATTGGGCGGGTCGTGGAACTGGGCGCTCGAGCCTTGCTTTTTTTCACCCTCGCGGAGAGGAAGCAGGTAAATTATCTTAAGGAGACGTACGGTAATCGCGTCATCCTTTTTGAGCAGGCCGACCTCTCCAGTGCGGCGGCTCTGCTCCAGGGGTGTAACGCCCTGATCGCCTGCAATACCGATCTTCTGCATCTGGCGATTTCTCTCCGGATTCCCAGCGTAGGTCTTTTTGACGAACCACCAGGTCGCTGGGTCGTGCTCGAAGAAAAGGGGATTCGGGTTATCGAGACTCAGGATCTTCGAGCGGTGAGCATTGGGCAGGTGGTCCAGGCTCTGGAGGCTGCCCTGGTGGAGGAAAAGGAGTGATGCGGTAAACGGAGGTAAAGAACAGAACACGGGTCGGGCATATAAAGGAGTTTGACATGGAAGAAATGGTCGAACCCGATCGGACGATAATGGTCGTGTCGATCATCGGTCTGATCATCATCTGGGGAAGCTTTTTCTATCACAAATACGTCCAGGGAGGGGGGAACGTGGAGATAGGGAAGAGCGCAAAGGATGAAAGGGAGTTTGCAGGAGAGGGCGAGGGGGAAGCCGAAGCGATAGATGGGATGGGGGGAGAGATCGGGAAGGGAGAGGAGAAGCCGAATCGGGGAGGGAAGGGTAAAGGCAAGAAGAAAAAAAAGCGCTGAGGGGAGAAGGGGTTTGAGCGAACGGCGCCAGGTCGTCATCAGGGAACTGGTGCGCGGCACCTACGAGGATCCGAGGGTTGTTGCGCGGTACGTAGATATCGGGCTATGGCCTGCCGAAGAGATCCTGGTGCTCGAATACTTCCCCGACGGTTCCCGGGTTCTGGATGTTGGATGCGGGGCCGGTCGCACCTCCATCCCTCTGGCAGAACAGGGATTCGAAGTGGTGGGCATCGATCTGAGTCAGACCATGGTGACGGTTGCCCGCCAGCAGGCGGAGTTGGCCGGCGTGGAAATCGATTTCCAGACAATGGACGCCACCGACCTTCAATTTCCCCCAGCCAGCTTCGATGTAGTCCTTTTTTCCTACAATGGCGTGGAACTGTTGCCCGGTCGCACGGGGAAGATCAGAGCGCTGGAGGAGTTCGGGAGGGTGTTGAAGGAGGAAGGAATTTTTCTGTTCACTTCCCATTCGCCATTCGCCCTCAACCAGTACGCCCCATACCGGTTGGCAAATTTCGTAAAATTTTTGACAGGGCGCCTATTGAGGCTGCCGATAAAAGAGCGGGAGTTGGGGGAACGTTTTATCGATGACGAGGGGGAGGAGGTTAAATATCTGCAAATTTTGCCTCCTTCGGTCTTGATGAGAATGCTCGGGGAGTGCGGATTCGAAATGGCTCTGTTCAATACCCGCCAGCGCATCGAAAAGGGGCAAAAATACGGTTGGAGGGGGATCTTTGAGGATGGGGAGCGCTTCTATGTGGCACGCAAAAAGTGAGGAATGGCCCATTTCTGCCGATATTCATATTGAGGGGCTATGCTTAGTGACCGAAAGTTAAATCAGCAACAGAAGATCGGATTCCTGCGGGAAGGACATCTGGTTATCCAGGGGGACTTCTCTGTGGGAATGATCGCCGATTTGTTGGAATTACTGGAAACCAACGAGGATGACTCCAGGGGGAGAAGTCCGTCTGGAGAGACGCCTACAGACGGCTATTACCCGGCGTGAGCTCCCGGCCCTGTTGCGCTCGAACCTGCTCTTCTGTCCCCCTACCTTGACCTAGTCTGGTCAACCGATTATCTTCCTTTTTAATCCCCATAAATAATCCGCAACTGCCTTTGTTGCAATTTTTTAGAAACGTCATCCCCGGTTTTTCCAGGCCGAATTCCGGGGATGAATTTTTCGGATATCGGATATATATAGCCCATTATGAAGATCGATAAGAAGACCCAGCTCACCATCGCCTACGTCATTTTGACGGTGCTCCTGCTCATCAGTCTGAATAACTATTTTTCCGCCCAGGTGAATGAGGTATCCTACAGTGAATTCCGGCAGTGGGTAGAAGGGGGAATGATAGAGGAATGCAGTATCGGCATGGAATCCATCCGCGGTTTGGTGCGGGATGGTGGAGAGACACGGAGTTTTGCCACCGTGCGCGTCGAAGATCCCGGCCTGGTCGAATTATTGGAAGAAAACCAGGTCAAGTTTGCCGGACAGAATGAAAACACCTTTTTGACCCAGCTGCTTTCGTGGATTCTGCCGGCCGTGGTCTTTGTCGGCATCTGGATGTTTATGGCCCGGCGCATGGGGGGTGGTTCGGGTGGGCTGATGTCGATCGGCAAGAGCAAGGCCAAGGTCTACATGGAGAAGGGGACGGGCATAACCTTCGAAGACGTGGCCGGGATCGACGAGGCGAAGGAGGAACTCCAGGAGGTAGTAGAATTCCTGGAAACGCCCGAGCGGTTCCAGGCGCTCGGAGGGCGAATCCCGCGCGGGGTGCTGCTGGTCGGCCCCCCCGGGACGGGAAAAACCCTGCTTGCCAAGGCGGTGGCCGGAGAGGCGGAGGTCCCCTTCTTTTCGATCAGCGGTTCCGATTTCGTCGAAATGTTCGTGGGGGTAGGTGCGGCCCGAGTCCGCGATCTTTTTGACCAGGCCAAGAAACACGCCCCGGCCATTATCTTCATCGACGAACTGGATGCCCTGGGGAAGGCCAGGGGGGCGGGTTCTTTCGGGGGACACGACGAGCGCGAACAGACGCTCAATCAGTTGTTGACCGAACTGGACGGGTTCGATACCAATGCCGGGGTCATCCTGATGGGAGCGACCAACCGGCCGGAGATTCTGGATCCGGCCTTGCTCCGCCCCGGGCGCTTCGACCGCACGGTAACCGTCGATCGGCCCGATGTGAAGGGGCGGGAGGCGATCCTACAGATCCATTCCCGCGAGGTAAAGCTCAACTCGGAGGTAGATCTGCGCAAGCTGGCGGTGCGAACCCCGGGGTTTGCCGGGGCGGATCTGGCCAACGTCATCAACGAGGCGGCCCTGCTGGCGGCGCGGCGCGACAAGCAGGGGATATCCATGGACGAACTCGAAGAGGCGATCGAACGTTCCATTGGCGGCCTGGAGCGGAAGAGCCGCGTGCTCAACGAAAAAGAGCGCAAGATCGTCGCCTACCACGAGGCCGGCCATGCCCTGGTCGGGGAACTCATGGAACACGCCAACCCGGTGCAGAAGATCTCGATCATCTCACGCGGGGTGGCCGCTCTGGGTTACACCCTGAATATGCCGCTCGAAGACCGCTACCTGATGACCCAGCATGAACTGCTGGACACTCTCTGTGCGGTGTTGGGAGGGAGAGCCGCCGAGGAGGTTGTTCTGGGGGAGGTTTCTACCGGAGCGGCCAACGATTTTCAGCAGGCGACCGAAATGGCGGAGCGGATGGTCAAGGAGTACGGGATGAGCGAGCGGCTGGGGCTGGTCGCCCGCAGGGAGGGACGGGGGCAGCAGTTCATGGGCATGCCGACCGGTGACAGGGAGTACAGCGAGCAGACGGCGCGGGAGATCGACGAAGAGGTCTCGAGACTCATTCGAGACAGCTACCAGCGAGCCAAAAAGCTCGTGAAGGAGCAGATGCCCGCCCTCGAACGGGTTGTGGCGGTGCTTTTCGAAAAAGAGGTAATGGACGGCGAAGAGCTGCGCAAGTTGTTGGGCGTTGAGGGAGAGTCGGAAGGGGGAACTTCTGCCCTGGCAGAGGAGGGAGAAAAGCCTGATTCGGGTGATGAAGAAGATACCGAGAACCGACCCATTGCGGGTTCGGATGACAACCCAGAAGAAAACCCGGAGTCTCCCGAAAGTGGAGATCCTCCCCCTTTGGCGTAGTTCCACCCTTTCCTTGAGTGACGGGGTTAACGAATTCGACTGGCGTTAGCCTGAAGGACTTCAGGCTAACGCGGCGATGACTTCCAGTTCGACAGCAGCCCCCAGGGGGAGCTCGCTGCAGCCGATGGCCAACCGGGCGTGTATTCCCTTTTCCCCCAGCAATTCGGCAAACAGCTCCGATGCGCCGTTGACAACCTGAGCCTGCCCGGTAAACCCCTCCCCCGAGCAGACGAATCCCCCCAACCGAACGATCTGCGCCACCTGGTCGAGGGAGCCTGCTTCCGCCTGCAGGACGCTGAGCGCGTTGAGCGCGCAGAGCCTGGCCGCTGCCTGTCCCTCTTCTATGGACAGATCTTTCCCCACCTTTCCCGAAAATCTAATTTCTCCTTCCGCCATGGGCAGTTGGCCGGCGACAAAGAGCAGGGAGCCGGTTCGGACCGCTCGGGTATAGGAACCCGCCGGCTGGGGAGGGGGAGGGAGCTGGATACCGAGTTCTTTGAGTTTTTCATCTACGGACATTGGGGTCTCTCCTCTGGTTGGGAAGATACAAAAAATGGGAAAGTAAAGGAGGCGATCGGCAGGGCAAGAATATAGGCCGATCTGACCGGCCATCAAGTTTTTGCTTGGACAATGAAAAAAAACAAATCTAAGGGTTGTCTCGGAAGCCGGATTATTGAGCAGTGGGAGGTATTGGCGCCGCTGCAGAACCGGGATTTCGTAAGGCTCTGGTTGGCCACCGGCATATGGTGGAAGGGGCTGTGGATCGAACAGTTGGTCCTGGGGTGGCTGGCACTGGAATTGACTGATTCTGCCTGGTTGGTTGCCCTGGTCGGTTTTTTTCGCTCGGTTTCCCTGCCTTTTATCGGTCTTCTGGGTTCGACCGTAACGGATCGCATCAGACGGCGTCATCTTGTGGTGGTCCTGCAGGGGGTAAATGTGGTAGGGATAGGCTTCCTGGTGACGTTGCTCTGGTTGGGACAACTGGCCTACTGGCACATCGTCCTGGTTTCTTTTATTAACGGGGGAGCCTGGGGACTGGATTGGCCGACCCGGCGAGCTTTGATTCCGGATCTGGTGGGTAAGGAGAGGGTGGTGGATGCCATGGTTCTGGAGAATTTCATCCAGAACGCCACTCGTGTGCTGGGGCCCTTGTTGGCCGGAACTCTGCTGGCGACCCTGGGGAGCCTCGGGGCTCTGGCTATACTGTGTGCCATGGGGTTGATGTCGATTTGCATCCTGCTGGGGTTGCAAACAGACTCCCGCGCCCCGGCCGCTCCTGCAGGAATGAGGGCATCCTTAAAAAGGGTGCGGGAAGGGTTGCGCTATGTGCGCAGACAACGGGGAATCCTTGGGGATTTGCTGATAACCGTTGCGATGAATGTCTGGGCTTTCCCTTTTCTCACCCTGCTCCCGGTATTCGCCCGGGACGTGCTGGGGCAGGGGCCCATGGGGTTGGGGATCCTGGGGGCGGCACATGGCACCGGGTCGTTTTTCGGCCTGCTGGTGGTTCACTGGGGTCGACGGAGGTGGAGCAATGAACTGATCTTTACCGTCGGTTCGGCTCTTTCCTGCCTGGGGCTCGTCGCTTTTTCCGCCTCCACCGCCTTCCACCTTTCCGTTGGCTTGCTCTTCCTCAGTGGGATCGGCCAGGCTGCCTTTAGCATCATGCAGAGCGCCATAATTCTCGTCCAGACGACCGACGACATGCGCGGTCGGGTAATGGGGACCCTTGTCCTGGCTATTGGAGGAGGGCCTTTAGGGCGTCTGCAGAGCGGAGCGATGGCAGGGGTATGGGGGGCACCGATGGCGGTGGGCTCCATGTCCGCTCTCGCCGGGTTGGCGACTCTGGGGGTGGGTTTGTTTTTAAAAGGTTTCATCCGTCGAGAGGGGGGCAAAGGGGGAGAAGGGGGATATTGACGACGGTCCTGAGCCCTTCTATATTGCGCAGGAGTTACTCGAAGATACGTTAATAACCAGGCGCTGCGGAACCTGGGCCCCGGAGATTCCCTCTGCTGGAATCCAGCTGGCCCACGCCTTCGCGGCATTTTAAAAGGGGGAGTAAAATGGCCGCATCCGTTATCGGGGCCCAGCTCTATACGCTGCGCGATTTTACAAAAACGCCGGCCGATGTGCGCACGACGTTTGCCAAGGTCAGGGAGATGGGGTACGAAGCGGTGCAGGTATCCGGACTCGGACCGATCGCTCCGGAGGAGTTGAAGGATATTGCCCAAGAAACCGATCTCAAGATCGTCGCCACCCATATCTCCTACCAGCAGATCGCCGAAAACCCGCAGCAGGTCATCGACGAGCACAAACTCTGGGGATGCCCGCACGTGGCCATCGGGGGGATGCCGGGGGAATACCGCAGCGAGGAGGGATTTCACAACTTCGCCAGGGAAGCATCCCAGGCGGTGCGTCCGCTGATCGACGCGGGGTTGACCTTCAGCTACCACAACCACAGCTTTGAACTGGAGCGCTTCGACGGGACGACCGGGCTCGACATCATCTATGCCGAGAGCGACCCAGCGGTCTTCTCGGCCGAGATCGACACCTACTGGATCCAGCACGGAGGAGGAAATCCGGTGTCATGGCTGCGCAAGCTGAAAGACCGGATGCGCATCGTCCACTTTAAGGATATGGCGATAGTGGAGGGCAAGCAGGTCTACGCCGAGGTAGGGGAAGGGAATCTGGAGTGGCCGGAGATCATCCAGGCCTGCCGGGAAGCGGAAGTGGAGTGGTATCTCATCGAACAGGACGTCTGCCAGCGGGACCCGTTCGAAAGCCTGAAATTGAGTTTGGACAATCTCAGGGAATTGGGGTTGAATTGAGGGGTTGGGTGCGGCAGTCTCCAGCCAAAAGGATACCGAACTGTGAGGCCCTAGTCGCCGTTTTTCCGGCCTGAGCGATTCAAAGGGCAGGAGTGAAAAGATCCACCATCACCCAAAAGAGGAGTTGAATCGTGGCACATCTTCCTAGTTTTGAATTGGATGACAAGGTATTCGTAGTCACCGGGGCCGGGCGGGGAATTGGCCGGGTCATCGCCCTCGATGCGGCCAAATCCGGGGCCAAACTGGCGGTCGGTAGCCGCACCACGGCCGAACTGGAGGCCCTGGCAGAAGAGATCCAGGGAATGGGCGGGGAGTGCTTTTTTCACTCCCTGGACGTGACGGACGTCTCATCGATCAAGGCTTTCTTCGCTGCTGTGGTCGAGCATTATGGGCGGATCGACGTGTTGATTAACAACGCCGGGTACAACAAGCTGGGCAAGCTACTCGACTACGATGAAGAACTCTACGATCTGATCGTAGACGCCAATCTGAAGAACGTGTTCTTCTGTAGCCAGGTAGTGGCCCGCCAGATGATCGAGCAGGGAGGAGGAGGAAGCATCGTCAATATCTCCTCCCAGGCTGGGGTGGTGGGGGCCCCGGAGCGCGGTCCCTACAGCGGGGCAAAAGGGGGGGTCAACAATCTGACCCGAACCATGGCGGCCGAATGGGCGGGGGATGGAATCCGGGTCAACGCGGTGGCGCCGACCGTCACCCGCTCCCCCATGGCCGAGCAGGCGATGCGCGACAGTCAGGCTTTCGCCGACGCGGTGAAGAACAAGAACCTATTGCGGGGGAACCTGGCCGAACCGGAGGAGATCTCGGCCCCGGTCATCTTTCTGGCCTCGTCCGCTGCCAGCATGATAACCGGTCACATCCTGGTGGTTGATGGAGGTTGGACCGTCGTCTGAAAAGAGTAGGCGGAATCTCGAGGGGGATGCGGTAACCGCATCCCCCTCTTCCAGTTCTAAAGAAAAACGGCTATATCCGGAAACTCGGTATCAGGCGGGGACTATCTCCGCCATCAGATCGACATTTTCGAGGATCTCCTCTTCGTTCATCATGCCAATGACGATGGCGTGTATTCCCGCTAAACCGCAGGTGAAACGGATGCCTTTGCCCGGGTCTTTGGTGAGACTGTTTCCCCCTCCGAGGACCTTCATGCCGTAAATGCCCTTCCCGGCGGCGGCCATCTTTTCGATGACTGGAGCGACCTTCTCGGGGGAGGCGTCCATGTTGTCTCCGGCGTAGTTGATGCGGGCAAGGACGACGTCGACCCAGTCGGTTTCGGCTGCCGTCTCGAAGGCGCCGAAATCGTGGCAAGAAACACCTGCAGCGCGGATTTTCCCCTCTTCCTTAAAGGCAGAAAGAACCTCCATAGCTCCCTGCATCTTTTCGGGCCAACGGGTGTCGGTCAGACAGTGGAAGAGAAGGATATCGATGTAGTCGGTGCCCAGTTCCCGCAGATAGCGTTCGACATCCCTGTGGACATCCTCCGGAGTGGTGGAGACGGTCTTGGTGGTGAGGGTAGTCTTCTCCCGGTCCACCTCGCGGAGAGCGGCCGCAACGTGGGAATGAGTGCCGTATTCGTCGGCGGTGTCCCAGAAGGTCACCCCCCGTTCGTGGGCAAAGCGCAGCAGGTAGGCGAGTTTTTTGATCCCCAGATCACCCTGGTTCGAACGGCCTCGCCAGCCGTTGGTGCCGGTGCCGAAGCAGAGGGGAGATACCTGAAGGCCTGTGAGTCCGAGTTCGGTCTTATCCATAATCACGCGCTTCCCATGGTTGGAGGGTTCGCCAGCAGGCGGGGCTTCTGGTGTTTAAAACGGTCGGCAAAGGATTTGTCAAGAGCTTCGGTCGAAGCGCGCAGGGAAGCGGCACATCCCCCGGGGTAACGGGAGAGGTGGACCAGCAGATCGACCATATTCAGGGCATCGTCCAGATGGATTATTTCGGGAGACAGCCGCTTTTCCCCTGTGTTGTGGTAGTTGCCCAGGGGTAGGGCGACTGCTCCGGTGCGGAATCCGTTGCCCATCAGAACGGTGGCTTCGCAGGAGCCACTGTCCATCAGCTTGCGCTGGTAGCGGAAGCCTGCCTCCTTGGTGGTCAACTGGCGGGCAACCTCCACCAGGCCGGCGGTGAGGTGGGGATTGAAGGTCCACATCCGATCTCCGACGCGAATGACCGGTCCGGCTCCCATAACCGCTCCCGCCAGGATACTGGAACATTCGATGTTGATATACAGGGCTTTGCTGTCCAGGAAATGGGCGTCGACAGCCCCGACCATTCCGGCAAAACCAACTTCCTCTGCTCGGGTTAAGAGCAGGCCCGCCTTGACGGGAGCGCGCCGCCGGTTGAGTTCGTCGAGGAAGGCAAGACCGACCGCCACTCCTCCCAGATCATCGCACGCTCTGCAGTGCAGACGTCGTCCGCGCAAATTCCAGGTTCTCAAGTCCCACATAGCGAACGATCCGGGGCCGACCCTGGCGGCCTGGGAGGGGGATTCGACGTGCACCCTATAGGCAGCAGGTCTTTCTTCCGTTCCCCCGAGTTCCCCGGCTACAACCCCCTTGATCCCGCGTTGCCCCGGAGAATCTTCGAGGTGGTAAATCCGTACACCCGCCCTCCGCGCCAGGGAAGAGGAAAACCCGCCCATCCGTTCGAAGGCGAATTCCCGGTCGGAGAGCCGTTCTTTAAAGGCCAGACCGGGGTGGTCCATGTGGGCGGTGGTGATGAGATATTCTTCCCTGTCGTTTTTTTTCTTTCGTCGCCCATCATAACAGAGAAGCAGATTTCCCGTACGGTCTTCCGAAACCTCCAGGCGGGGCCGGCGGGAGGCGAAGTCCCTGACGGCACGCCATACGAAATGCTCGTGGTAGGGGGCGGTTGGAAGGGACATTATGGGTCGGGCAAGGTGTAAGAAACGAGCTTCGTCCATGGAGAAAATCCTTTCACAGGATCAGTTTCCCTTCTCTCTGAAAAGAGAAAAGGGAGGAGGAAATTCAAGGGTTTTAGGTGAAAGAAAAAGGAGGGGAGAGGAAGGGAGGATGTCAAGGGGTTTGCCAGCAGGGGGAACAGCCAGTATTTTTTGAAAAAATCAATTGTAAAATTCTTTTCCTACTTTGACGGTACACCTGGGGCGAGACCGAGGTCGATATCCCCGGTCGGTGGGCCGTGGCGGAGTTGGAGGGCGAAGTTGAAAAGGGAAATTCCCGGGGACTACCACCACTACCTGGAAAACCGCGGCCAGTCCATCCTCTCTGGGGAAGGGCAGCAGAAGCTGACCTTCCGGGGATTCTGGGTGGGCTGTTTCCTGAGTTTCTTCCTGGCAATCGGAGCACCTTACGGCAACATGATTATCCGGGGTTCGTACATGGCCCTGGATTTCAGCACGCCGGGAGCGATCTTTCTTTTTCTCTTCCTGATCGGGGTTCTGAACGCTCTTTTTAAACTGGCCAGCGGGAAGGGAAGTGCGCTGGGGTTCCTGGGGGTTGTGGGGATAGGATGGCTCTACAGCTACTGGCCATTGACGGACCTGGACCCGTATTCTCCCGGCCTGATATTCTCTACCTTTTTGCTGTTGTCAGCAGCGATAAACCTTCCTGCCGCGTTGAGGGGATACAGTCTGGCGTTGAACCGCTCGGAGCTGATTCTGGTCTACGCCATGCTGCTGATCGTCTCGGCGCTGTGCACCATGGGCTTGAGCGAGCAGATACTGCCCATGATCACCGCCATCTTCTATTTTGCCTCCCCCCAGAACAAGTGGGCTGAAAAGCTTTTTCCGCACCTCCCGGAGCGCCAGATTATGGTCAATGACGGGATGGAAAACAAATCGTTCTATGAGGGGTTGAGCAAAGCCGGGGGAGGGATACCGTACGAATCGTGGGTGGAACCGCTTTTCTGGTGGGGGCTCTTCCTGCTGGCCCTGTATGTTTCGATGATTTCTATTGCAGTCATTCTGCGTCGGCAGTGGGTTGAGCGGGAGAGGTTGTCCTACCCGATAACCCAGGTCGGTTTGGCGATGGTGCGCGAGGAAGAGAGCGACCGCCTGGTAAACGGCCTATTCAGACGGCCGGCTTTCTGGATTGGATGTGCCATCCCCCTGTTCTTCGGTAGCCTGATTGCATTGCATCGATACAACCCAGCCTACCCGGTCGCCCGATTGACCTGGTATCTTCCCCTCGTGGGCACCCAGCGACTGCAGCTGACGCTGAGTTTTGCCATGATCGGTTTCTCCTATCTGATCAACGCCAATATCGCCGCTGGAATCTGGTTTTTCCACATCCTCTCAAAGTTCGAAAAGGAATTTTTCCTGATTGCCGGTTTAAAATCGGATCAGAAGATCATCTTCGGGGTGGGGGATTTCCCCTTTCTGGCCTACCAGGGAGTGGGGGCACTGATCGCCATGGTCCTGGTCAGTTTATGGGTAGGTCGTGAGCACTTCCGCAACGTCTTTCTCAAAGCGATCGGCCGCGGAGACGATGTGGACGATTCGGACGAAATCCTTTCCTATCGCAGCGCCTCGATCGGTGCCGTGGGAGGAATGTTGACGATGTCGATCTGGCTGTGGATCATGGGCACCCCTTTCTGGGTTTCCTGTGTCTTTATCGGGGTGGCGATGCTGATCTTCATCGGGGTTACGCGGATCGTTGCGGAAGCCGGCTTGGCTGCGGTGCGTTCTCCGATGATCGCCCCCGACCTGGTCATTCAGGGATTGGGGTCGGGTTTGGTCGGTCCTACCGGGGTGCTGAATCTGTCGCTGGCCTGTTTGTGGGTGGCGGATATACGGGTGTTCGTCATGGCGACCTGCTCCAATGCCTTGAAGCTGACCGAGGAGATGGAACCGCGGAATCGTCGTTTGGTGTTCTGGGCAATCATCCTGGCTCTGTTTATCGGGGCCATGGGTGCGTTCTGGATGATCTTCCACATGGCGTACCGACACGGGGGGATCAACTTGAACAGCTGGTTTTTCAAAGGGGCTCCGCAGACCGCCTACAACAGCGCCATGCGGAGTCTGGAGCCGAAGGGTGCGTACTGGCCGGGGCTTGGTTTTTTTATGGGAGGTGGGGTGGTGATGGCGGTGATGATGTGGGCACGCCAGCGCCTCCCCTGGTGGCCGTTCCACCCGATCGGTTTCCCCATAGCAGCCAACAGCATGATGAATCATGTCTGGTTCAGCGTCTTCCTGGCCTGGATGCTGAAGAAGGTCGTGTTGAAATTCGGCGGGGCGGGAATGTATCACCGCAGCCAGAGTTTCTTCCTGGGGTTGATTGCCGGCCAGTTTATGTGCAATGGCCTCTGGCTCATAATCGATTACTTCACCGGCAGGGTGGGCAACAGCATCTTCTGGGTCTAACCGGGGTATAACATGGTGCGATGGCTTACAGGGGTATTGGCGATCTTCGCTCTGTGCGGTACGGGGGTGGGGGATGAAGACCGCTTGCGCTCAAACGTGGAATTCATGGCCGGGCAGGGGTCGCGGATCAGCGGTTATCCAGGGGCGGAGAGAACCGCCGATTTCTTCCTCGAACAGTTTCGGCTCATCGGTCTGGATCAGATAACTGAGGAAGAATTTCCCATTACAGTGCCGATCGACCGCGGCGGGGAACTGGTAGTTGTAGGGACGGGGGAGCGTTTCCCGATACACGGCCTGTGGCCCAATCAGGCGCGCACCACCACCCTGCCCCCTGAGGGACTCGATGCGCCGCTGGTCTACGGGGGGGAGGGGGCGTACAGGGAGTTCAACGGAGCGGAACTCGACGGCAGCGTAGTGCTGATGGAGTTTAATAGCTGGAACTACTGGCTGCGGGCGGGATCTCTGGGCGCCCTGGCGGTGGTTTTCATCGAGCCGGAGGAGACCACCTGGAGACAGGCGGAGGAAAAATTCCTCAGCGTTCCCCTCGACCTCCCCCGTTTCTGGATCGGGAGGGAAGGGGGAGAGGTGCTGCGAGAGCACCTCGAAAAAGGGGCGTTGGCGGTCCATCTACAGAGCCGCATGGATTGGGAACAACGGGTCGGGCGCAACATCTGGGGCATAGTCCCCGGGCGCGATCCCGATCTGGCGGATGAGACGATCATCGTCGAAGCGTATTACGATGGCATCTCCGTGGTTCCGGCCCTGGCGCCGTCGGCGGAAATGGCCAGCAGCGCCGCCGCCCTGCTGGAACTGGCTCATCACCTGGAAGAACAACCGCCGGCGCGGACGATAGTGCTGGTGGCGACTGGGGGCCACTTCCTGGGACAGCGGGGCATCGTCGATTTTCTCGATCGCCACGCCCGCAAGCAGAAATATTACGCAGAGCGGATGGAGCAGCCACTATCCCCTCGTCTTTTCATCAGTCTCGACCTGTCGACTCAGACCGACCAGGTGGGGATTTGGAACAATACCCACAGCTACGACTTGAAGCGGTTCTTTGTGCCCTTCGGCCGGCGTTTCACCGCGTATATGGAAGAGGTGGGACCGCGTTTGGGAAGGGACCCCGAACAGGCGCTGGTGAACGGTATCAGCCCGATCAAGGGGATGGATTGGTCTACCTTTGTGCCCGGTGGGGTATTGGTCAACAGCCAGACGGCGCTGCTGGCCGGACTGGTCTCTCTCGGTTTCGTCACGGTCCACGATTACCGGCTTGGAATCGACAGTCCTCTCGACTTGCCCGAAAAAGTGCGTTTCGACAACCTGGAGCGACAGAGCCGGTTGCTCAACGAGGTTTTCTCCCTGGCTTTCAGCGATCCGGATCTGTTTACCGATTTGGAGGACTTCGGGCCGGTGCTCAAAGACAAACTGCGCGACCTGCGGGTCAAGGTGCGCGCTTTCCCGCGTCGGAGCCAGGTGCCGGACCGCCCTCTGGAGGGGGCGGTGGTTTCCGTGGGAAGAGGGAAATCCCACAAAGGGGTGCGCACCATCCACCAGCACATTACCGACCGGACAGGCAACGTGAGAATCCCCGGCCTGCCGATTGGGGGAGTGCCGGTCAGCGCCTATGCCTTCGATGCTGAGAGCGGAGAGATCAGCTACGCCCCCGATCTGAATATCCGGGCCCAGAAGTTCCACGGTGGCCCGGTGGCGGGCTGGATGCTGTCCAGTTCCATCCGCTGGCAGACCAACGAGAAGACGATTGTCGTCTTTCCCTGTATCTCGCGCGAATTCTACAGCCTGATCGACCCGCGTCTGCTCTCCCCCCTTGGAGAGATCAAGGTGATCGACCGCAACGGGGTCGCTCCCCGCCAGTTCGGAATCGCGCGGGGGGGGATGAGGGAGCCGGTGGGAGTGATCTTTGGATCTCCCGACGAGGCGGAGGAAAACGGTATAAAGATGTTGATGGGGGGAAGGATGCTCCTCCTCAACAGCGAAGGGGGAAAGAGCGAAGACGAGGCGCGAGGAAAGGGGTATGCCTTGACGCGCCAGGAGTTGACGCCGACTAATTTTTTGGCCGTTCGGGACATGTGGCGGCTCAACGAAGCCCGCCTGCATACCATGCGCGACCACGCCATCGAAAATCAACGGCTGACCCGTCTCCACGAGCGCGGCAGGGTTTTGCTCAAAAAGGCGGAAGAGGCGGAAAAGGAGAGGCAGTGGGAGCAGTATATCTCCTATGTGAGGGCGGCTCTCGGGGTCACCTCGCGCGCCTACCCCGAAGTCGTTTCGACGCTCAATGACGTCATCCGCGGCATCGTGTTCTTCCTCGCCCTGGTCATTCCCGCTGCCTTTTTCGGGGAACGACTGCTCTTTGCGGCCGCCGACATTCGCCGACAGTTGGCCGGTTTCGCCGCTCTCCTATTAGCTATCTGGTTAGTCATTTCCCAGGTTCACCCCGCCTTTGCCATCGCCCATCCCCTGGTCATTCTGCTGGCCTTTGCCATCATGGCCATGGCCATCCTCGTGCTGATGATGATCACCAGTCGCTTCAATCGGTACATGCGGGAATATCAGGCCAAGGAAGCCCATATCCACGAGACCGACATCAGCCGAGCCAGTGCCTCTTACGCCGCTTTCATCCTCGGCATATCCAATATGAGACGGCGCAAGATGCGCACGGGTTTGACTCTGTTGACCCTGGTGTTGCTGACTTTTACCGTGCTCTCCTTTACCTCGTTCAATGCCCAGGTCCGCTACATGGCCTTCAAAGTGGCTCACCAGGGGACTTACGAGGGGGCATTGATAAGGGACCGGGGTTGGAACAGACTGGCTTATCCGACGTTCGACTACGCCCTCTCCCATTTTGGGGAGGAGGGAGTTGTCAGCCCGCGTGGCTGGTACATCTCCTTCGACAAGGAGCAGAAAAAATACATCGAGGTAAAGCGGGGTGAGAAAGTCTATCGCTCCACCGGCCTGCTGGGCCTGAGCCACCTCGAGCCGCAGGTGACTGGGGTGGATCGAGCTTTGAAGGCCGGCCGGTTCTTTGCCCGTTCGGATGAGGCTTCCTGCCTCCTCTCCGAGGAGATGGGACGGGCGCTCGGAGTGGGGCTGGGAGATGTGGGAAAGGTTACGGTCCAGGTCTTCGGCAAGGAACTGAAAATAGCCGGGTTGTTCGATCCCGAAATCTTCTCCACTGTGGTCGACCTGGATAACGAACCACTGACCCCGGCCGATTTCCAGATGTCCAGTTCGCAGGCTCTGGGACCGGTCGCCGTCGACGATATGGCGGTGATGGAAGAGGATACGGGGCTGCAGATCCGCCCCTTTGTACACCTCGAATCGGAGAACGTGCTGATCCTTCCGTATGAAGTCCTCCGCGAAATAGGGGGGGATTTGCGCTCGGTGGCCATCCGCTTCGACAAGGGGGCGGCCGGTCAGGATTTGATCGAGGATTTCCTGGTTCGGCTGGCCATTACCCTGTTCGCCGGACTCCGCGATCCGGGAGAAGCGGCCATCAAGGTCTTCTCCTATACCTCGGTGGGAATGACGGCTGTGGAGGGTTTGGGGGCGCTGATAATCCCCATGTTCATCGCCGCCTTGATCGTGCTTAACGCCATGATGGGAGCGGTGTACGAACGCTTCCGGGAGATCGGCATCTACTCTTCGGTCGGGTTAGCGCCTCTGCATATCGCCCTCCTCTTTGTGGCCGAGGCGTGCGTCTACGCGGTCATCGGGGTGACCCTGGGCTACCTCCTGGGGCAGGGATTGGGGAAGATACTCATCTGGTTGGACTTGCTGGAGGGGATGAACCTGAACTACTCCTCCATGTCGGCGATTGTTTCGTCGGTCCTCGTCATGGCCGTAGTGCTGCTATCGACCATTTACCCGGCAAAGGTGGCGGCCAGGTCGGCCGTGCCCGATACGGTGCGGCGCTGGTCCCCCCCGCCTCCGGAGGAGGGGGACCGGTGGAACTTCGATTTTCCCTTTATGGTGAGCGAAGCGGAGGTGATGGGCATCTGCGGCTTCCTGGCCAACTTTTTCAACGCCTACAGCGAGGAATCGATCGGAGATTTCTTCGCGGAAAAGGTCAGGGTGGTAGAAGAGGTTGGAGGGATGGGCAAAGAATACGGGGTGCAGTTGTTGCTCTGGTTGGCGCCCTTCGACATGGGGGTGAGTCAGTTCCTGCAACTGGAATTCCTGCCCGCAGATACGACGGGAGTTTATACCGTGCAGGTTTACATCCAGCGGATCAGCGGTCAGGATACTTTCTGGCAGCGGATCAATCATAGATTTTTCAACAGATTGCGCAAGGAGTTCCTGATCTGGCATACGCTCAAAGACGAGGCGAGGGTTTACCATCGAGAGACTGCCGAACGGCTATTGGCCGATTTTCAGGTGGAATCCCCAGCTGCCGTGACCGGTTCCTGAGATCCATGTAGAGAGGAAAAAGATTTTATGTCGGTCTCTCATCCAGCGATACCCAAACGGACATGAACAAGGAAAAGCAGAAGCGACAGTGGCAGGAGGTAGAGGAATACCGATCCCTGCTCGAAGCCCCGAATCGGTTTGAAGAGGGGTTCACCATGCGGACGGTCATCGGGGTGCTGTTCATCTCGCTGATCATGACCCCCGGAGAGATGTATCTGGGGCTCTTCACCGGTGGGGGGATCGGGGCGGCCGCCCAGTGGGTGACCGTCATCCTCTTTCTCGAAGTGGCCAAGCGCTCTTTTACCTCGCTTCGCCGCCAGGAGATCTATCTGCTGGTCTACGTGGCCTCCGCCCTCGTGGCCCGGGAGGAAGGGGCTTTCCTCGACTTGCTGTGGCGCCAATATTTCGTCCGCTCAGCCGAGGCCGAGCAGTTCGGTATCTCTCGTCTATTACCCTGGTGGTGGGCCCCCAGTCCGGATTCGGAGGCGATCGCCGAGAGGACCTTCATCCACCGTGACTGGCTGTGGCCGATCGTTTTGCTGGTCATGGGAACGATCGTAGGCCGTATCGCCTGGTTCACTTCCGGGTATCTGCTCTTCCGCCTGACCTCAGATAAAGAGCAGTTGCCCTTCCCGACGGCACCGATGTCGGCCCTCTCCGCTATGGCCCTGGCCGAGGAGAGCGGGGATGAGAAGGAGACCTGGAAATGGCCGGTGTTCAGCATTGGAGCGGTCATAGGGGCGGTCTTCGGGGTCATCTATGTGGGAGTGCCCTCGGTCACCCAGATCTGGGGGGCAAAGGTTGAGCTGCTGCCCATCCCGTTCTGGGATCTGACGCCCTACCTGGGCAATGTCATGAAGGGGACACCCCTGGGCATCACTTTGCACCTGGGGCCTATTTTTTCCGGATTGCTGATGCCCTTCTGGGCGGTCATTGGCTCCTTTGGCGGGGTCATGGTTCACACTTTTATCAGTCCGTTTCTCCATCACCTCGGGTATCTGCCGCGATGGGAGTTGGGGATGGACACCATCCGCACCCAGATCGCCACCGGTATCGATTTCTGGCGCGCTTTTTCCATCGGCATCACCCTGGCGGTCACCTTCATCAGCTTTTACCAGCTCTTTTCGGTAGGGCGCCAGAAGCGGGCGGAACTGCGGGAAAAAGAGACCGTGAAAAAGACCCACTTCCCGGATATCTGCAAGCACTCGGAGTGCAACCGACCGGCCGAGGTGCGGGGATACTGCCTGAAGCACCTGGGTCGCGGCGATTTCAACGTGTGGGTCTGCATCGCTCTGTTCTGCGTGGCGGCGATCTACCCCATCATCCTGGCCAAGACCCTTTTCCCGACGCTGGTGGGGACGGGGCTGCTGTTAATTTTCGTGCTGATGGCCTTCGTCTATGCGCCCATCCTCTCCTTCATCAGCGCCCGGCTGGATGGCCTGATCGGCAAGGAAGTTTCCATCCCTTATATCGACGAGGCGATCCGTTTCCTGACCGGTTTCAGGGGGGTGGAGATCTGGTTCGTTCCCTTTCCGGCGCGCAATTTCGGGGGGCATGCCGAGCAGTTCCGCATCGTCGAGCTGACCGGCATGAAGTTCACCAGCCTGCTCAAGGCGGAGCTCTTCATGCTGCCGATCGTCTTGGTTATCAGTATGATGTACTGGACCTTCCTGTGGCGACTGGCCCCGATTCCCTCCGAGAGTTATCCCTATGCCCAGTTGATGTGGCCCTTGAAGGCCTTCGACCAGGCCCTGTTTTTTTCGAGCACCATGTACAGTAAGATGTGGCGGGAGGGGGAGGAACTGGATGGTGAGCTGGTCCAACAGGGAGAGGCGGTGTGGAGCCCGAGCAACCTTCAAGACCGGAGATGGTGGTACTGGAGAGCCCGCTCGACCCGCGACATCGAAGTTCCGGATCCGGTAAAGCGGGATTACGGAGAGTGGTCCCCCATCGGCTATTTCTATACGGACTTCAGCGGCGAGAGAGCCCGGGCCCCGGATTTGCCGGGGAATATCCGCCAACTCGGAAAGATCCGGGAGCAGATGAGGAGAGCGGAGAGCGATGCGCCCCCGCCGCGGCTGGTCTGGCCTCCCGATGGGATGGTGGTCTCCACGCCCAATCCGAATTTCCGGGTGGCCATCCAGACCGCCTCCGGGGACACTGCCGATTTTTACTTCGAAGTGGACCGCCTGCCTACCTTCGACGGGGAGTTCCTGCAGCGCTCTTCAGACCGGCCGTTGCTCTTCGAAGTCCTTTGGGAAGACTTGAGGTTTACCGGGGATCGGAAGGATGACGACGGGGATGGACGGATCGACGAAGAGCGGGTCAATGGAAAAGACGACGACGGGGATGGACGGATCGACGAAGATATCCACCATCCCCTTGACGGAAAAAAATGGCCGATCATCCTTTTCGGAGCGGGGTTTGGGCTGACCGCCTACTTCACGCTGGCCTTCCTGGGGATGCCCATCTTCCTCATCTGGGGGTATGTGCAGAGCGTAAACGGTATTCCCCATACTCTGATAACGCAGATTATCGGGGCATTGTTGGCCCGTTTTTACTTCTGGAAGCGGTACGGAAAACAGGAGTGGCGTCGGTACGCCATGGTGCTCACCGTCGGCTTCGGGGTGGGGATGTCTTTGATCGGCATGTTCTGCGCTGCTCTGGCGATGATCGTCAAGGCGGTGTCGTCGCTGATGTATTGAGGTCCCTTAGAAAGTGCGGATTGAACGGACCTTCAGAACGCAGGAATTCTCGAGCCTTTTTCGGTGAGGAACTACAACCGGGAAAAAGGGCTGGACTAAGTCCGCCGATCCGCATATATTCCCGAAAAATCGGGGCCCGCCCATTCGGGAAGATCTTATCCAGGAAAAGGAACTGGCGTTCCACTACCTGCACGAGATGGTGGAAGATAGGGGGAATGCATCTTTCCTCCGGACGTCGCATCGCGGGAAAATATGGACGTTTTTGAGCGCATATTCCGGATTGCCCGTTCCCATCTGGGATCCGACAGGGAGGTTTGGGATGACGATGGAGGAACGGCCGGTCCGCCCCCGTCAGGTCGGGAAACGCATCGGCAAACTCCTCCCCCGGCACCTCATGGCGATCCCCGCCTCGCGGGGTACTACGCCAATCTGGAAGTGCCCTATGGATCCGACCTGAAGACCGTTCGCTCCGCCTGGAAGAAAATGATGAAGAAATACCATCCGGACCTGCACGGCAGAGACCCGGAAAAGAAGCGCATCGCCAATGAACTGACGGCCGAGTTGACCCAAGCCTACCAGGAGCTCGAAAAAGCGCTCACCGAAGGGGAGAGTCGTTAAAGGAGTAACCTGGCAGCCAAGAGAGGGGGATGTATAAATCATGTCCGAATACTTTACCAGGGTAAAGGAGTTCGTCGTCGAATTGGAGTTTGCGATCGATCAGGAGATCCCCGAGGAGGAGATCGTCATTGTTCACGACGAGGAACGGGGTATCAGCAACCTGGTCATCGACTGCGAGGATTCGATCCTGGTCCTGGAGCAGCTCATTCTTGAGCTCAAAGGGGTCGATGCTGCGGTTTATCAGCGCATCCTGCAGATGAACCGGGATCTGGTCTTTGGGGCTTTTGTACTCGATGAAGAGGGGGACAAGCTGCTCTATCGCAATACGCTGGCTCTGGAAAATCTCGATCTGAACGAGTTGGAGGGCACCATCAACGCCTTGAGTTTGGGACTGGCGGAGAACGGTGATGAACTCCTCTCCTTCATTCAACAGTAAGGAAGGTGGTCATGGCAGGCATTTTTCAACGTTTGTTCAAGACCGGGCAGGCCGAAGCCCACGCCCTGGTCGATAAGTTCGAAGACCCCATCAAGATGAGCGAGCAGGCGGTCCGGGATCTGAAGAAGGATTTGCAGGAGAGCCTGAGGGCATTGGCCGAGGTGAAATCCATCTCCATCCGGATGAACAAGGAGGCGGAAGACAGCAAACGGCTGACCGAAGACTACGAGCGCAAAGCGATGTTGCTCCTGCAGAAGGGGGAGTCCGGGCAACTCGATGCAGGCGAGGCCGAGCGCCTGGCGCGCGAATCCCTGACGAAGATGGAGTCAACTCAGACCCGCTACCAGAGCTCTGCTCAACAGGCGGAGCAGCAGCAGCAGATGGCGGCCAAGCTCCAGGCCAACGTCAACGAACTGAAGTCCAAGATCTCCTCCTACGAGAACGACCTGGTTACCCTCAAGGCGCGGACGAAGACCGCCAACGCCACCCGCAAGATCAACCAGCACCTGGCCAATATCGATTCAAATGGTACAGTGGCTATGCTGGAGCGGATGAAGGAGAAGGCCCAGGAACAGGAAGCTCTCGCCGAGGCGTATGGAGACATGGCCGAGGCTTCGCATTCGGTCGATGACGAAATCAACAAGGCGTTGGCCGGTAGCCCCGATGCAAAAGCGGACGATTCCCTGGCTCGTTTGAAGGCTAAAATGGGAATGCAGGAAGGCGGGGGTGCGTAAAATTTCTTGTGCCAGAAAGAATTGGAAGAATTACCTCCCGCTTATACTTCGGCCGCTGAATTGCCGTGAGGAGACCTGAGAAACCGCTGCTAACGCGCAGAGGATTCCTGCGTCTCCTCGCGGCCGGCGGCGGACTCTCCCTTTGTGCCGTTCGGCCATCCTTCCCCCGCACTTTCGACATCCCGGGCGAGATCCACAACCCTTCGCCCGTTGCCGGCCATCTGCTGCGCGGCCAACAATCCTGGGCTTCCTTCCCCTCTGTGGAGGGAAAACCGTTCGATGCGGTCGTAATCGGTGGGGGAATTTCTGGTCTGAGCGCGGCCTGGAAGCTCGAAAGGGCGGGAGTTGATCGCGTTCTCCTCCTCGAACTGGAGGAGGAACTGGGGGGAAACTCGATATCCGGGGTGCAGGGATCGGAAGCCTTCCCCTGGGCGGCCCACTACATCAACATCCCACCTCAAGAAGCAGACTGTATCCACGAACTCCTCCTCGATCTGGGAGTGATAAAAGGGTACGACCTTCAGGGACGGCCCGAGGTGGCCGAGGAATGCCTGCTACGCTGGCCCCATGAACGTCTGGCCATCGATGGTGAATGGGTGGAAGGATTGGACCCCTTTGTCGGGGTTTCTGAGCGGGAGATGGAAACTCTGCGCCTCTTCGAGGACGACATGTTGGGGTGGACGCTGTATCGCGGTAGGGATGGACGCCGGGCTTTTGCCATGCCGCTGGCCTATAGCACGCGGGAGGAGAGGGTGCGGGAACTGGATGCCATCACCATGGAGGGCTACCTGCGTTCCCGTGGATGGCGCTCCGAGCGGTTGGATTGGCTGGTCGACTACGCCTGCCGCGATGATTACGGGGGGCTCAGTAGCCAGGTTTCTGCCTGGGCGGGGATCCACTACTGGGCCTGTCGTTTTTACGATCACCGTCTCTGGGACGAATATCCTCCCGACACGCTGACCTGGGTCGAAGGGAATGCTTTTTTGGCCAGAGGGCTGGCAGATCGGCTCAAGCCGGGAAGGTGCAGAACCGGTTGTTTGGTGCTCCGGGTGGAGATAGATGGGGCAGGGCTACTGATCCGGTTTATCGATCTGAAGAACGGCAGGCAGCACGCGATCCGGAGCCGTACCGCAGTCTATGCCGGCAAACTACACACTGCCCCATTTGTCGTTCAGGGGTTGCCCTCCAAGCAGAGGGAGGCGATGGCTGGACTGACTTACAGCCCCTGGCTGGTGGCCGCCGTACACCTCTCGGGGCTGCCGGATGAAAAGGGGAGGGGCATGGCCTGGGACAATGTCTTTTTCGGAAGCCCCTCGCTGGGATACGTGCGCGCCGACCATCAGGATCCGCGGAAGGATGGACGGGCGACCCTGGTTTATTACCGCCCGTTTGTCGATGAAGTGGAAAGGGCGAGGAGGGAACTGTTGAATCAGCCCCACGCCTACTGGGTGCAGATGATCATGAATGATTTGTGCCGGTTCCATCCGGGTTTGGAGGAACTGGTGGAACGCGTCGACGTGTACCGCTGGGGGCACGCCATGGTGCGGCCAGAACCGGGGGTAATCTGGGGAGAAACGAGCCGGTGGCGTCAACGACCGTTGGGAGGCCTGGCTTTCGCCACCTGTGATGCAACTGGCCTGCCTCTTTTTGAAGAGGCGGTGTTCTCCGGGGTGTGGGGGGCAGAACGCTGTCTGCAGCGTCTGGGGATCGCCCACGATTCCTCGTTGAAAGGATGGGGAGATGATAGGGGATAAAGGGGCGGAGAGTTCCTCTCGAATCGGCCAGTTTTTGCTCCTTGCGGCTATCCTGGTGGCCGCCGCATGCGCCATCGTTTACGAACTTTTGATCGGCAGCACCTCCTCTTATTTCCTCGGGGACAGCGTCGAGCAATTCTCCCTTACAATCGGCTTCTTCCTGGCGGCCATGGGATTGGGCTCCTGGCTTTCCCGGCTGGTGCACCGAGACCTGCTCGTCTGGTTTATCGCGCTGGAGATCTGGCTGGGGTTGGTGGGTGGAGGAACGGTGGCATGCCTTTACCTGCTCTATGCTTACACCGAGTATTTGCGCTACGGTATGCTGTTGTTGATTTTGGTGATTGGTAGTTTGATAGGGTTGGAAGTGCCCTTGCTGACTCGTATCCTGCAGGGATACGGATCATTGCGGACAACCCTCTCCAGCGTGCTGTCGATGGATTACCTCGGATCCCTGGTCGCAGCCCTGCTCTTCCCCTATCTGCTGCTGCCGGTTCTTGGAGGGTTGCACGTTTCGGCGGTGACGGGATTGGTCAACGTCGGTATCGGGGTTGGGGTGCTGATGATCTTCCGCAGCGAATTGGGGAAAAGTTTCGGTTGGTTGGCTTTTCAGGCGGGTGGTTGCGGGTTTTTACTGATCCTGCTGCTCGTTTCGAGCGGCCCTCTCCTGGAGCGCTGGGAAAGTGCTCTGTACGACGACCGCATCGTCCACAGCGAGCAGTCGGCTTACCAGAAGATCGTCCTCACCCTACGAGGGGAACAGATCAAGCTCTTCCTCAACGAGCACCTGCAGTTTGCTTCGGTCGATGAACATCGTTACCACGAGGCGCTGGTCCATCCGGCTATGGCCCTCACCCGGGAGAGGGAGCGGGTGCTTATCATCGGCGGGGGAGATGGTTTGACCGCTCGCGAAGTTCTAAAATACGAAGAGGTGCAGCAGGTCGATCTGGTGGACCTCGATCCGGCGGTAACGAACCTCGCTCGCCGCAATATTCATCTGACTCGACTCAACAAAAACGCGCTGAATTACCCAAAAGTGCGTATCTTAAACGAGGATGGGTTCATATTCCTCCAGGAAGACAGAGCGCCGTACGGGGCGATATTTCTCGACTTGCCCGATCCTCGCGAGGAGGCGCTTTCCAAGCTCTACTCGGTCGAGGGATACCGTATGTGCCGGCGCCTGCTGGCTCCGGGAGGGGTGCTGGTGACGCAGGCGACCAGCCCTTATTACGCCAGGCGCACATACTGGAGCATCGCCGCCACCCTGGAGGAGGCCGGTTTCCGGGTCTACTCCTACCATACCCTGGTTCCCTCTTTCGGGGAATGGGGTTTCCAGATGGCCAGCGTGGAATCCCTGGATGTGAATCGGGTGCGGTTCGAAGTACCGCGCCGTTTTATCGCCCCGGTTCTCTTCCGGACGATGTTGCAGTTCGATTCGGATATGGAACGGTTGCAGGTGGAGCCCAATCGACTGGACCGACCGATCCTGGCCCGTTATTACCGCCAGGACTGGGGTCAGTGGTAGAAAAAATCCGGAAGACCGGGGAAAATAGGAGATTGAGAACCATGGGTTTCAAGAAATGGTTTGGCAAAAAAGAGGAGGAGGTCTACCAGGACTATACCCTCGATGGTATGCAGAAGGGGTATATGGTAGATTACGATTTGAATACCTGGGAGGTAATCGGTTGCAATACATATGATTACGACGGTTACCTGACAAAGGAATGGGAGTTGAGGTGTGGGGAGGAAGTCCGCTTTTTGGAACGGGGCGTGGAAGATGGGAAGGTCTGCTTGACGCTGACCCAGCGGATCCAGGTAAACGAAATCCAGGAACCGGTGGTCGACACCGTGCTGGCAGAAGAAGATCCCCCCGAGGAGATCCATTTCCAGGGAAGCCTCTATGCGGCAACGGAGAGCGGAGCCGGCCTCTTTCGAGAAGGAGGGAGCGGAGAGGGGCGGGAGTTCGTCAACTGGAGCTTCGAGGGGGAGGAGGATAGGGTGCTGTTCATCAGTCAGTGGGGAGAGCGGGATTTTTCCGCCTACGCAGGGGAGTACGTGGAGGAATATCAATTTACCGACATCCTGCCCGGGGCAGAGGAGGGATAAGGATGCAGAAAAACGCCAGATGGTTCTGGATTCCGGTTTTGTGCCTGCTGGGGGGTTGGCTGATCGGGTGCGGTGGTTCCAGCGATCCGGTGCAGAAGCTCAGCAAGGATTTGGATCGGTACCCGGAGTACTCGCTCACAGTCGACGATTTGCGCGTCGACGATGGGTTCTTTCCCGACTACTTCCTGCGCTTTAAAATCCTCACAGCTTCCGGGCAAAGGGTAGCTGGTCAGGATACGGTTGTTTTTCAGGAACGGACGACGGATTGGTACGAGGTTGAGGAAGGGATCTACGCCCGATACGAGAACTACGTGGGCATGGTGGTCGCCTCGAAGAGCAAGGATGGACGCCGCACCGACGTGCGCCAAGCCCACCCCGCGGGGTATCAGTACGTGGGGAACCCGCAATATGGACACTGGGGAGGGGGGGGATTCTGGCAATTTTACGGGCAGTATGCCTTCATGCGGAGTATGATGGGAGGATTTGGCGTCAATCGCAACGACTGGGGGAACTACCAGCGGGAGCGGGAGCGGGGTCGGCCGTACTACGGGCCGGTTACCAATGGACGTCCGACCTTTGGTTCCAAAGGGACGCAGACGCAGAAGGCACGCCCCCGATTTTACCAGCAGCACACCGCCCGCCAACAGCGCTTTTCTTCCAAGGCCCAGGGACGCATGGGGCGCACCAGTTCGAGCTGGGGGCGGGGATCTTCCCGGGGAAAATAAAAAGGACGATTAGCATTCATTTCAGTTTCAGGGAGGCAACCCATGGTTGAGGAATATCTGGTACCAATAGCCCGCACAGTGGTCGATCTCCTAGAGGCATTCGTCCTGTTGTGGATCGCCAAGATCGCCTACACCAGCATATACCGTCGAGTCGATTTGAAGGCGGAGCTTTTCGAACGCAACAATCACGCGCTGGCAATCTCCACAACAGGATACCTCTTCGGCATCGTCATCGCCCTGGGAGGGGTGCTGGTGGGGCCTTCAGCCGGTTGGCAGGCGGACTTGACGGTCATCGCCATTTTCGGTCTGCAGGCGATTGTCTTGATGCTGATTGCCGGGTTTCTGTGCGAAAAGATCCTGCTGCCCCATTTCGACAACACCAAGGAGGTGGTTCAGGACCACAACGCCGGAACCGCCTTTGTCGAAGCGGGTATGCACATCGCCAACGGGCTGATAGTCCTGGCGATCAATCAGGGGACCGGGGAATGGTGGATCGGTCTGGTTTTCTGGGGATTGGCCCAACTGGTTCTGTTGCTGGTCGGGCGGCTCTACGAAGCGATCACTTCCCACTCGATCCATGAGGAGTTGGAGCGGGACAATGCCGCAGTCGGGTTGGCTTTTGGGGGGCTCCTGGTGGGGATGGGCAACATCATCAGCATCGCCGTCACGGGAGATTTTCTGGGCTGGAGCGAAAGTCTGCAGTTTTTCGCCGGAGATGCCCTATTCGGACTGGTCATCCTCTTTTTGATCAAAAAGTTGACCGACGCCATCCTGGCTCCGGGAATCCGCTTGGGAGATGAGCAGATCGAGGAGAAGCCGAATGTTGGGGCCGGCTTGCTGGAGGCGTTTGGCTATGTCGGTGGATCGATGCTTATCGTCTGGGTGTTCTGAACGGGGAACGGGTGGCTGATACTCGGAGAGGAGAGAGCTCTTTCGGGGGAAACGCTTCACACTGGGAGACCCGGTAAGCGGGGCGGCGCATTGACTGGAAAGAAGATAAGGGAGAACGAATGGTCGGTTTTTTGGATCTGTTCGGATTGCGACGGCGCATCTTGCCGAGAGTGGCTGTGGGCTGGATGGTCGATGTAAAGATTCCCGAACGGGAAGGGTCCGCAGGTTTTCATGCGATGGACATCGGGGTAAACGGGATGCGTTTGGTGGGACGCCGGGAATACACCTTTACCGATCCTGCAAAACAGGGGAAACGGCTGGAAATGCGGCTGCAGTTCCCCCCGCCCGCCAAAGCTGAGGATATAGTAGGGGAACTCCGCTGGCAGAGCGATGAAGGGGGCAGCGTGCAGCTGGGTATCAAATTCACCCGAATCAGCAGGGAAGCCCGACAGGCGCTGGAGAGTTACATAGAGGAGCACCCGGAGGATATTATTCAAGGGGGGCGTTGAGCTCTCTCCACAATTTACCAACGCCAAGAGGACGGATTTCTGCAGGCATTTTGGCCCGAAAGAAATCCGTCCCCTTGGCGTGGTTTTATTTATCCGAATCTTCAGGAGCCGGTTCCCCTGCCTCCGAATCCCTCCGAGCCCGGCGCCACTGCCAGAACAGGGCGGGGCCACCCAGTGTCAGGTAGGTGAGGTTGGCGATGGCGTGGACGGCCGTGGCGCAGGCCAGAGCTGCATTGGTATCCATCGCATAGAGGTGGACGAGGGCCTGGCCGAAAAAGGCGTGGTAGGTTCCAGCCGAACCCGGAGTTGGGAAGATGACGCCGATCGAGGAGATGGTCATGATGACCAGGGCGGCTTCCAGGCCCAGGTTGAAGGTATGAGTGAAGTTGAAACCGATGAATGCCTCGTAGATGATCGCCGTGTACCCGAGGTTGAGCAGCAGCGAACTGGCCACAATCTCCAAATACGCAGCCGGACTGTGGAGCGCCTGGAGTCCGTTCAGGAAGGTGCCGAGGAGATCGATTATCTTGCCGGCGAACCGGGGAGAGACCTTGCTGAGGAGGCGCTCGATCACAAACAGGGCTCGCTCGCGATAGAACGAGATGAAGGCGAGGAAAACCAGCCCCAGTAAGCTCCCGATGAGAGCGATAATACCGAGAGGTTCGAGCAGGGGAAAGGCCTGATTAATGCGCTCCCGCAGGAGGAGCAGAGAAACACCGAGGAAGAGGGACAACCAGATGAGATCCAAAATGCGTTCGACGACTACGGTAGCCAGGACCGAGCTGATACTGGTTCCCCGAGTCCATTTGAGGCTGATCGCCCTCAGGGCCTCTCCGGAGCGGGGAATGGCGACGTTGGCAGAATAACAGATGGCCAGGGCGAGGGAGGCGTCGCGGACGGTCACCTGCGGGGCGAAGGGGCGCATGAGCACTACCCAGCGCCAGCTTCGCAGGACCATGGTGCACAAGGTAGTGAGGACGATGGCGGCTACCCAGAAGAGAGGCAACTCCACAATCGTCCCCCAGAGAACGGCTGGATCCACCTCTCGGAAGGCCCAGTAGAGGAAGAAGAACATCAGCACCAGACTGATAAGGTATTGGGCGATCTTTTTCAGTCTGGCGTTCACGTCTGGGATGCCGAAATTGAGGGAGAGGAGGGAATCAAACCTTCGCCTCACAGGAGAAGAGGATAGCCATCGAGTCTACTTGCTCGAAGGGTGAATCTTGCCCAGGGTTTCCAGCTTATCGATGATTTGCACCGTCGCTTCCTGTGGGGTGCAGGTAGCCGTCTCAATGACCAGTTCGGGATTTTCCGGGGGTTCGTAGGGATCGGAGATACCGGTGAAGTGGAGGATCTCACCCGCCTTCGCCTTTTTGTAGAGCCCTTTGGGATCGCGTTCTTCGCAGATCTCAAGGGGGGTGTCGATAAAAACTTCCAGGAAATCCCCCTCGTCCATCAGGGCGCGCACGTGGTCCCGGTCCCGCTGGTAGGGGCTGACGAAGCTGGACAGGGTGATGATTCCCGCATCGGCGAAGAGTTTACCCACTTCCCCGATGCGGCGGATGTTTTCGGCTCGATCTTCGGCGGAGAAACCCAGATCCTTGTTGAGGCCGTGGCGGATATTGTCGCCGTCCAGGACGTAGGCCATTTGCCCGCGTTTGACCAGGGCGTGTTCGACGGTGAAAGCGGTGGTGCTCTTGCCCGAACTGGGCAGACCGGTCAGCCAGACCAGGATTCCCTTCTGTTTTAGTCGTTCTTCGCGCTGCTGGCGGCCGACATGACCTTCGTGCCAGACGATATTGGTCGCTTTGGTTGGGGGCAACGGGGGGGGCCTTTCTTTAAAGTTGTATAATTTGCTAAGGTTCGATAATTTAGATGGTACGTAAAATCCGTCAAGGCGGGTGGAAAGAGGGGCCCCTGGGTTTCTTCTGGTGATTCCCTTGGGAGGATGAAAGAAAAAAAACGACTCTACTTTTTTTCAGCAGCTGCATCATGTATATTAGAAGACGACAAAAAAGAGAGAATTTTTTCAGGCCCTCTTTTCTCGAAGGAGGCTACAGGCCGATGAAGCAGGTTAAGTGGTGTTGTTCGACAGTTGTTCTGGTTGGGTTGATTCTGGCGACTTCTGCGGGGGCGGTGGTCAACATCCAGAACGTGGGCGCGGGAGCGCGTTCGGCGGCCCTGGGCAACAGCTTCGTGGCGGTGGCCGACGATGCAGATGCGGTGTTCGAGAACCCGGCAGGTCTGGGTCAGCTGACCAAGAAACAGCTGGCCTATACCAACGTGTCGCTGTTTTTCGGGGGCATCGAAGGGGACGATCTGGGTCAGCACGTGGTTAGCTATGTCCAGCCGTTGGGCTCGAAGCTGGGTCTGGGGTTGGGCTACGAGCGCATCGGTAGCGATCTGATGAGCGAGAACGGCGCATTTCTGTCGCTGTCGTACAAGCTGTCGAAGTCCCTTTCGATGGGCTTGACCGGCAAGTATCTGTTCTGGAGTGTGGGAGATATTCCCGCCGACAACGGTCGTGCCGATCCACTTTCGAACACGAGCAACGGCGGGGTGGGTGTGGATCTGGGGGTATTGTGGAAGATCCCAGTGGAGGGAACGCAGCTGGGTTTGATGGTGAAGAATGTGAACCAGCCGAACGTGGCCAAGGGAACGGTGGCGGGCGATGCGGATGCGGGCAAGCTGCCGATGGATCTGGCGGTGGGTCTGTCGCATCGTTTACGGGGGACGTCTCTGGTGTCGTTGCAGTGGGTGATGCGGGATGTGACGGGGGATGAGAGTGACAGCAAGGTGGTGGTGGGTGGAGAGATCGAGCTGGTGGAGGGTTTGCAGGTGAGAGCGGGTGGGGCCAAGCTGTTTGAGGAGGATGCGACGGGGGATCTGAACGCGGGTCTGGGGTATCGGTGGAACAAGCTGCAGTTCGACTACGGCTACCACATTCCGCTGGATCTGACCGAGACCAACGGCGCCCATCGTTTCTCTTTCGCCTACGAATTCTAATAACGGGGCTGTGGAAATAGAAAAAGGGCCGCTCCCCCCAGGGAGCGGCCCTTTGCACGTTCTGGGGAAACCGCCTTTTCTATTCGAGGACATCCTCCTCCACATCCGAGACCAGAGTGCCCAAATCCTCTCCCTGGCAGATCCGATCGATCGTCCCTTTCTCGTCGAAATCGAAGACGTGAATGGGCAGGTGGTGATCCCTGGCCAGCAGGATCGACGACTGGTCGACGATCTTCAAGTTTTGCTGGATGATGCTGTCGTACTTCATACGGCGATACAGACGGGCATTGGGGTTGGTCTGGGGATCTGCGGTAAAAATACCTCGAGCCTGGTTTTTGGCGAAGAGAAGGGCGTCAGACCGAGTTTCGATGGAGCGCTGCGCCGCTGTATAGTCCGTAGTGACATACGGATTGCCGGTTCCTCCTGCAAAAATAACGATATACCCTTTCTCCAGGTGGTGGATGGCGCGCAGGCGGATGAAAGGTTCGGCGATGGTATTGATAGGGATGGCGGTCATCACCCGAACTTCCACATCGCCGTTTCCCTTGGAGGAAAGGACCCCGCGCAGCATCAGGCTATTGAGCACCGTTCCCATCATGCCGATGTTGTCGGCCTCGGCTCGTTCGATGCCCCACTGAGCGCTCAGAGTGCCGCGGAAGATGTTGCCCCCGCCGATGACGATGGAAATCTCCACACCCTGGGTGCGCAGCCCCAGGACCTGGTCGGCTATGTGTTCGAGGGCATCGGGATCAAAGCCCACTTCCTGGTTGCCCGAAACCGCCTGACCGCTCAATTTGAGCAGAACTCTCTTGTAGCGCATGCGGGGGAAAGCTCCTTCTATATAGAGGTGGTTGGCAGGCTGGTCGCTTAGAGCAGCCGCTCTTTGGTGACCCGGCTGGATCCGGGATAGGCTTCCTTCAATGCACCGGCCTGTGTGGAAAATTGGGCTACCTGGCGGCTGGCCATGCCGACCAGGTCCTGGCTCTGACGGATTATGGCTTCGATCGAGTCGACATCAAGTGGGAATCTCTCATCGGCCCCCAGGCGTTGGGCGAGGTCGTTGCGGGAAAGTCCCTGCTCGCGCATTTCCAGGGCCACGGCCACGGCGTGCTCTTTGATCGCTTCGTGAGCCGCTTCGCGACCCGCTCCGCGCTGAACCGCCTCCATGAGCAGAGTAGTAGTGGCCAGGAAGGGCATGTAGCGCTCCAGATCGTTGCGGATAACCGCCTCGTAGGCCCCCATGTCGTCGAGTACGTGGAGCATGGTCTCGACCATGCCGTCAAAGGCGAAGAAGGCGTCGGGGAGGGCCACGCGGCGGACGACGGAGCAGGAGACATCCCCTTCGAACCACTGATCACCGGTCAGCCCACCGATCATGTGCACATAGCCGCCCAGAATGACCTGGAAGCCGTTGATCCGCTCGGTGCTGCGAGTATTCATCTTGTGGGGCATGGCCGACGAGCCCACCTGACCCTGGGCGAACCCCTCGGTGACCATTTCTCCCCCCGCCATCAGGCGGATATTGCGCGCCAGGTCGGCGATTCCTCCGCCCAGCTGATACAGGCAGCTGAGGACGGAAAAGTCGAGGCTGCGGGGATAGACCTGGCCGACGGCGTTCAGTTCGCGCTGGAAACCGAGGTAGGACCGAACCTTGTCCTGTAATTGATGCAGCTTTTCGGCATCTCCGTTCAGCAGGGTTAGCTGGTCAAGGCCAGTACCCACTGCCCCTTTCAAACCGCGCAGAGGATAGTTGGCGATCAGGTGTTCCAGGCGGCCAAAAGCCTGCAGCATCTCCTCGCCGAACATCGCCAGGCGTTTGCCAAGGGTGGTCGGTTGGGCGGCGGCGTAGTGGGTGCGGCCGACGATGGCCAGATCGCTCCACTCGGCGGCGCGCTGGCTCAGGCAGAAGAGCAGGGCCACATATTTGTCCTGGAGAATTTGCAGGGACCGCAGCACCTGAAACTGCTCCACGTTGTCGGTCAGATCGCGACTGGTCATCCCCTTGTGGATGTGTTCCCAGCCGGCCTGGTCGCAGAATTCCTCGATCCGGGCTTTGACGTCGTGGCGGAGCACGGCTTCCCGGCGGGCGATCGACTCCAGGTCCACCTCATCTTTGACGCGTTCATATGCCTGGATCGCTTCTGCTGGGATGTCGAGGTCGAGTTCCCGCTGGCCTTTCATCACGGCAATCCAGAACTCCCGCTCGAGGACGACTCTGCCACGCTCGGACCAGATTTCCTTGATCGGGGAACTGGCGTAGCGCGAGGCGAGGATGTTGGCAATGACGTCTGACATAGGAGGGACTCTTTCGGGTTGAAAAAGGGGAGTGGAAGAAGCATAAAAATCATAAGGATAAATTGACTACATCGCCAGTTGCCTCTTCCTTTAATCCCTCGTGTAGTGAAATAGTTTGCTTCCGTTGAAGGAGGAACGGCAATTCTGTCGAGACCGGTATTTCCGATGCCGAAAAAACTACCTCGGATTCAAAGGGGAAGGAAGATGCAGGGGATGGAGGATATGGCAATTTGAGCAAGTCTCAGGGATATGTCCTGTTGGTGGTCACCGCTGCCTGCTGGAGTTTGAATGGGGTTATCATCAAGCTGGCCGACATGAGTGCCTTGAATATAGCCTTCTACAGAAGTTCGATCGCGGCCGTATTCCTGATGCCGTTTGCCCTGCGACGACGAGAGCCCTTGAACCGTGGAAGTCTGGAAATGGCCGGGGCGTACGCCGGGACGGTTATTCTGCTGGTTCTGGCAACCAAGGCGACGACGGCGGCCAATGCCATTTTCCTCCACTACACGGCCCCCCTTTTCGTTTTCCTGATTGGCATTCCCCTTTTGGGAGAAAGGCCAACCGGAAGGGATTGGAAAGGGCTGGGGTTGGCTATGGCCGGGGTGCTGTGTATCGTCCTCGGTGGGGGGGAAGCAGACCGGCTGGGAGTGGGATTCGGTCTGGCCAGTGGCCTGTCCTTCGGCACGTTGATCGTTCTGCTGCGTCGTTACAGCGCGCGGAACCCTCTGTGGATAGCCTTCGGGAACAATCTGGTAGTCGGTTTACTACTCTTGCCCTGGATTGGGGGAGAAATCTGGATTTCAAGCAGGGATCTGCTGTTGATGCTGGTAATGGGTATCGTCCAGTTGGGGCTTCCCTACGTGCTCTTCGGCCTGGCCATTCGCCAGGTAAACGCGCGGGAAGCCTCCCTGATCTCGCTGCTGGAACCCTTGCTCAACCCGATCTGGGTTTTCTTTTTGGTGGGGGAGATCCCCTCCTGGGAGACCCGCCTGGGAGGAGGGATCATTTTTGCGGGGTTGCTGCTGCGCTTCGGAGTGGGAATGAAAAGGAGAAGAAGGTGATGCCGGTAGTCCTGGGATACGGTTCTCTGCTCAATGCTGAGTCCTTGCAACGGACTTTGCCGCGCAAGATACGAGAAGAACTCCAACCGGTTCTCGTGCCTGGTTTCAGACGGCTTTTCAATCTCATCATGCTGAGCCAGGTGGACCGGAAGGCGGCCATCGGTGGGCAGGCGATCGGTGCCCTCAACGCAGTCGCAGATCCGACTGAGGAACTGGGTGCCGTCGCGTTTTCGTTGACGGAAGAGGAGTTTGAGCCCCTGGACAGACGGGAATATTGCTATTTTAAGATCGAAGATATCCCAATCTCCGATTTTTACACAGGGGAATCTCTGGATGCGGGAATGCTCTACAGCGTCTATCCGGCGGCCGAATTAGAAGAACGGTTCCCCGAGCGCTACCGGCGCGAGATCGGTCCCCTTGGGGAGGATGGCATCACGAGTTCCGAAATACTCCCGGGAGATGCCTATCTGACTTTGTGTCTCCAGGGTGCTTATTCCTGGGGAGAGGATTTCGGGAACCATTTTCTGGACCACAGTTTCCTCGCCGACGGTTGGACTTCCCTGAGGGAATACCTCGATGGGGTCGAAATTCGCGATCGGCTTGGGTTGGATATTGGGGAATACTTGAGGAACAGATAAAGATGGAGCTGAGAGAACGAAAGGTTGAAGAAGGTTGGATGGTCGAACTGGTCGAGGGGGAGAGACCGATCTCCTGGTGCTCCGTGGTAGATCGATCCCTGCGCATCGGAAAGTCGGTAGTGGTTGCAGGAGGAATTGGAGGAGTTGGCACCCTCCGGGAGTTCCGGCGGAGGGGATATTCTCGGGAGGTAATGGAAAGGGCTGTAGCATTGATGCTCAGAGAGGAATACGACATCTCCTTCCTCCATGGTATTCAGGACTTTTATCACAAGTTCGGATATGCGACCTGCATGGCTGAGCACGAATTCTCTCTCGAAACCAGAGATGCTGAAAGGGTGAGGGGAGGAACCAGGGTGCGATCAATTAAAAAAGGAGATATCCCCCAGATCGCCCGCATCTACAACAGGGACAATGCCGAGAGAACCGGTTCGGCGGTGCGGGACCCGCATTCCTGGAAGGGATTGCAACTGGGAACGTGGTGGTCGATTCGGGCAGGGGTCAGGGTCGTGGTCGACCGGCAGGATCGAGTCAAAGGGTACGTAGCCTTTGATGATGTGGAGGATTGCTGTCGGGCAGGAGAAATCGGTGGGCAGGGAGAAGAGGTTTATGCTGCTATCCTAGGTTTCCTGGCTCGGAGGGGGGTGAAACTGCGCCGGGAGCAAGTTTGGGTGAATGCCCCCGCTGACCACCCGTTTGCCGTGTACTGCCGGGAGTTCGGACTGCGACTCCATACGCTGTACCCGCGGAACGAAAAACCAATGGGGCGGATCATCAACCTCTCCTCCTGTATGAAAAAAATAAAACCCGAGTTGAAGAATCGCTGGGGGATGGGGAAACGACGAGATTTTCTCTGCTTCGCCACGGATATAGGTGGAGTAACCTTGCAGTGGGATGGTGAGAAATTGTTCGTCGGAGAAGAGGAAAAGGGAAAGAAGATCCGTCTGCGCCAGGAGCACTTGATGCAGCTTCTGATGGGTTACGTCAGGCCGGGAGATCTGGTGACCAGGGGGCGGATTTCGATCCCGCGGGGAAAAGGGGAACTCATGGACCGACTCTTTCCCCTGCAGCAGGCCCAGCTCTGGTGGGCGGATAGGTTTTGATGGAGGGAACACAGGTAAGAAGGAGGTACCGAGATGGAATTGAGGGAAGTCAGAGGGAATGGGGAGTGGAAAGTCGAGATTGTCGAAGGGAACAGGTCGGTTTCGCAACTGTGGATAATCGATCGGAGCATGCGCATCGGTTCCTGTCCGGTGAAGACCGGGGGAATCGGAGGGGTGGGTACAGACCGGGAATACCGGATGCAAGGGTTGGCAAAACGGGTCCTGGAAGGGGCGGTGGAACTGATGCAGCGGGAGGGATACGACGCGTCATTCCTCTACGGTATCCAGGATTTCTACCACCGTTTCGGCTACGTCACCTGTATGCCGGAGCGTCGACTCTACGTGGATACCCGGGCGGCGGAAAGGGCTGAGAAAAGGGGGAAGATGCGGCGGGTAAAGAAGACCGATTGGCCCCAGATCGTGCGGATTTACAACCGAGACAATGATCGCAGGACAGCCTCGGTGGTTCGAGCCCCCCGGACGTGGGACAGATTCCCCATGGGATCGCAATTCGGGGTGAAGGCTGAGGTATGGGTCGCCGTCGATGACCGGGACCGGATAAAGGGGTACATAGCCGTGGATGATGTCGAACATCGGGTCAGGGCGGCCGAATTGGGGGGGGAAGGGGAGGATCTGTTCCATTCCCTGCTCCAATTCCTGGCTTCCCGGGCCGTGAAGCTGCGACGGCAGGAGCTTTCCCTGAGTATACCGGTCGACCATCCATTCGCCCTTTTCTGCAGGAATTTTGGCTGCCGGGAAAGTACCCACTTCGGGCGGAACGGGGGACCCATGGGCAGGATCATCAATCTAAATTCCCTCCTGGAAAAAATCCTCCCCGAACTGGGGGAACGCTGGGGGTATGGGGATAGGGAAGTCGGGGTGAGTTTTGCCACTGATTTGGGGAACTATTCGCTGAATTGGAAGGGGGGAAAATTGACGTTGGCCGAGGGGGGGGAGGGATGTAGGGTTCGGCTGCGGCAGGAAGCATTGATGCTGTTGTTGATGGGCTACCGAACCCCTTCGGACCTGCTGGCCGAGGGGGAAATCAAGGTAGGTCGTCGGGTGTTGCCTCTACTGGAGCGCCTGTTCCCCCTGCAGCAAGCCCACATGTGGTGGCCTGATCGCTTTTAAAAACCGCCTGATAAAAACAAATTAACAACTCGGAACGGCCCGTGCCCGAAAAAGGCAGGGCCGTTCTGTTGTAAGAAAATCCCCATTCAAATCAACCCGAGCCAACGCCAGTAGGCGATGTTGAGAGGGCAGAGGAGGAGTAGAGAGAGGAACGAAATCAGCAGCATACAAAGGACGAGTTGGCTCAGAGAGAAACGGCGAAAGCTGTAGGCGACCATAAAGGGGGCGGCCTGGTAGGGGAGGAAGGCAAGGGTGGTAGCCATACCGACGCTCATGGCGATCGGCAAATCGGCCATTCCATGGGTGGCGCCCAGTTCGAGAAGAGTCGGAGTGATGACCCCCGCCACGGCGGCGATATCCATGAGGAAATCGAAGGGAACGCCGATAAGGGTCATCGCCAGGTGGCGACCAAGCCAACCAAGTGAAGCCAGATCAACCCACTGGGCGATAGCGGCGATGAAGCGGTCGTTGAAGCCCGATACCTCCAGGGCGGAACCCAGGGAGAAGAGGGCGGCAATGTAGAACAGGAAGGGGAAGTTGACCTTGCGCAAGGCGGCAGATGGCAGAGGCCCCCAGCCCGGGATGAGGTAGAGAAGAACTAGGAAAAGGGCGACGAAGGCGGGAGGGATCTGGTGAAAGGTATCGGTCGCCCAAAGGGTCACCCCGAGGAGAAGGATAAAAATAATTCGGCGTTGAGAGGGAAGCAGACCGGCAGAAGAAATGGTGATGGGAGGCAGGGGGTGAAGGACCAGTCGCCGACCAAAGAGAAACCAGACGACTCCAAGAGAAAGGCCGGTACGCGCCAGGCCGAGGACGGGAAACATCCACTGGAACCAGGTAGACCAGAAGACAATCTCTCCCCGGACGCGTTCCAACTGGCCGACAACGACCAGATTTGGTACAGACCCGGTGAGGATCCCGCAGCCTCCGTAGTACGTGCTGCAAACCAGGGAGAGGAGAACTGCCGGGGCCAGCAATTCCTGGCGTTTGGAACCGAGGTGCTCGGCCAGAGCCAGGCCGATCGGCACCAGCAAGAGCACGCGGACGACGCCGGAGGGTATGAGGAAGGCGGTTGCCAGGCCGATCAAGTGGAGGTGGAGAAGAAGCATAAAAGGGGTGCGGCCAAGATGGCGAATAAAGCGGTTGGCCAACCTTTCCCCGAGTCCCGTTTCGGTGATTCCCAGACTGAGGACCATGCCGGCGAAGATTAGCCAGACAGTTTTTCCGGCAAAGGGAGCAAAGCTCTCTTCGAAGGAGAGCAGGCCAAGGGTGGGAAGAAGTAGGAGGACGACCAGGGAACTCAGTTCGATGGAGACCGGTTCGGTCGTCCAGAAGATGAGGGCGAAAAGGGCAAGCCCCAGGGCCCGTTGCGCTTCGGAGGAGAGGGCTTCGAATGGGCCGATGGTGCCCACAATAAGCGCCAATCCGCCGAGAACGGTTCCTATGATAGACCGGTTAACCACGATGGGAAGGAGACGCAGGGGTTGAAAGGGAGGATTTTAGGTTATTCACGGTTTTATCTGGTCGGCTATGTGCCCGATGGCGAGGGCAAAAGAAGAAGACCGGTTCCATTTCAGGAGCACCTCGTAGTTGGAGTATGCGAGGAATGCCCGTCCTCCCGAACGAGAGGGGCGAATGAGTGAAGCCACAACAGGGCGTCGGGGTAAGTCAGTGCCATCGGCTCGGCGGACTCCCATCCTTTGCCATTCCCGGAGATTTTTCTTCTGTTCGTTTTTGGGGATGGTCTCGTGGGCAAGAGAGGGGGGAAGCAACACTTCACGCCCCCACGTCAGATCATCTCTCCAGCCAAGTTTGGAGAGAAAATGGGCGATGGAGGCCAGGACATCGTCTGTGCTGTGCCAGATATCGCGGCGGCCATCGCCGTTGAAATCCACTGCCCGCCGCAGGAAATTCCACGGCATGAATTGGCATTGCCCCATCGCCCCCGCCCAGGAGCCGTTCATCTGCTCAAAGGAAATGTGCCCTTCATCCAAGATGCGCAGTGCAACGAGTAATTCTCGGCGGAAATAATCGGAGCGCTGACCGGCGAAGGCCAGGGTCGCCAGAGCGGGAACAACCGGGGTTTGGCCGGAATTTTGCCCAAAGTCGCTTTCCACTCCCCAGAGGGCGATAATAAATCGGGGTTGAACCTGGTAGCGGCGAGAGACGCGCTCGAGGAGGGCCCGATGTCGCACCATTTTAACCCTGCCGGTGGCAACCCGTTGGGGAGAGGCGATTTGCTGGAGATACTGATCGAGGGAGCGAGTTTTTTCGGGCTGCCGTTTTTGCTTTTTGAGGACATCGGGTAGCAGCGTAAGATGGCCGAGAGAACTGTCGATAGTGGCTTGATGGATCCCTTGCCCGAGGGCTTCGCGTCGAAGTTCGGAGAGCCAGGCCGCGAAGCTCTCTGCCCCTTGAACTGAATTTGGGAGAACAAGAAAAAAAAGCAGGAATGCGTTTCGAAAAAAAAGCATGTTACCGTTCCGGATTGGGGACAAAGAGAAAGATAAAAATAGGCAAGGGGGCAGTTAGTGCCAGTCCGAATCTCTTGGATAGGAGCCCGCGGATTTTTATCTTTGGAAGAAATCTCTCATCAAAAAGAAGGGAAAATGCTTTTGTGACAACGCCTCTACCAAAATTATCTCTGTTGCGCTCTGTAAAACTACGCCTGGAAGTTCCTCTAGAAGGGCCCTATACCCGATTGTTACGACGCCCGAGCCCGGAGGTAGAGGTCTTGGGGAAAGGTGACTGCTTATCCATCTTCCGAGCGGCCCGCATTAAGGAGCCGATTCCTTTGATCGGGGGACCTGTCGCCTGCTATTACCGTGGGAAGGGGGGTAGAGAGAGGTTGAGTGCGGATAATTTCCAGAATCCCGAATGGGGAAAAGAGGTTTTGGAGCGAAATCAGGGGAAGGTTGAACTCCGTTTTTTGGCGGTTCCGGTGGGGCACATCAGCCTGCCCAAAGAAGGGTGGGTAAGCGGATTGGCAAAGCAGTTGACTCCCTGGCGAGAGGAACTCATCAACGCCTGGCGGGAACGGTTGGAGCGAAATATCTGGCTGAATGTCCTGCGGATTTACGCCTTCGACCCACTGGGGTTGGCCCCTTCCGTTCTCGAGCAGTTGCAGCCCCGCATTCCTCCTTTCCGGGCGGCCAATCTGCACCCGGTGCTCTCCGATGAGGTTTTTTCCCAGAAGCTCGATGAATTGGTGGGAAGAGTGAAAGAAGGAAAGGGGGGGGAGCTAAAGGGTTTTTCTCAAAGTTATCTGAGGAATAGGAGTAGCGCCCTCGGCAAGATGGAATTACAGCCGGAGTATAGCCTGGAAGAAATGGCGGAAGAGACCGGGATAAAAACGGAATATCTGGAAAATTGGGAGGGCCGGCTCAAGAGGAAAAAGCAGGTGATCCTATACGGACCACCGGGAACTGGAAAGACCTTTCTGGCAGAACGGTTCGCCCGGAGATTGATAGGAGGAACGGGGGGAACAAGCGAGTTCATTCAATTCCACGCTGGGTATGCCTACGAGGATTTCGTTCAGGGGTTGAGACCTGCCGTTGGGGTGGAAAGAGGGGAATTTGAGCTATCCCCGGGGCATTTCTTGTCCTTCTGTCAGCGGGCAAAGGAGGCAGGAGGAAACCCTTGCGTGCTGATAATCGACGAGATCAACCGCGCTCCTCTGGCCAGGGTTTTCGGAGAATTGATGTATCTCCTCGAATACCGGGAAAGGGCGATTCCTCTCGCCGCCGGAGGGGAGCCATTCCAGGTGCCAGCCAATCTCTTTCTCATCGGCACGATGAACACCGCTGACCGTTCAATTGCCCTGGTTGATCAGGCGTTGCGTCGGCGCTTCGCCTTTATCCGGGTGCAGCCCGAAATGGAGGTTCTCAAGCGATTCCTTTCCAGGGGGGGATATCCAGAGAGCCTACTGGGGGTCATCGAAGAGATAAACAAACAGATTGGAGATCCGGATAACGAACTCGGCATTTCTTTTTTTATGAAAGAGGGAGAGGATTTGCGCCAAACGCTTCCCCTGATCTGGGAAGGAGAGATCGAGCCGTATTTGGAGGAAATGTTCTTCGACCGTCCGGAAAAAGTCGAGTCTTTCCGATGGCGGGAGTTGATGGGGGATCGACTTCGGGAGTGGGTTTAATTTGGGGTCGAGAAGCGGGCGGATTATCGAGATGATAGAGGAGGAGGTGAGGGAGATCCCGGCCGATGAATTCAGCGAGGAGGAGGGGCTTCTGCTGCACCGCCTTTACGGAAAACAGATCGGCGTGGAGTTCCCGGGGCCGTTGACAGGTGCCCATTTCCGTCTGCATTCTCGCGGTTTCGTGGGCCAATTCCCCCTGGGAAAGGGGGTGCAGCTGCGAATCCGCCCCAAGGTTCCAGTGGGGAACCTTTTTGCCATGCTGGAGCACGCCTATGGACTTGGGGGGAGCAATTGGGAAGATGGAACGATTGCGGTCGAAACAATTCCCCAGGTTTTTGAATTCCTGGCTTATGTCCTGGCGCGAAGAACACTGGCGCGTGTTCAGGGAGGTTTGTTTCAGGAGTACGCAGAATTAGAGGAGGAAATTCCCTGGGTAAAAGGCCGACTGCTCCCGCCATGGCCGCGGCGGAGCGCGGCGGCAGGGCTGCGTTGTCGGTTCCCCGAGCAGACGGCGGATTTGATGGACAATCGCATCTTGGTCTGGACCTTGTTCGGATTGCGGAGCTTTCCCTTCACACGTCCGGAGGTGAGAGGGGAAGTGGGGCGAGCAAGCCGTCTGTTGGCCAAGAGAGTTGCTCCTACTCCTGTTGCCCCGGAGGATTGTGAAGGCAGGAATTACCACCGACTGAACCACGATTATCGTTTGCTCCATGGGCTCTGCCGTTTTTTTTTGGAACAAGGGGGGCCGAATTTAGGGGAAGGCCGAGGGGAGTTGATGCCTTTTTCCCTGCACATGCCCACGTTGTTCGAGAAGTTCGTTGCCGAGTGGTTCCGGATGCATTTGCTGGCGGATTGGGAAGTCCGAACACAGCACCGGGTTCCCTTAGAAGGCAGCGGGAGACTGGCATTCAAGGTGGATCTGGCGCTACAGGAGAGGAGGACGGGACGGACCGTCGCCGTCCTAGACACTAAGTACAAGCGAGGACCTGGACCGGAGGAGAGGGATATCCAACAGGTGGTAGCTTATGCCGTGAGAATGGGGACTGATACGGCTTTTCTGGTTTACCCCACTCCGGATAGGGAACTCCAGAGATTGAAGGTTGGCCCCGTCAATATCCATTTGCTGGGTTTCGATTTGAGCGGGGATTTAGATCGGGCAGGGAGAGAAGTCGGGGGAAAATTGAGGAAAAATCTGAGTTAGATTGAAGAATTCGTCAATTCAAGCACATAAATAAAATTATGTAAAATAAAACATTTATAGCATATTTGATGATTCCCGTATTATATTCCCTCACAGGGAGAACCGGGGTTCCGTCCGATAGGTAAGAACCCCTGAAAAGTGAGCCTGTGGGTATTTCGTATGTTCCATGGCATTCTGGTTTAACTTGTCCCCCCAAATGGGGTGGGTGGGGCACCGGGGGCAATGATCAAGGAGTTTTGTCAGATGGCAGAAAGTGAAATCCGAGATGCCGTTCCCGATGAAACAAAGGAACCGGAAAAACAGACCCAACAATTGCCCCCCGAGGAGTTGGAGCAGATCCTCGATGCACATCGGACCTGGCTTACGACTAACGGGGAACAGGGGAAACGGGCGGTGCTGGCCCGAGCTCTCCTGAATGAGGCCTACCTCCAGGGGGCGGATCTGCGGGGTGCCGATCTGAGCATGGCCAGTCTACAGGAAGCCGAATTGCAGCTTGCCAACCTCTTTCGGGCAAATATGGAGGAAGTAAATCTGCACCGGGCAAAGATGTTCAAGGCCGAAATGAAAGGGGCCAATTTGCAGGGGGGTAACCTCATCGAGGCTCAGATGCAGGAGGTAAATCTCCAGAGCGCCAGTTTGCAGAGAGCCGATCTGCGAAATGCAGACCTGCTGGAATGCAATCTAAGAGGTGCCGACCTGACTCAGGCCTTCTTGTCAGGAGCAAATCTCTTTATGGGGGATCTCAGGCGGATCCAGGCGGAGGAGGCGATTTTTCAGGAAGTGGACCTGCAGGGAGGAAGCCTGAAAGAGGCAAACCTCAAAAGGGCCCAATTACAGGATGCTCGTCTTGCGGGAACCGATCTCACCGGGGCCAAACTCCAGGGGGCGGATTTGCTCGATGCCACCGGCCTGACCCTAGATCAGATCAAGGTTGCCGAAGTTGATGAGAAGACGAGGTTACCCGGTTATCTCCGCGAATAGGTACCCCTTCCCCCCTTCCTATCTCTCCTAAAATTCCTCTCCTTCGCTGCGAGCAATGACCCCGGCTCCGCAAGAGTCGCTCCAGACATTGACCGTGGTGCGGCACATATCCAGGATTCTATCTACGGCCAGAATCAAACCCACCCCCTCGAGCGGTAGACCAACAGCGGTTAAAATAACCGAAATCATCACCAGGCCGGCCATCGGAATTCCCGCGGCACCGATCGAAGCGAGAAGCGCGGTAATAACGACCAGAAACTGCTGAGCGAAGTGCAGTTCGATTCCGTAAGCCTGGGCGATGAACATGGCAGCCACGCATTCGTAGAGAGCGGTTCCGTCCATATTGACAGTAGCCCCCAGAGGGATGACAAAGCTGGTCGTCCGGTTGGAAATGCCGGCTCTCTTTTCCAGAGATTGCATCGTCAGGGGTAGAGTGGCCGAAGAGGAACTGGTTGAAAAGGCGGTGAGAAGCGCGGGAATCACGGCCCGAGCGTGCTGGAGAGGGTGGGCGCGAGCGACCAGTAGAAGAATTAGGGGGAGAGTTATAAAAGCGTGGATCGAAAGCCCAAGAAAAACGGTGACGGCATAGAGCGCTAGATCCTTGAAGGCGGAGAAACCGGTGGTGGCGACGGTTTTGGCCACCAGGGCGAAGATGCCCAGAGGAGCGAAGGCGATGATAAAATGGGTCAGCTTCATCATCGCTTCGAATCCTCCCTGGAAAAGGTCCGTCAACTGGCCTTTATACGGTTCGGAAAGGCGGGTGATGAAAAATCCGAAGAGCAGGCAGAAGACGATCAACTGCAGGATTTTTCCATCGGCCATGGCCCGGAATGGATTGGAAGGTACCATGTCGAGGAGAAGGCGCTTGAGGGCCTGTGCCGGAGAGTCTCCGAATTGGGCGAGGGAGTCGGCCAACTGCTCGGGTTGTTCCTGAAGACCGAGTTGGGCTCCAACCCCGGGCTGGATCAGATTTACCAGTACCAGGCCGGTGAGAATGGCCAGGAGGCTGGTGGTGACATAGTAAATAAAGGTCTTTCCCCCTAGGCGCCCGATGTTACCGGCATTGCCAATTCCAGAAACGCCGGAAATGATGGAAGTGGCGATCAGGGGAACAATGATCATCTTCAACCCCTTCAGAAAGAGGGTGCCGATGAATTCCAATTGGAGTACGGAATCCCCTAAAAGGAAGCCCGCCCCCGCTCCCGCAATCAGGGCGATAAGGATCTGCCAGTGGAGTTGCAATTTGCCCATTTTTCCTCCTTGGTGGGTATTCTGGGAACAGTGGAAGCCGGAGGAAATATGGGGAATTGCTGGACGTAGGACAAGGTCCATGGAAAAAGGAAAGGTGGAAAAGTCTTTATCTGACAAGAGTATACAAGAATCTGAGCTTGACAATTTGCACGTAGGATTTCATACTTGAGGAGTGCATTTTCGGGAAAGTTAAGGCGTTTTTCTTACAAAATAGGGCCCTATGACACAAACTTACAATCCCGTTGCAAGCACTGCGGCTCGGGTTGACGGTATTCCCCGCGAGTTGATGGGTGAGTTGTGGGTGAAAATTGCCCAGCGTCTATCCCGGGGGGAAACCCTGATAACGCACGACCATTTCCTGGCTGCGATGGAACAAGAATTCAGGGAATTGACTGGCCAGGGGGTCACCGCTCCGGTGCGCAAACGGCTTCTCCGTTCGATTGTGGCCGTCAATAACCAGCACCCCGAAACTTATCTGGTCCAGGGGGTGCAGAATGGGGTCCAGCAGGCGTTTGGCAAGGGCGTGCTCCAACTCAACTGGGATGAATCAAAAATCCAATCGAAGGGGACGCCGGCTATTCGGCGGTTTGAGCGAAAGGATAATGTCCGCGACCTGCTGGAAGAGGTAAATGTCAAACCCAGCCAGATCGATCCATCCGCTTGTGTGAAGTATTCCATGGACGTTCTGCACCAGCAGGGGCTTGGGAACCGGCCCCCTGTCTTCTCACCTCCTCCACTGGTGGAACCCTTATCTCCTCCTCCCGAGCCAGAAAGCAAAATCCCAGAGGATCCCGAAGTCCAAGCGGCTATCGAACTGGGAGATGTCGATCCCCTTGAAGCCGAGGACCGGGTGAAGGAGCAAGAAACCAGCAGGGAGACTCTGGAAAAGCGAGAGCTGGAGAAGGTGGATGAGCGCCTTCATGTTTATGTGGCCCAGGGAACCCTTACCGATGGGGAGGCGGAGGACCTGAGGGAACTGCGTCAGGTCGACAAACGGCAGGAGCGGGGAGAGATCAACGCCGTTGAAGCCGACAACATCCGCAACAGCATTCTGGATTCTTCGGTGCGCGATGCTCTGGGCAAGAGGGTCAAGGAGGCGGTCGATCACGCGGTGCGCTATCTCCAGGTCTACGAGGCGATGCAGAAGATCGGGGAACAGAATGACGATGCCCTTGCTTTCCTCATTGGCAACAAGGATACCGTCGTGGCCGACAACCCGGATCCGATCGCTTTGGCCGAGATCATTGGGGAACTTTCCGCCGATGAACGGCTTTTAGATGGGGTCATGGCCATCGTCGACCGCAGTGATCAGGAGATTCGCATGATGTCGGTGCGCCTTCCGCCTTATAATTACATCATGAGCCGGGGGTTGGAGAAAATCGGCAACATGACGATCGAAAAAACATTCCTCGAAGAACTCCGCCGGCTCGAAAGTGGAGAGATTTCCGAGCGACTACATTCTGCCGATGCGGCGGAGCGGGTGCAGCCTGCAGCGGATATGCGTTGCCTTATAGCGCTGGTCGACCACGTGACCAAACGGACCCGATTCCGCAAAGAAATCCGCATGCTCCGCCTGAGCCAGAGTATCGAGGAGTTTTATCGTTCCACCTCGGATCTCAGCGAGGCGCGCCATCAGGCCGAGAATTTCATGAAGCGTCGTCTGCGCCGGCTTTTCCCAGATATGCCGACGGAAGAGGCCGTTGAACTCCGGCAGCAGAGTGCGGAGATCATCTCGGCGATCGAACAGAAGATTCTCAAGGAACGACAGGCGGAAATCGAAGAACAGCGTCGTCGGACGGCGGGAACTCCCGCCCAGAGACCCAATGCTGAAGATGGAGATGAAGAAAACGATCTCACCGATGAGGAGAGGGCGAGGGGGATCCAGATCGGTCGTGTGGAGATGCGGGTAGCGGGGCGGTATCGGCGGGTGCCGCATAGAATAATGCCCGATCCGGACGATCCGGAGCGGTTTGTCATCGCGGCGCGAGACGATGGCACCGGAGAACTGGCACCGGCGGTCCGACGCGGAAGCAAGCGGTATGTAACAAAAGATCGCGACGGTACCTGGAAGGTAGAATAAAAGAAGCAGGATTTTTTCCAGGGAATGCCGTAAAGGGGAGCTTTCGGGGAGGAAAGAACCGCCGAGAGGGCAACAGGAGGTGGCCTTCTGCGAGAGCAGTTGTGCCACCTTTCGCACTTTGCTGGAGAGGAGTTGAACCCCAAGGGCCTGGGTGGATGAAAAACGGACTGGCAGACCTTGCGGACAGGATCCCATGAGGGGTTTGCCCGAAGGAGCCGCAACCTGGAGTTGACCCATTTCTCCCGAAGATTTCGCTCGTTTAAAACCGCTCTTTGAAGGGCAGTCCCTGCGCGGGGTGCGCCGGTTCCTGGATTACGGACGGCGTCTCAAGGCAAGGCAGGGAATGGAAGAGCTCTACCAGTGGACGGGGCGCATTTTGTTGGACGAGGGCAATGTCTACTCCCTCGAGGAGCGAGCGCTGGCGTTGGAGATCGGTTTTGTGGAAAAACTGGCGGATCAGTTTGCTGTATTTTCCCAGGTTGACCCGCTGCCCATGCTGGTGAGTGATGGGGCAAACAGGCTTTCCCTTTATAGGCAGATTCTCGTCCGGGGCCGTTCGCCCGAAGAACGGGCGGGGATATTCCGCCTTTTGCGCGAGAAATACCGGAAGCACGCTTCATGGATCGAAGAGCGCGGAGGCCGGGGGGAAGGAGAACTGGGGTTTGAAGCTTTGGGAGGAGATGCATTTTGGGAAGAATTCGCGAAAATTTTGGACGAGATCGATCCTCTGCCCGGTCAGGGGGGGGGAAATGAGGAAGAATTAAAAGGGGAACTCGAACGTCTCCTGGAGGAAAAACAGCAACAAGAGAAAGAAAAAGGGGAACTGCAGGGAGATCTGGAGTTTGCCGAAGATAGGGCCCACCGGGCCCACCAACGGCTGAAGCAAACAGAAGAGGAAGCCACCCGTCTCCGGAAAAGCCTGCAAGAAGCCAGAGAAAATGGGGATAAACTCCGAATGGAGCGCCGCAGCAGGATAAAGAGTGAGAGGGAGTATGGAGAAACCCGGCGGGAACTGGATCGCCTGCAGAAGGAGTATGTGAAACAGGACCGTCGATTACAGGAGATGGCCAGGCGGCTGATGCAGGCGGAACAACGGATCCTGGAGGCGGGGGGAGGAGAACTCCATATCGATCTGCCGGGGTTGCGCAAACTCGGGCCGGGGAAGGTGCTGGGAGTAGAAGGCAGAGTTACAGAAGAGGATCTGGGCAAAATTCGCAGGCGATTTGCCGCCGTCTTCCATTCCGATCGGGCTAACCAACTACCGGTCTGGGTAAGAGTTCTGTGTGATGAGGTGCTTGGGGTGGTGAACGAAGCTTGCGATCGATTTCGCAAGCCATAAGGGACAATTTCCGAACAAAAAGCCCCCCGGTGTAAAAAAAGGCACCAGGGGGTTATTTTTTTAGCTTGAAGGAGGGGATAAGGAGGGCGGGTGGATCAGGCTGCGCGTCCCATCATCTGGTCCAAGCGACGAGAAATCTGAGAAAGGGATAGACCTTCGCTCACTCTGAGTTCGCGGATAAGGTGCTTTAAAAGGATCACTTCGGCCATATTGAAAAGATCTTTGTTGCCCACGCAGTCGGCCACTTTGAGAAGACCTTTCGATTTGTATTGGCGCATTTGATGGATGGACTTCCCAAAAAGCTGGGCGGCTTCATCGATGCCGATGAGCTTAGCTTTTCGCGCTGCCATAATCAAGACCTCCTTGTCTTGGGGGAAATCATAAATTAAGTATTACCACTTAATACTAAATATATCGACCAAAAAGTCATTTCCTTAAATTGAAACTGAGAAAGAAGAAAGATGCCGCAAAAAAAAGTATTTCCGCTCCAAGAAATGGGAGCGGAAATACTTTGAAATACCGGACCTTATTGCGAAGTTACCCGTCCGCTGAAGGGGATCGGGAAGGGATTCCCGTCGGGAAATTCACTTCTCTTCCAAGAGTTCGATCTCATAGCCGTCGGGATCATCGACAAAGGCCATTTTGTGACCTGAGGCAAATTTCCCGCGCCAACCCTCGGGCCAAATTTCGATGCCTGCCTTTTCCAACTGGTCGCAGCAGGCGATCAGGTCGGGTACGGCGATGGCCAGGTGCATCAGATCTTCGGGAACGGTTACCTGGTAATCAGCCGACCAGGTGAGTTCGAGGGTGTGCTCGTTGCCGGGGAGTTCTAGATGGGAGACGTGGTTGCCAGCAGGAGAACTGTCGGTGCGGCTTTTGACCTGGAAACCCAGGTGCTGGCAGTACCAATCGATGGATCTATCGAGGTCGCCGACGCGAATGCGGGTATGGAGAAAATGGGCCATTTGCGAGTGTTCCTTTCTGGAGAATTTGCCCCCTAACGGGGCAGGATTTAGCTTTCCCTATAAGCAATGGAATGAGATTGTAGGGATTTTTCGCTTCTTTCGCAATGCGAAAGGGTAGATGAATTTACCGATTTTGAGGTAAGAACGACCACGATCCGATAATCCTGGTGGCAAAGGCTGTCGGTAAGAGAAAAGGTTTACGCATGGAAAATACCCAGGATGAGAAGGCCGCGACTATTCTCGTCATCGATGACGAGGAGATGGTGCGCATGGCGCTTTCGAACGGGTTGGCCAGAGCTGGGTACGCCGTCCTTGAGGCTGCCGATGGGGAACGGGGCCTGGACCTCTTCAGGAAACGAATGGAAGAGATCGATCTGGTAATCTTGGATTTAGTGCTCCCCGAGCAATGGGGGGATGAGATTTTCCCCCAATTACAGGAACTCAAGCCCGGAGTCAAAGTGGTCGTTTACACGGGGTTTACGGTGCAGGAGAACGAGTTTGAGGATGTCCAGGCGGTCCTTTCGAAGCCGGTGACTATCGAGAAGATGATCCGCACTTTGAAGGTAGTGCTCGGAGAGGAATGATGGAACTCAGGAAAATAACCCCTTTTTGACAACCGCCAACAGCCGGTCGGTATTGATGGGTTTGCGGAGGATACCGATCACTCCCGCAAAAGCGCTTTGCCCCTTGAGTTCAGAACCTGATTGGGAGGTGCAGACGGCCACCCGGACTTTAGGATCGAGAGTGCGCAAAGCTGCCAACACCTTTTCTCCGGGAATATCGCTTGGAGCCAGGTCGAGGATGACCAGACCGATGTGTAACTTGTCTTTCTGAAACGCCCTTAAGCCATCCCTGGCATCAGTGCCCTCCAGCACATCATATCCATAGTATTGCAGTGTCTGGCGCAGTGTCTGGCGGATGGCGGGTTGCCGGGCGATGATGAGGATTTGAGAAACTGGGTTGGGCATAAAACCGAGGGGGGAGGGTAAAAAAAAGACCCAAGCAAGAGCCATTGCTTGAGTTCGCCTAACTAATTATTTTTCATGATAAAAAATGGTGCCGAAGAGAGGACTCGAACCTCCACGGGGTTACCCCCACATGGTCCTGAACCATGCGTGTCTACCAGTTTCACCACTTCGGCAACCGGTAAAAACTTAAGCCGGATGCCCCTTCACGTCAAGGGGTTTTCTCTTTTTGCAAAAAGGAGTTGGGATGGCGGCAAAGATGCAGGAACTACCGGAGGGAAGCAGACTCATCGTGCAAAACCGGAAAGCGAGGCACGACTTTGAAATCCTGGATTCTTTTGAGACTGGGATCGTCCTGCAGGGGACGGAAGTAAAATCCCTGCGTGAGGGTAAAGTCAACTTGAAAGACAGCTACGCCGCAGCCGAAAAAGGGGAAATATTTCTCTACAACGTCCACATCAGCCATTACGAGGCGGGGAACTATTTTAACCACGAGCCCGAGCGTCCCCGAAAACTCTTACTGCACCGCTCTGAGATCCGTCGACTGATCGGTCGGACGGATCAGCAGGGGTTGACGCTGGTCCCCTTGAAGATGTATTTCAAAAAGGGAAGGGCGAAGGTGGAATTGGGGCTGGTCAGGGGAAAAAGGCAGTACGACAAACGGCGCGATATCGCTCAAAGGCAGGCCGATCGAGACGTAGAGCGAGCCCTAAAGGAAACCCAGCATTGAATTATCCGGTCAAGCAAGTGACAGAGGTAGTGGCGGCCTGTGGGCGCTGTGAAGGGGTGGGGATCTTTTACGACCCCCACGTCGTGGTGGGGCGTTACGGGCAGTTGCGATTGTGTTCCTGTATCGAGGAGTTCTGCCGATGCGGAGGGAGAGCTCCTTACCAATACTGGGACGATGAATCGCATCGTCACTGGTGCCCCTGCCGGCTGTGTCGAAGGCGTTTGGCGGAGACCAATCGCCTGTTCAAACAGGCCGAAATCCCCGAGCGTTACAAGTGGAAATTCCAGGACGATTTCCACCGGGTGGCCGAAGACGGCACCCCCATTCCCCTGGCGGATAAGGTCGCGGTTGAAGTTTCCAACCTGCTCGAGGGACGGCGCGATCCCCGGAAGGGTTTTTTGCTATTCGGCCCTCCGGGGACAGGGAAAACTCTCCTGGGTTGTATCATGCTGAACGAGCTGATCCTCCGTTGGGGCAAGCCGGGACGCTTCCTGAATCTTTCGCGCAAGTATTTCGAAAAACTGCGCGATACCTATTCAGAAAGCAGCGATAATTACGGGCAAACCTGGCAAATTATGGAGGAATTGAGCAATATGCCCTTTCTGATGCTGGATGATTTTGGCATCCAGAGGGGCACGGAGTGGGAGACGGAAATGCTCTATAATCTGGTGGATGCCCGTTACGGAGATGAGCGCTTCACGGTAGTAACGACAAACAAGCCTTTGGAAGAAATAAAGGATATTTCTCAGGGGCGGATATATTCACGCTTGATGGAGATGTGTCGCCCAGTCGAGATGGATGGTGTGGATTTCCGCCAGCACCTTGAGTGAGGTAGAGGGAAGAGAGGGAATTATGGCTTATAAACGCGAAGATGGACGCGCTGTAGACGAATTGCGTCGGGTGGCGATAACGCCGGGGTTTTTGAAAACCTCCCCTGGTTCCGTGCTCATCGAAATGGGGGATACCAAGGTCATTTGCACCGTGTCGGTTGAAGAAAAGGTGCCTCCTTTCTTGGTGGGAAAGGGGAAAGGTTGGTTGACGGCTGAATACAGCATGTTGCCGGGGTCATCTAAGCAGCGCGTCTCTCGCGAGGGAGCGACGGGGAGAGTCAATAGCCGGGCGAGGGAAATCCAGCGCCTTATCGGTCGGTCCCTGCGTTCAATCATCGACCTGGATCGCATTGGGGAACGGACCCTGTATGTCGACTGCGATGTGATCCAGGCGGACGGAGGAACAAGGACTGCATCTATTACAGGGACATATGTCGCTCTGGCAGAGGCAATAAAGGTACTTTCTTCGGGGAATGTATTAAATGAAGATGTGCTGTTGGATGGGCTTGCTGCAGTGAGTGTGGGGATGGTCGATGGTCAGGCTCTCCTCGATCTTTGTTACCGGGAAGATTCCCGGGCTCAGACCGATATGAATGTCGTCATGACAGGGAGCGGGGGAATCGTCGAAATCCAGGGAACAGCCGAAGGAAAACCTTTTAGTAGAGAAGAGGCGGACGCCATGCTCGATAGGGCTGCCAGGGGGATTGAAGAACTGCAAAAACTCCAAGGCGAAGTGCTGCAAGGTCTTGATTGAAAAAGAGAAAAGGGGTGTTGAGAAAATTCTTGACAGTTTCTGGAGACCCCTCTATGTTATAGTCAGTTCTCAGTTCTTGGGTCACATTTGGAGCTGTCCCCACTTCAACGCTTTAGGCCCTCCTGGCAGAAAGTTCGATCTTTCCCACCTCCCAGGGGAGATTTGGGTTTCTGCACGAGGCGCAATAACCCAAAGGATTGAAACATGGCGGAGATGACAAGAGCTGCGTATTGGGATATGGAGGATTCTCTGGGTAGTTATCTGGCTGAAATCGCACATTCCAAGCCGCTCTCCGCTGCTGAAGAGGTCGATCTAGCTCGGAAGATCAAGCAGGGTAACGATGGTGCCCGCAACCGACTGGTAGAGGCGAACTTGCGGTTTGTCGTGAGTGTTGCCAAAGAGTACCAGAATCGGGGGGTCCCTCTGGCCGATCTGATCAGTGCGGGCAATATGGGATTGATCACTGCAGCAGAGCGTTTCGACGAAGACAAGGGATTCAAATTCATCTCCTATGCCGTCTGGTGGATTCGCCAGGCCATTCTTCAGACCCTGGCTGAGCAATCGCGTACGGTCCGCCTGCCGCTCAACAAGATCGGCTTGCTCTACAAGATCTCCAAAGCCTCTCGCCTGCTCCAACAGGAACGGGCTGACGATCCGAACCCCGACGAGATAGCCGAACAGTTAGACGTTCCCGTCGACGAGGTAAAAGAGACGCTGATGTGTGGGCGTTCGGTCCGTTCTCTGGATGCGACTTTCAGAGAGGAAGAGGATCACAGCTTGCTGGATGTGCTGCCCGATGACCGGCAGGAATCTCCTGAAAACGAGGTCATGCGTGACTGTTTGCGGGGCCAGATTGATGCCGCCCTGAGCAGCCTGGTGGGCCGCGAAGCGGAGATCCTTCGTCTCTACTTCGGGTTGGATGGCGAGGAACCCATGACGCTGGATCAGATCGGCGCCCGGTTCGGCCTCACCAGAGAGCGCGTTAGGCAAATCAAGGAAAAGGCCCTGCACCGTCTGCGTCACCCCAGCAGATGTGACCAGTTGCGGACTTACAACAACGTTTGAGGGCCCCAGTTGGTCAGTAGTAGACTGAAACTCCCCACGAGTTGAGAAAACCTCTCCCCGGTTCTCCCCCGCAAATGTCTTAGGAGAAACGGATGACTGACGAAGTTATCGAGGAGGATTTGCTGCGTTCCATAGAAGAAGTCGACGCAAAAATACAAGATTTCCGCAAAAAGGTTCGGGCTTTGCTCGCCGATATGCAAACGGAAGGTAGGCAAAGTTCTGCGGAGAAGAGTCATTCGAGCTCGGCTTAAATCGCAGTCGAAGGAAGGAAAGAGGGGGTGGTCAATCCACCCCCTCTTTTTTATTGTCTAAGCCAATGAAAAAGCGTAGTTTTATGTAACATAAAACTCCCTGTTGCCCATTTGTCTCCGAGGGGAATGGAAGACGATGCTGAGCGAACAAGAAATCCAACAAATTGGCCGGAGATATGAGATAACCTGTCCTGTTTGCGGGACTGAGAACGCATATTTCCGTTTGAAGCGCGATATTTGCCGACCCGCCCAAACCGAGGGAGATGGGCACCCGCTCAGCTACAAGTGGGGAAAACCAGGGTTCGATTCGGTCGACCCCAAGCAATTTTTTTTCGGGGTTTGCTCTAAGTGCCGGTTTACCGGTGAATTGGACGACGCAGATTATCGCCAGTCGGCTAAATTTTCGGAGGAATACCGCGCACTTTTTCTTCCCGATGGCCTACGGCAAATGTTGATGGCGAATGCAAGCGGCAAGGGGCTGGGGTTGTCATTGGGAAAGAGGATTCGCGACGACGACCCCATGGGGAGCCTCATCGCCCAATTCCATCTGGGGATTTACTGCGAAAGCCTGCGCGTCAAGGTGATCCACAACAACATTGCCCGTTACTATCTCCGTCTCGCCTGGGTTTTCCGTAGTCGAGAGACCTTTTATCCCGAAGCAGACGTCGAAGCCCTTGCCGGAAAGTTTACCCGCATCGAGAAGCGTTGGAAGAGAGACATCCCCAAGCAGAGCGAATTTCCAGTGATCCCGGGCATGGCCCTAAACGAACTGGATGCCCTCCGTTTCAGCCGAGAATTCTTCGAGCGCAACTACGAAATGCTGCGCGAGACCCAACTGGAAGGGGAACTGCGGTTGCGGCACCTTCTGGGAGAGATCGGTTTTCGGATCTATGAACTTTCGCCAACCGAAGAGGACTTCCGCAAAGCTTCAAGTTTTTTTAGCGGGGCCATGCAGCAGTGCATGAGCATCATCTCGGATAAGAGCGTCGTCGGGGGGATCGTCAATCGGGCCAAGGAGATGCTGGAGATTTGTGGTGAGAGGGGTCGAGAACTCCGCGAATTGCACAAAAAGCACGGAGGAGTGGAGGCCGAGCCCGAACCCGAACCCGAAAACGGGGGAACGGTAGCAAAAAAAAAGAAGAAAGTAAAGAAGGTAAAAGCATCAAAAAGTGCGGATAGGCCAAAGGCGAATGGCAAGAAAGAAGGTGCAACTCCCAAACTCCCGGATAAAGAGGAGCAACGAGACCTGGATCAGGCCAAGCGCCAGGTCGGGGTGCTGCGGGAAGAGGTTGCCGGCCTTAAGGAGCAGGTAGCCGGGTTGGAAGAAGATAATAAGAAATGGAGGCAGCTGGCGGGAAGGGATGCGGTTACCGGACTGCCCAATAAGACCATGCTTTTCAGGTTGGTCATTCCCAAAGTGCTGAAAAATATCGATACTGTAGGCCCTTTTTCCTGCATTGGGATAAGTTTCGACCAGGTGGGGCAGGTGAATCAGGGGCACGGATGGCTGGTGGGGGATCGCATGCTAAAAGACAGCGCCAAAAGTTTACGTCACTTCGTCCAGGATGGAGAAGAACTCTACCGGTTGGAAGGGGTCCATTTTGCCCTGGTCGGGGCGATGAGCAACAACGCGGCCAGGCAACGGGCAACCGAGATGCGGCGGCGATTGGCCAAAGCGAGTGTGCAGATCGATGATACCCAGTGTCCATTGGTCGCCAGTCTGGGGGTAGTTACCGTAGAGAAGATCGTTGGCAAGTCTCCGGCTGAGGTCGCCAATGGGATATTTGAAGCCGTGCTGGGGGCGCTCTATCGGGCAAAGGACAAGGGGGGAAACGCGGTAGAAGTACATTCTGCTACAAAGTTTTGAGGAAGAAAATTTAAAGCTTAACGAGAAAAAAGTTACCTGTTGGGAAACCGAGGAGGAAGCAGATGGAAAAATGGGCAACGGGGATTTTTACATCGATCCAAGGAGGATTAGGGGCGGGGTTAGAGGCTGTGAAAGGATTGGGGGTTGCCACAGTTCAATTGCACGCTCCCACCGCCGAATTCCGCACTCCTGAAAAAACGCAGGAAATCCAAAACCAGTTTGCGGAGGCCGGGATCACCATTTCCGTGGTTTTTGTGGGTTTTCCCGATGATGACTATACCACGACCGAGATCGTCAAAAAAACGGTGGGCTTGGTGCCATCGGAAAAACGGGAAAAAAGATTGGCAGAGACCCTGAAAATCGCGGATTTCGCCAGGGACCTTGGGGTCGAAGCCATCGGCATGCACCTGGGTTTTGTGCCTCCTGACCCGGATGCCCCAGAATTTTCCGCCGTTGTCGAGGTCGCCCGCAAAGTCTGCGATCATTGCCGGCAAAACGGCCAGCGTTTCCACCTGGAAACCGGGCAGGAAACCGCCGCCGAACTGCTGACATTCATCAAGGCGGTCGATAGGGATAACCTTGCGGTGAATTTTGATCCGGCCAATATGATCCTCTACGGAGCAGGAGATCCCCTGGAGGGACTGGAAAAAGTCGGTTCCTACGTAAAAAGTGTGCACTGCAAAGATGCCACTGTAGCGCGAAAACCGGGACAGGCCTGGTACGAAGATGCCCCTCTGGGAACGGGAGATGTCAATATCGAAGCGTTTCTTCAAAAACTGAATGAGCTGGGGTACGAAGGACCGCTGACGATCGAACGGGAATATGCCCCGGATCAAGCGGGGGATATCGGCGCTGCTTTGCACCTGTTGGAACGGCTGCGGGCCGAGATCCTGGGGGCATAGATCTGAGATGAGCGATTCCCTACGCAGCAGGATGGAATTTGCGGTTGAGACAGCCTGGCAGGCGGGTAAGATCACTTTGCGCTATTTCCAGACCGGAGTGGAACCGGAGTGGAAGGAAGATGAGTCGCCGGTTACCGTGGCCGACCGTCAGACTGAGGAAAAGATCAGAAGTTTGATTGAAAAGGCCTTCCCCGAAGACGGGATTATCGGGGAGGAGTTCGGGGAAAAACCGAGCCGATCGGGAAACCGTTGGCTGATTGATCCGATCGATGGCACAAAATCATTTGTTCAGGGAGTGCCCCTATACGGGGTGCTCATCGCCATGGAAAATGCCGACGGCGTGGGGGTGGGCACTGTCTATCTTCCCGCCCTCGATGAGATGGTATGGGCAGCCAGGGGAGAGGGGTGCTGGTGGAACGGGCGTCGTGCCTCGGTCTCAACTGTAAGTCAGTTGGGGGATGCCAGCTTCTGTTACACCTCCTGGCCTAGCTTCTCCCGGCAAGGGAGGGGGAAGGTGTGGGAGCAGTTGTGCGCCGAAGCTCGTCTGGTGCGCGGATGGGGGGATTGCTACGGGCATATCCTGGTGGCTACCGGCAGAGCGGAAGCCAGCTTCGATCCGATAATGAATCCCTGGGACTGCGGGCCTTTACTCCCCATTCTCGAAGAGGCGGGGGGAACCTTTACCGATTGGCAGGGGAAGGCCACCATTTACGGTCCGGACGCCTTTTCAACCAATGGCCGCCTCTTTACGGCTATCGCCGAACGCCTAAATGGCTGAGTCGGTAACCGAGATGGAAAAGAGAGGATTTTTCAGGCCACCGCGGGTAGATTGGAAGAAGGCCATCCTGGAGACGTTACGAGCGACTTACCGACACGATTGCACCGATGCCGCAGCGGCCATGGCCTTTGATTTTGTCTTTGCCATTTTCCCTGGAATTCTCATTATGACGGCGCTGTTAGGGGCCATGAATATTTCCCCCAGCGCCTTTAACGGAATGCTCGAATCAATGGGCATTGTCGTTCCGGGGCCCTTGCTGATTATCATTGAGGAGAACGTCCTTCATCTTTGGGAGTCGTCGCACAGCCTCTTTTTTATCGGTATCCTGGGGGTGATCTGGCCCGCTTCAGCCAGCATGTCGACAACAATGAGTGCTCTGAATCGGGCCTATGGGGTGGAAGAGAAGCGACCCTTCTGGCACCGGCGAGTGCTTTCCATCGTCCTGGTGATCGGTTTCGGCCTGTCTCTTGTCTTCCTTTTCAACCTTATCGTCTTTGGGAAGCAGGTGGAGGGGTGGATGCGCCTTCACTGGGCTTTTTACCGCCATTTTCCCTCTCTGGCGGGGGGCCTTAGGCGGTTCGGTACGATCTTTGGTACGATCGGAGTGGTCGCCAGTATTTACCACCTGGTGACCGGAGCGCGGCAAAGATGGGTGGACGTCCTGCCAGGGAGTTTGTTGTTCTTCCTGATATGGTCGTTGATTACGGTCGGATTCCGCTACTATGTCCAAAATTTTGGTTATTACAATGTCGTCTACGGGGTCCTCGGGGCTGTAATCGTTACGCTGCTCTCCGCCTATCTGGTGGCTTTTATCCTATTATTTGGTGGGGAACTGAATGCCGTGCTGTTCAGGATGAGAGGGGGGATGGATTCTCGCGACCAGGTTGGCCATTAATTCTCTGGAAAAATGGGACTCCTGCCTCCCGATTCTGCTTGACTTCCGCTGGTGCGGTTATTAGGTTGGGGCCAGTTACAGTCAGAAATGCCATACCTAAAACGGAGGGAGAGAACCATGAAGAGACTGGGTATCCTGATGTTGGCGTGCTTGGTATGGGGGTGTGGTGAGAGAGCGGATGAACTCGGACCCTACATCGAGAAGCTCAAGGGGATGCAACAATACAATGAGACTCTCTTAAGCTTCAAAGAGTATTTAAAAACCGAGGGAATGACCGACAAAGCCAAGGGGTTGAGTCAGCTGCTGAAAGATTACCAGGCTGCCATCGCGGCTTTGGGGACGCCGGAAGACAAGCACATACGCGCCCTTCACAACGAAATGGCAAGGGCTCTCAAGGAGGGGATTCGAAAAGCAGGAGAACCGGATAGTCCTACTTTCGTCCCCAGTGCCCAAAAAGCCGTTAGGTATGTGGAAGAGGAGATAATGACGGTGTACAACAATTTTGAGCGGCTTTGGGAGAAAGAAGGCAAAGCCGAACCGTTCCCCCTCAAATGGCCTCCCAAAGAGTAAGCAGCACTTCAAAATAAAAAAGCTTGGGTATAAAGCGGCTCCTTCGTTTGGAAGGGGCTGCTTTTTCTTAAGGGAAATCGAGAATGGGTGCAGATGGTGAAGTGACCCGGCAGACGATCCTGGACTACATGCAAACGCCCAATTTTCGACCGGGAAAGATGAAAGAATGGGCACGGGAAATGGGGGTGCCGCAAGCGACCTACCGCGATTTTCGCCGGATGGTGAAGGAACTGGAAGAAGAAGGCCTGGTCGTGAGTTTGCGGCACAACCGTTACTCCCCAGTAAATTCCGCAAAAGTTGGGATTGTCGGGGTGCTGAGGGTTCATCCAAGGGGGTTCGGTTTTGTCATAACAGAGGGCAACAAGGAGGACATCTTCATCCCCCCGGGTGGTTTGCGAGAGGGAGTGGATGGAGACCAGGTCCGCGTCGAGGTGACTATTGAAGGGGAAGGGGAGAAAGGGCCGGAGGGGCACGTTGTGGAGGTGGTGAAAAGGACGAAAAGGAAATTTGTCGGGACTTTCTTGCGCCGGGGGAGGCGGATGGTGGTGGAGGTGGACGATCCGGGCCTTGGACGGGATATCTTTCTTAACGCCCTCTCGATCGAAGAGGTGCACGAAGGGGAAAAAGTCCTGGTGCGAATCACGGAAAGGGGATGGGGTTACGACGGTCTCCAGGGGGAGATTACCGAGGTCTTGGGAGATCCAGAGGATCCCGGTCTCGATTTCCTCTCGACCATCAGACGGTTTGATCTGCCCGTCGATTTTTCCACTGTCGTCATGGAAGAGATGGCAGGGGTAAGCCTCAATATAGATCGGGAAAGAGAGCAGCGAGCCGATCTCCGCTCCCTATGTTGCTTAACAATCGACCCCGAGGAAGCACGCGACTTCGACGATGCGGTTTCGGTTGAAACCCTGGCCGGCGGAGGGTACCGATTGGGGGTTCACATCGCCGATGTGAGCCATTTTGTGCAGCCGGGAACAGCCCTCGACCGCGAGGCTTGTGCAAGGGGAACCAGCGTCTATCTGATCGACCGGGTCATCCACATGTTGCCCGAGAGATTGGCAGCCGAACTGTGTACGTTGAAATCAGGTGAGGATCGGTTGGCGGTTTCGGTTTCTATCGAAATGGATGCTGCTGCGGAAGTCGTGGGTTTTGAATTGCAGGAATCGGTAATCCGCAGTGCGGGCCGTTTGACATACCGGGAAGTACAGGCGGTCTTCGATGGAGAGGATGAGGAAATGGGAGGGGCGGTTGGTTTCTCCGAACCGCTGCAGTTATTGCGACAGATCAGTAAAAAGCGAGGGACGGTGCGCAGGCGCCGGGGTGCCCTGGATTTCGACCTGCCCGAACCCCGGGTCGAGGTGGATGCAAAGGGGGTGCCAACTGGATTGGGACGTTATCCGCGCCTAGAGAGCCATCGGCTAATCGAAGAATGCATGCTCGTGGCAAACGAGTGTGTGGGGAGGTATTTGGGAGAACGGGGATTGCCGGTGCTCTACCGCATCCATCGGGCTCCGGATTGGGAAAAGTTGCAGAGGGTGGCCGATCTGCTGCCCAATTTCAAATTGGAGAAAGGGGCGGTCATGCAACCTCGGGACTTGCAGCTGCTTCTGCGGCAGGTCGAAGGCCGCAAAGATGGCCCGCTGTTGAATAAACTCATGCTGCAGGCATTGAGGCGGGCGGAGTACGCTCCGGAAGATATGGGGCACTTCGGGTTGGCCTGCAAGGGATATCTCCACTTCACCTCCCCGATCCGACGGTATCCCGACCTGCTCGTCCACCGAGTGCTAAAAGCTCATCTGTCGGGAGATCCCGATCGAGGATGCGTTGCTGGTTTGCGCGACCAGATAGATTGGATGGGAAAGTGGACATCGGAGTGCGAGCGGAGAGCGGAGGAGGCGGAGCGGGTTTATGTGAGGATCAAACAGCTCCGCTATATGGAAAATTTTGTGGGAGAGGTTTTCCCCGGAGTGGTTTCTGGTGTTCTGAGGGGGGGATTTTTTGTCACCGTCGGAGATTTCATGGTCGACGGTTTTTGCTTTCTGAGAGATATGGAAGATTACTTTGAATTCGATGCCCAAAGGCATCGCCTGAGGGGCCGCAAGACCGGGAAAGTTATCCAACTCGGGCTTCCAGTAGATGTGAAAATCGCGGGAGTCGACTGGAAAGCCCAGGAGATGGATTTACTACTGGTGAATGGGAAACTCCCCTCCTCGGCTGAACCGAAGAAAAAAAAGAAAAAAAAGAAGAGCGTTGGGAAGAGACAAAAAAAGAAAGGAAAAAGGAAGTGAAGCCCAATATCATACGGCAGAGAGAACCTCCAGAGCCCGATCGATCTCCTCCTCGGTGTTGTAGAAGTGGGGAGATAAGCGCAGCTGGCCGCCGCGAACGGCGCTAATTATGCGTTCTTGGTGAAGACGTTGGAAAAGTGTTTGGGCTTCTACACTGGGATGTGAGAAGGTGACGATCCCCGATTTTTCGCCAGGCCCGCGTGGGCTGAGGAGCCGGAATCCCCCGGTTGCCAACCCTTCACAGAGCCGGTCTGTCAGTTCCAAAATGCGCTGCTCGATGGCGGGAATCCCCTGTTCGAGAAGGAAATCGATCGATCCTTTTAAGCCGGCGATACCGACGGTGTTTTGGGTACCTGTTTCGAACCGTCTGGCATCCGGGTAGAGCGTCTCGTCGTAGTTCAGGAAATCGTAGGCGGTTTCTACACCGGACCAGCCGAGGGCGGAGACTTTCAATTTGGGAAGGGCCCGGCGGGAACAGTAGAAGAGCGCACATCCCTCAGGGGCGAGAAGCCATTTGTGGCCGTCGGCGGCGAGGGCGTCAATGCCAAGCTCGGTGACATCGATAGGGAGGACCCCGAGGCTTTGAATGGCATCGACGACAAAGAAGATGTCGCGCTGCTGGCAGAGGTTGGAAAGGCCGGCCAGGTCATTGCGAAAACCGGAAAAAAATTCAACCGAACTAACTGATAATACTCGAGTGTTATCGTCGATGGCTGCGGAAAAGTCGGCCAGCGACAACCGTCCCTCCCGCTCTTCGACCCAGCGTATCTCTATGCCACGATCCCGCAAATTCAACCAGGGATAGACATTGGCGGGAAACTCGCGATGGCCCAGAACCACGTTGTCCCCTGAGCGCCAGCGCAGTCCATTGGCGACGGTGAGGATGCCGTCGGTGGTATTCTTGAGGAAGGCAATCTCGTCCGGGCGAGAGCCGATAAGAGTTGCGGCGCTGCGTCGGGCTCGGGAGTATAGTCGGTTCCACTCCCCATAGTTAACCATCCCGTTTTCTTCGACATCTGTCACCAGTCGGCGCATGGCCCTGGCGGAAGGATGGCAGAGGGGGGCGACAGCGGCGTGATTCAGGTAGATCCAACTCTCGGTGACGGGCAATTGGTTGCGAACTGCAGAAATATTCATATAAGTGAACCTGGGTAAGGAGAATGGGGAAAAGTTGACAATAATTTGCGCCATGGTTCCACCATTTGTCAACGGGGAGGGGGATGCGATAGAAAGGTTTGACGGAGACGGGGAAAGGGGCCTATTTTACAGACTGCCGGATGGGAAGAAATGGTAAAGAGACAACAAATAGAGGGAAAAATGGCAGCAGAAAAAAAAAGCGCTTACGCCCGTGCTGGTGTAGATATCGATGCGGCAAATCAGACCAAGGGAGCCATCAAAGAATTGGTGCGTTCTACTTTTAACGAGGGGGTCCTTGGGGACATGGGGGGATTTGGGGGGTTGTTTATCCCTCCATGGAGAGAATGCGAAGAACCGGTGCTGGTTTCGAGTGTGGATGGGGTCGGTACCAAGCTCAAACTCGCCTTCATGAGCGGAATCCACGGTTCGGTTGGCATGGATATAGTCAACCACTGTGCCAACGATATTTTGGTGCAGGGGGCTCGTCCACTCTTCTTTATGGACTATCTCGCTCTTGGGAGCCACGAACCGGCGGTAGTTGAGGCAATTGTGCGTGGGCTGGCTCAAGCCTGCAGAGATATTGGATGTGTGCTCATCGGGGGAGAGACGGCGGAGATGGCCGGTTTCTACCAGGCGGGGGAATACGATCTGGCTGGTAGCATTGTGGGTATTGTCGACCGTCAGCGGATAATCGATGGTCGGACCATTGAGGCTGGGGACGTCGTCATCGGGTTGGCTTCGGATGGATTACACACAAATGGCTATACGCTGGCCCGCAAGGTGATAATCGAGCAGGGAGGGTTGGGGCTTGATGAACCGCTGGGGGAAACCGGGCGCACTGTCGCCGAGGAGATGCTCCGTCCCCACCGGGCCTATGTCAAACCGATTCTCGGGTTGATGGAAGAAATAGACGTCAGGGGATTAGTGCACATTACGGGTGGGGGATTCTGGGATAACGTTCCCCGCACCCTGCCACAAGGCCTAGGGGTGGTAATCAGAAAAGGGGAGTGGGAAATTCCCCCTGTTTTTTCCTTCCTGGCACGGGTTGGTCCGATCGATGAGAGGGAGATGTTCCACGTCTTCAATATGGGGATCGGGATGATGGCCTTTATGCGCCGGGAAGAGGGGGAAAAGGGAGTGACAATTCTCCGGGATTTGGGGGAAGACGCCCGCATCATTGGGGAGGTTGTTGAGGGGGAACAAGCGGTTAAATTGGTTTAGGTCGACAGCTGATAAGGAGAGTTACGGGCTTGTTTAAACTGCTGTTTTTATTTCTCATTGCTGTTTTGTTATACAATATTTTGAAATCGATTAAACTGCGTTCACATGGGGAATTCAAGGGAAAGAAAAAGAGGGCAAAAAGGCGCCAGGTGGGATTCGATCGTTCTCAGGTCATCGATGCCGAGTTCAAAGAAGTTGAAGAGGAGGCAGAGGCAGAAAAGTGAGTAGATCCCGGCCCCGACGTGGAAACGGACTCGAAGAGTTGCGGCGGGAAGTGGCCAGTGGGGCTCGTTCTGCCTTCTATCTCCTCCACGGGGAGGAGGATTTTGAAAGGGAAGAGACTTGCTCCTGGTTGATTGAGACATTGGCACCCGAGCAAACCCGGGATTTCAACCTCGATGTATTCCGTGGAGATAAACTGGAACTCCGAGATTTCCTTCAGGTTTATAGCGCCTACCCGATGATGGCCAGCCACCGGGTGGTTGTGCTCAGAGATAGTGAAAAGCTATCGGCAGAGACTCTGGGGGGCCTGGTTGAGGTGGTCGATTCACCCCTGGAAACGACGGTGCTGATCGCAGTGGGAGGGAAGGTGGATTTGCGGCGCAAGTTCTTCCAGCAACTCGTGAAGAAAGGGTGTGCCGTCGACTTCAAGATACCCTACGACAACCAGATTCCCCAGTGGATACAGCGATATTCTCGTCGAAAAGGAGTGAACATTGAGGCCGAAGGGGCAGACCTCCTTAACTTGTTAGTGGGAAGTAACTTGCGCGAACTGGCCAGCGAGATTGAAAAACTCCAGACCTACCTGGGGGATGGTGTGCCGATTTCCCGACAAGCAGTCGAAAAGGGAGTGGGGGCAACGAGAAATACCAGTATCTTTGAGCTGACGGATGCCATTGGTGAGAGAAACCGCCCCAAGGCTCTTGCCCTTCTCCAGGAAGTTCTCGATCATGGGGAAGCCCCGAGCCGGGTTATTGCCATGCTCTGTCGCCATTTCCAACTCCTCCTCAGAGCTCAGTCCTTGATGAAGAAGGGAGATCTTGGCAGAGATATTATGGCGCGTGAACTTGGGATTTCCCCCTTCTTTTTAGGCAACTACCTAAACCAGGCCCGGAACTTCCCGAATCTCGGGTTGTGGGGGGGAATGGGGGCTTTACTGCAGACCGATTCGCGCTTGAAATCACAGGGGCGACGCCTGGAACGTCTGACAATGGACCTGCTGGTCGAACGGCTGTGCAGGTGACCAGCAACGGGACAGGAAGAGGCTTGACATAGAAGGGGGAGGTTTTTATATTGTGATGCATATAAAATTTGAAGTAACTTTTTGAAATTCTGTTAGTTACCCGATTTTCTTGCCCACCTTAATTTTCCAAAAAGAGGTGAATGATGAGCGAACCCACGGTCGTTACTGATGACAATTTTGCCGCGGAAGTGTTGGAATCGGATTCCCCTGTTTTGGTCGACTTCTGGGCGACATGGTGCGGGCCATGCAAAATGATAGCCCCCATCGTCGAGGAGCTGGCGGGGGAATACGACGGCCGGGCAAAAGTGTGCAAAATGGACGTCGATTCTTCCCAAAAAACGGCGGCAGAATTCGGCATCCGCAGCATTCCGACGCTGCTTCTTTTTAAAGGTGGCAAGGTTGCTGACCAGGTAATCGGCGCAGTGCCCAAGCAGCAGATTACCGAGAAACTCGATGGCCTTCTGGTCAACTAATTTCCAACAGGTCTTCGCTAATAGATTGCTCGGATAAACGGCTCTTTTGCTAAAAAAAGGGTCGTTTTTCCCTTTTGGGGAAAGGCGGGAAAAACATGGGATTGGACCCCTTCTGGAGCAATCTTTTCCGTCGCCGGGATGAAGAGGGAGATTCCCTTCTCAAAATCCTGTCGGGAGTCCCTCTTTTTGGGGACTTGAATCGGTGGGAACTCCGGAAACTCCAGGGAATTTTGCATCGAAGAAGCATGGTTCCTAGCGAAGCCATCATTCGGGAGGGGGAGCGAGGAGTCGGGATGTACATCATCCTCTCCGGAGAGGTGCAGATCGTGCAAAAAGGGGAGGATGGGAGCAGCCAACTCCTGGCCACCTTGGGCGTAGGCGATTTTTTCGGGGAACAGGCCCTTCTCGATGATTCCCCACGAACCGCTTCGGCCCTGGCGGTTGAGCCATGCAAAGTAGTCGGTTTTTTTCGTCCGGACCTTCTCGACCTGATCGAGAGCAATCCGCGCATGGGACTGAAAGTGGTTATGCACCTTTCGCAAATGATTTCCGTTCGCTTGCGGCACACCAACCGCTTACTGAAAGAGACGCGCATTCGGGTCCGGGAGAACGAATCGAATAGCTCCCAGGAAAGAGGGGAACCGGGGGTGGAAGAAGGGACAGGATTGGGCGCCGATCCCTTAGTTGAGGATGCCAGTTAGATTTGGCCGGGTTGAAAAAAGCATGAGTCCAGAGAGAACATCCCTCTTGGGGAAACAGGTGAAGATAGTCCTGGGAATTGTGGTTGTGGCCGGGATAGTTTGGTTTTTTTTCGCCATCCGAGGCATCCTCGCCCCTTTTGCCCTGGCTTTTGTCCTGGCCTACATCACCTCCCCTCTGGTCGATCAGATGGAGGGACGGGGGCTCAATCGAACATTGAGTATCTTATTGATCTTCCTGGTCGCTTTTGGATTACTGGGGATTGGGGCCTTTGAGGCCGGGGGGAGAGTAACAAAGGAGATCACCGGACTGAGCAAGGAAATGCTCAGGAAGGAGTCGGTCAATCGGGAACTTCTCTTAACCAATGCAGGGGAGCAGGAGGTAGCATTTCAGTTGGTTTTGAGCGGAGAACCGGGGAAACCGCAGCAGCCTTTTTCCATCCTTTCTCCTGCGGAATTGAAGGGGGCGATTGCTCCAGGGGAAAAGCGGGGAATCCAGCTCCGTTTTTCACCAAAAGATTCCAGTTTGGCCCCGGCCGCCGCTTCCCTTTCCCTCCGCTTCCTGGGTCGGACATCCTCCCTTGAAGTGGAACTGGGAGGAAACGGTCGCTGGGATGGGGGGAAGAAAGAGGGGAGTTCGGGCTGGGAGGGAGGAGGGGAGGGCGAGTTAAAAAAGAACGGTATTGTTCTTTCAGCCAATCGGATCGATTTCGGTCTGGCCGGCCCCAGTATTATCTCCCGAATCAGCGAAAGCAAAATTTTCCAAGAAATCCAACCTTATTTCCAAAAAGTACAACCTCTTATTCAGCCCCTTTTGGGAGAGAATTTCGATCTGGGGGGGTTCCTCAGAACACAGGGGCGAAACCTGTTCGATATCAGGGTATTGGGGGGAACGAGCGAAGTGCTGGGAGGTGTCTTTTCGGGATTGACCTTTGTCGTCCTCGTGCCCTTTATCTCCTTTTTTTTTCTGAAAGAGGGGCACCGAATCACGCGCAATCTCATCGAATTGGTTCCGAACGCCTACTTTGAACTCTGTCTCAATCTTTTGCATCAGATAAATGGTCAGATCGGTGGATACATCAGGGGGCAACTTCTGGCGACGAGTGTAGTAGCTAGTTTATCGATTACCGGTTTGTATATAATCGGTTTGGAATATTATTGGGGTATAGGGTTGCTTGCCGGATTCGCGAATATGATTCCCTTCCTTGGACCATTGATAGGTATCATTTCTGCTTCCATCGTGGCCCTTGCCACTGTTGGGGAGATGGGTCTAGTCGGGAAGGTGGTCGTGGTTTTCCTGATTGTGCAAGTCGCCGATAATATTCTGGTTCAACCGGCCGTTTTGGCTAAGAGTGTCGAAATGCATCCTCTGGTAGTGCTCTTCGTGGTCATGGTGGGAAGCCAGTTGATGGGCATTGTCGGCATGTTGATCGCGGTTCCTCTGACCGGCATCCTCAAGGTCAGCACACAAACCATTTACCAGGGAGTGAAGGGCTACCGGGCCCAATAGTTGACAAATCGAAGTGGATGTGCTACTTAGTTTACCAGGCATCTATGTTTTTCCCGGGTAAGGACGGGGGGCCGGGAGGGGAGGAGAAGCGTCCGCAGAGAAAAATCATAGACCGCCAATAACTTTACCTTTAAGGGTACGAATATACAGGAGGTTAAGTACAATTGGGCAACTCACTGTATTTTGAAAATGATCAGGTCGCGGGGTTGGCGGAAAAGATCGCCCAGGCCCGGAAATTGTACGGCTCGGATTCTTCTTATGTAATCGGGTTGCTCTCCGGGATTGAATGGCTGATCGAAGGAATTGAAGGTGGGCAAAAGGTCAAGGAATTGCTCCATAGTCGAATTCTGGAAAGTGAAAGTGGAAAATCCCCTCGGGCTGTCGTCGAGAGTGGGGGAGGGGTGCCGCCTGGAGGGGGTACCGGAACTACTGAGGGGGAGGGACTGGCCGAGAATACTTGGATCAAGGGGATTGTAAAGTGGTTCAACAATGACAAAGGATATGGGTTTATCTCCACAGATAGCCATATCGATGTCTTTGTTCATTGGCGAGATATCTCTTCCTGGGACAGGAGTCTGACCCAGGGAGATGAAGTTGAATTTATGGTAACTCGCACAGCCAAAGGTTTCCAGGCTATCAACGTGATGAAAGCGGGGGAAGAGGGACAGGAAGGCGGGGAAGAGGAGAAGGTGGAAGGGGGAGCAGGGGAGCCGGAGAAACTAGCGGAAGAGGGAGAAGCAATGGAACAGGAGCAGCAAGACCCTAGCGAAGAGCAGCCGGGAGAAGAGGAAACTCTGCCTGAAGATCCCGAACCTGTAGCCTGACGGCCGAAAGGATAGTCCTTCAGTATGCTCAAGAAACCGCGTAGTACGGTGACTTGCTCCTTTTGCGGTAAAGGGGTTGATCAGGTCGAAAAGATCATCCAGGGACCTTCGGTGCACATCTGCAATGAGTGTGTGGGATTGTGCAACGAGGTGCTCGAAGAGGAGAACAAACAGGAACCCAACTTGGATGGTGCTCCTCTGCCCAAACCGGTCGAAATTAAGGCTTTTCTGGATGAACATATAATCGGCCAAGAGCGGTCCAAAAAAGCGCTTTCAGTAGCGGTTTACAATCACTACAAGCGAGTGTATTCGGGGGCGGCCGATGTCGAACTGGGAAAGAGCAATATCCTACTCATCGGCCCCACCGGGACGGGGAAGACGCTTCTGGCCGAGACCCTTGCCCGCATTCTCAAGGTTCCCTTTGCCATTGTCGATGCCACAGTGCTAACCGAAGCCGGCTACGTGGGGGAAGATGTCGAGAATATCCTGGTGCGGATTCTGCAGGCTGCCGATTACGACGTCAGCCAGGCAGAAAGAGGGATTCTCTTCATCGACGAAATCGATAAAGTCGCCCGCAAATCGGGCAACCCCTCTATAACCAGGGATGTTTCCGGGGAAGGAGTACAGCAAGAACTGTTGAAAATTCTAGAGGGAACGGTTTCGGGCGTCCCCCCCAAGGGGGGACGCAAACATCCCGAACAACCTCTGGTGCAGATCAATACCAAGAATATTCTCTTCATCTGTGGGGGGGCTTTTGACGGATTGGATAGAGCGGTCAATCAGCGCATCGGCAAACGGGCCATGGGATTTGGGGCCGACAGCGAGGAAAGGGAGGAATTGGATTTGGGGAACGCGTTGGCCAGAGCCGAACCGGAAGATCTCATTCAGTTTGGCCTTATCCCCGAATTGATCGGTCGTTTGCCCGTTGTCAGCACCTTGCATCCTCTCAGTGATAAAGCCCTGATGGAGATCCTCATCCGGCCGAAGAATGCTCTGGTCAAGCAGTATCAGAAGCTTTTTGAAATGGATGGAATCGCTCTGCGGTTTGAAGAAGAAGCCCTAGAAAAAGTGGTCTCCCTTGCACAGGAAAAATCGATGGGAGCAAGGGGATTGCGGGCCGTGCTCGAGACGGTAATGTTCGAAATAATGTTTGAACTTCCAGCTCGAGATGACATCCGGGAGTGCATCGTCACGCGGGAATTTATTGAAGCGAAGGGGCCGCCGACGTATGTGCACCTGAAGAAACGGGCTTGAGATGGAGTGAAAAGCCCGTTTTCCAGGGAACAAAGCTCTTGTGGTCCTTCTCTACTGGTGATGTTCTTTCACCGGGGAGATGGGCCTTTTTTTTCGGAAAATAGATTCTCATTGGGGAAGAAAGGGAGGTAAGGGATGGTGCGGAAAAAGGGGGATTTCCCAGATAGGCGCTACCCAGGTAGATTGCCTATTGATAGAGGAAGAGGGGACGAACAACGAACTGAGGGGAAGAACTTGTGTGGGCGGCTAATTGCTTTGGGGAAGGAGGGAGGAGTTTTGCAGGAGAGGGGGGAGGAAAGGGTTTTCAGATGGGCGGGAGAACCGCCGGAAGTAAGGGAAGGGGAGATTCTCTCCCTAAGATGCTGGCAGGAAAATGGGGAACTGCTGGCCGAAAGACTGCAGACTCTTGTCCCCGTACCGAATCCCTGGGAGGGGAAGGGAGACTGGGGCCGTTTCAACAGGGATCAGGGACGGGTGGGGCAGAACATGCTCATCCGGGATTTGACCATCCGGGGAATCCGGGATTTTTTCCAGAGACGGGGGTTTGTCGAAGTGGAAACCCCTGCCATGGTTCGGGAGCCCGGCCAGGAAGCCCATCTACAGCTTTTTGAAACGGCATACTGCATTCCAGGGAAGGCCGATTCCAGATTTCTCATTTCCTCTCCGGAGCACCACATGAAGCGGTTGTTGGGGAGTGGTTTTGAGCGCATTTTCCAGATATGTCGCTGTTACCGCAACGGCGAGTCATCGGAGACCCACAGTCCGGAATTCACTATGTTGGAGTGGTATCGCGCCTACGCCAGTTACGAAGAGATAATGGTGGATGCGGAGGAACTGGTAGTCCAGGTCTCCAGGGCAGTGGGAGGGAAAGGGGAAATCGAACGAAGAGGAGAGCGGATTGACCTGGAGGGCCCCTGGCAGCGCTTCAGCGTTGAGAAGGCTTTTAGTGAGTTTGCGGCAATCGAATTGGGTATGTGCGAATCTGTGGAGAAATTTAGGGAAAAAGCCATGGGGTTGGGGTTTGGGAGCGTGGGAGAGGAAGATAGCTGGGAGGAGATTTTCTTCAAGATTCTCCTCGAGAAGGTAGAACCTGCTTTGAGCCGGGTTGGCCCCGTTTTCCTTCTGGATTACCCTGCCCGTATGGCAGCACTGGCGAAATTGAAGGAAGCCAACCCAGATTGGGCGGAACGGGTTGAACTGTATATCGGGGGGATGGAACTGGCGAACGGCTTCACCGAATTGAACGATCCACGTGAACAGAGGCAGCGTTTCAATGAGGAGCGCAAGAGGCGTTTGCTGGCTGGAAATTCCCCCTTGCCCCTGGATGAAGAATTCCTGACTATGATGGAGCAAGGAATGCCCCCAGCCGGAGGGATGGCCCTTGGAGTCGACCGGCTAGTCATGTTGCTGGCGGGAGCAGAAACAATTGCCGAGGTAGTCGCTTTTCCCTTTGAACCTTGAGGAGCGTGCGATGGAGAATGTGGTAATCTTATCCGGTGACCCGAAGTTGCAAGAAAAGATAGCTCGAGAATGGGAGGTCGAGGAGTGCCGGCTGTCCACCAGGGAGGATGACGTATTGGGGGAAGATGCTCTCCCTTTAGAGTCACCGGATCTCATTCTGCTCGATATGCGTCAGGATCGAGGGGAGGAGCTTTTGGCGTGGCTGAGGAAATCCGTTTCGTGGGGGGATGTGCCAATCATCGCTCTGGGGGAGTTCGGTTCACCAGAGGAATGGGCACCCATCCTGGAGTATGGAGCGTGTGATTTTCTTGCCTTCCCTCCCAGCCGAGTTGAATTGGCAGCAAAGGTAAAGGCGCGCTTGCGGGACAAGAAGCGCCTGGATCAGTTCAAAGCCGAAGCGGTTGTCGATGAGTTGACGGGTGTTTACAATCGCCGCTATATGGAGAGCCAATTGGTTTCAAAACTCGGGGAGGCCCAGAGATACCACCACCCATTTTCCTACATGATCTTGGATATCGACCACTTCAAACGGGTAAACGACGATATGGGCCATCCATTCGGCGACCTGGTTTTGCACGAAGTCGCCACGCTCATGAGGGGGTTGATCCGCAAAGAGGATGTTCTCACCCGTTATGGGGGGGAAGAATTCGCTCTCCTGTTACCCCACACCGATCGCACCGGAGCCTCCGTTCTGGGCGAGAGGGTGCGAGCGGCAGTAGCTGAAAAGTCGTTTGGGAAAGAAGAAAAACGGCGCCAGGTGACTATCAGTATTGGGGTGGCGACCTATCCTCTGGACTCGGCTATAAAGGGAGCCGATTTGGTCGATTGTGCAGACGAGCGCCTCTATCGGGCAAAGGCGGAGGGGCGGAACCGGGTGATCTGCGAGTAACTCGCCTCAGGAGGAGGAGGGGGATTCAAGGGAACTGGCAGAGGAGAGTATACCGTCGATCAAGCCGAATTCCTTTGCTTCATCCGGAGAGAGGAAATAGTCCCTGGCCGTCACCATTTCGACGCGCTCGAGAGACTGCCCGGTATCGTTGACCAGAATTTTGTTCAGGCGATCCCGCCACTCCATGATTTCCCTGGCGTGGATTTCGATATCGGTGGCCTGGCCACTCACTCCGCCCCAGGGTTGGTGGAGCATAAGCCGAGAATGGGGAAGGGTGTGTCGTTTCCCTTTGGTGCCTCCCGCAAGCAGGATGGCGCTCATGCTGTAAGCCTGGCCAATGCACAGTGTGGCCACATCGCAGGGGATGTGTTGCATGGTGTCGTACAGCGCCAGGCCCGCAGTCAAGCTCCCTCCAGGGCTGTTGATATAGAGGGAGATATCCTTTTTGGGATCCTGGGAGGAAAGGAAGAGGAGTTGCGCAATAATGAGATTGGCTTCGTTGTCGTCTATGGGCATCCCCAGAAAGACGATGCGTTCCTGAAGCAGGCGAGAAAAGATGTCGTAGGCGCGCTCACCGCGTCCGGTCTGTTCAATAACGACGGGTACAATGGCCATAAAAATTGAAGATCCTTTGGCTGGTGTCGATTGGGAATAGCATTGAAAAGACGATAAATTAAACCTCCGGCCCTGTCAATACGACAGGAAGAGCCGAGGGAGTATAGAGGGGATAAGCTACGTTGACATGGGGCATTGCTCATCATACATTCTCCTCAGTTGATAGATCTTCTCTCCCTATCTAATGGTTTCCGGGCTTCGCGTGGTGGCACAAGGGGAACAGATTCAGGAAAGTTTCGGAAGATCAATATGAAGCAGATAGGGATAATTGGGAGTATCAACAGGGATACCGTGATCGACCCCGACGGGAATGTAACCTGCGGTTTGGGAGGGGTGCTGTACACTACGCTGGGGCTTGCGAGCCTGGGGAGGGATGGGGTTGAAACGTGGTTGATAGGCCGGCTGGGTGAGGATATAGTCTCGGCTGTAAGAGCGCTTCTGAGTGACTGGCCAGGGGTGCGGCTTGAGGGGATGCCCGTCGTCTCTGCAGAGAACTACCACTCGCGGATTCAGTATTTCCCGGACGGTTCAAAGACCGAACTTCTTACGGGAAGAATGAGACCGCTGGGGTGGGAAGATATCGAGCCGTTTCTGGGAAAATGGGATGGGTTGCTTATCAACTTCATCACCGGTTTTGAGATCGCATACCCAACTCTGGCCAGGATAAAGGAGAACTTCCACCGTCCTTTGGTGATGGATGTGCACAGTTTGACCCTGGGGCGCAGGGAGTCGGGGGAGCGTTTTTGGAAGAAGCCGGAAGACTGGCGCGAATGGCTGCGACTGGTCGATGTCGTTCAGATGAACGAAGCGGAAGCAGCACTGCTCGGGGATTTTCGTGTGGGAGACCGCCGGGCGTTAAAAGCCTTTGCTCTCTCCCTGCTTGATCTGGGGCCTGGTTCGGTCGCCCTTACTCTGGGAAGAGAAGGGGTTCTTGCTGCCAGCCGGTCGGAGGAGGAGATAAAGGTCTGGCACCAGGCGGCAGAACTTCCGGAGAGAGCCGTCGACCCCACCGGGTGTGGGGATGCCTTCTTGGCCGCTTTGGGATGGGGAGAGGTGAATGATTGGGAATTTTCCCAGAGCGTGGAAATCGCCTCCCAGGTAGCTGGTTTTAAGAGCCGGTTCCGTGGGATGGATGGGTTTAAAGAAATCGAGGAACGTGCTTTTGATTAGGTAACGCGTGGGTTTTACAACCCAAAGCAAAGGTGTTGATAGATGCCACAACAGTTCGAGTTCCCAGGAAAAAGGCCTTCGGTTCAGCTGAATTTCAGTCCCAAGATGTTATACTCCGTTCTGGGGATAATCGTGGGATTATGGCTGCTGAGCGGGATTTATACCGTCGCACCAGATGAAATGGCCGTCGTGCTGCGTTTTGGAAAATACAAGGAAGAGGTGGGACCGGGTTTGCATTACCACCTTCCCGCCCCGGTCGAGATGCGTTTCATTCGTTCAGTTACCCAGGTGTACCGTGCGGAAGTCGGATTCCGCACTATAGACCCGGGACCTCCCGCTCGTTACCGCGATATGCCCAAAGAATCACTCATGCTCACCGGGGATGAGAACATCGTCGATGTCCAGGTGGTGGTTCAATTCCGGGTAAACAATATCCGCAAAGCGCTTTTCAACGTGGAAGGTCTCGGGGTATTTGAACGAGTGGGTGTAGGTCTGGTCCACGACGCCTGTGAAGCGGCTCTCCGTCAGGTGATCGGTCGCCACACCATTGCCGAAGCCTTAACCGAGGGAAAGATGGTGATCCAGACGGAAATAGAGGAAAAACTCCAGGGAATCTTCAATCGGTACGACAGTGGCCTTACGGTGGAAACGGTCCAACTGCAGTCGGTCAGCGCACCTGCTCAGGTGGATGCCGCCTTCAAGGACGTGGCCAGTGCCAAGGAGGACCGGGAGCGAAAGATCAACGAAGCCCAGGGTTACCAGAACCAGGTTATTCCCCAGGCTCGGGGTGAGGCCCAGAAGAGGCTCAAGGCGGCCGAGGCCTACACCGTGGAGCGGGTGCGTACCTCTCAGGGGGATGCCGATCGTTTTCGTGCGGTGTTTGCCGAATATGAGAAAGCGCCGGATGTGACCGAAAAACGGCTCTATATCGAAACCATGGAAAGAGTCCTGCCCGGTATGCAAAAATATATCGTCGAAACCGGAAAAAATGGTGGGTTGCTCAATATTCTCAATCTGGACAACAAGGAGGCGAAGTGATGAAAGCCTCGGTGGGGATTCTGGTAGTCCTGCTCGTTTTATTGCTGGCGGGAAATATGGTGATGTTCACGGTAAATGAGGTAGAACAGGTCGTGGTGGTGGAATTCGGGAATCCAGTGCGGGAGATCCGAGAACCCGGACTCTATTTCAAGTGGCCTGCCCCTTTCCAGAAGATCATCATCTTCGATAAGAGGCTCCTCAATTACGATTCGGCTCCCAAGCCGATTTATACCAATGATAAGAAGATCTTGGTGCTGGATAACTATGCCCGATGGCGTATCGTGAACCCATTGCGTTTCCGCGAGACCCTTCTCACGCAAGCCGAAGGGTTGGCTCGCCTGGACGATATAATTTTTTCCGAACTGCGCAAGGAATTGGGGCAGCACACCCTGTCGGAAATTGTATCGGAAAACCGCGAGACCTTGATGGAACTGGTTACGGAACGATCAGATGCTGCAGCGCGCAGCTACGGTATTGAAGTGATCGACGTGCGGATCAAACGGGCGGATCTGCCTCCCGAAAACGAAGCCGCTGTTTTCAATCGGATGCGGGCGGAACGGGCCCGAGAGGCGATGGCCTACCGCTCGGAAGGGGAGGAGGAGGCGTTGAAAATCAGAGCGGAGACCGATCTCGCCGCTTCCCGGATTAAGGCGGAAGCCGTCGAAGAGTCAGAACGGATCAAGGGGCGGGGAGATGCCGAGGCCCTCACCATCTACGCTGCGGCCTACAAGAATGCCTCCGGTTTTTACCAGTTCCTCCGCACCCTGGAAGCGTACGAAAAATCTCTGAATGAGAATACGACACTGGTGCTTCCCGCCGACAGCGAATTCTTCAAATACCTGGGAGGGGTAAAGTAATCCCGGAGGGTTTTCTGGGAGCTGAAAAAAGCACAACTCCGGGATTGACAACAAGCCTCTGACAGACTCAAGGCCATGGCGGATTCCGATCCTCGGGCATTCATTCTGAGAATATCATTCCCTTAGCGGGGAATGATATTCTTTTTCGTCCAGGTGAGAAGAGGGAAAAATGTTGATTGGTGTGACCGGGGGAATGGGGTCTGGCAAGTCCACCTTTTCCGGTCTATTCGCAGATTGGGGGGCGCGACTGGTCGATGCTGACCGCGTTACCCATCAAGTGCTGCAAAACAAAGGGGTGGTTGTTAGGCTACAGGAAGCTTTCGGGAGGGATATCGTGGGGGAGGATGGGGAACTGAGGAGGCAGGAAATAGGTCGAAGAGCCTTTGCCGGTCCGAGTAGCTGGAAATTGCTCGAAGAGATCGTGAAGCCATCGCTGGCCCCACGGCTTTGGCAGGAGGTGGAAGACGCATGGGGCGGCGCAGAAGAGGGAATGGTAGTGGTCGATGGCCCGCTGATCTACGAATGGGGGGAGGAAGAGCGATTCGATGTGATGATCGCGGTCGATGCCGAAGTGGACCTGCGCATCAGTAGAATCCGGGATCGGAGCGGTATGTCGGCGATGGAAATCCGGCAGCGTATGGGATTCCAAATGCCGGCCGCAGAAAAGCGGAGGAAGGCGAATTTCGTCGTAGAAAATGGTGAGGGAATGGGACAGTTGCAGAACCAGGCGGGGAAGATATGGGAGATTTTGCAGCATCGACAGTCAGCAAAAAAAGTTGAAGGAAGGTAAGGTTGTCCTTATGGAAAGGTTTTTGAAATTTACTGATTGCTTTGCCGATCGCCACATCGGGCCCGACCAGGAAGAAGTCGCCGAGATGCTGGGAGAACTGGGTCTTGAGGGACTCGATCAGTTGATCGATCGAGCGGTGCCCCGTTCGATCCGGATGGAGGGGAAACTGGCGCTTGGGGAGGGGATGAGTGAGTACGAAATGCTGGGAAAATTGAGGGAGTTAGCAGGGATGAACCGCCCCTTCCGTTCCTTCATTGGCCTGGGATATGCCGGATGCATAACTCCTCCTGTCATCCAACGGAATATTTTAGAAAACCCGGGTTGGTACACCCAGTACACTCCTTACCAGGCGGAGATCTCACAGGGGCGCCTCGAAGCGCTGCTCAATTTCCAAACCATGGTCATCGACCTGACGGGTATGGAGATTGCCAATGCTTCCCTGTTGGACGAAGCCACAGCTGCCGCTGAAGCAATGGCCATGTTCAAGAGCGTGCCGAAAAAAAATCCGTCTGACCTTTTTTTCGTGTCCTCCGATTGTCATCCACAGACCATTGAAGTGATACGCACTCGGGCCCAGGCACGAGGTTGGGAAATTGCGGTAGGGGATCATCGTGACTTTGATTTCGAAAAACCGGTTTTTGGTGCCCTTCTGCAGTATCCTGCTTCGGATGGGGCTATTTACGACTACCGCGACTTCATTGAAAAAGCCCATGGAGCCGGGGGGGTGGTAGCGGTGGTTGCTGATATTTTGGGGTTGTGTTTGCTCACCCCGCCGGGAGAATTCGGCGCCGACGCAGTAGTGGGCAGCACCCAGAGGTTCGGAATGCCCATCGGATACGGGGGGCCGCACGCCGCTTTTTTAGCCACACGGGAGGAGTTCAAACGACAGGTTCCCGGGCGTATTATTGGAGCATCGGTCGATGTCCATGGGAATTATGCTCTACGCATGGCCCTGCAGACCCGGGAACAGCATATCCGCCGCGAGCGAGCCACTAGCAATATCTGCACCGCCCAGGTATTACCTGCGGTAGTAGCAAGCATGTACGCCGTTTACCATGGGCACGCGGGTCTTGAGAAGATCGCCCAGCGGATCAACCAATGTGCTCGCTTGCTGGGGAAGGGTATAGAAAAACTCGGTTATACTGTGTTGCACGGGACTTTTTTCGATACCCTCCGGGTGCAAATAGGGGATGAAGAACTGGGAAAGGTGCTGGAGCGGACGGAGAAGTTGCAGATCAACCTCCGACAGATCGATAGCCGGGATCTGGGGATCACCCTCGATGAGACTACCGGGAGGGGGGATTTGGAAAAAATCCTGTCCGCCCTGGAAGGGGGGGAGAATAGGAGCCTTGAAGAGAGGGGTTTGGAAATCCCCGAACAGCCCCATTGGGAGGAGCCCCTTAGGCGAAAGAGCGCTTTTTTAACCCATCCCGTTTTCAATTCGCACCACTCTGAAACCGAGATTATGCGTTATATGAACAGGTTGCAGGAGAGAGACTTGTCTTTAAAAAACTCCATGACACCCTTGGGGTCCTGCACCATGAAGCTGAATGCCACTACGGAGATGATGCCGATAACCTGGCCGGAATTTACTCAGAGTCACCCCTTTGCTCCGGTCGATCAAGCCCAGGGATACCAGACGGTATTTTCGGAGCTGGGGGAGATGCTCAGGGAAATCACTGGTTTTGCAGCGGTTTCCCTGCAGCCGAATGCGGGAGCGCAGGGGGAGTTCGCCGGCCTTTTAGTGATAAGAAAATTCCACGAGGAAAACGGTCAGGCCGCCCGCAATATTTGCCTGATTCCAGCATCGGCTCACGGAACCAACCCCGCCAGTGCGGCCATGGCGGGGATGAAGGTAGTGGTGGTGAAGTGCGATGAACTGGGGAATGTGGACCTGGAGGATCTCCGTTTTCGCGCAAAGGAGAATGCGGAACGGTTGGCCGCTTTGATGGTTACCTATCCGTCGACTCACGGAGTCTTCGAAGAGGAGATCCGTGAGATCTGTGGGATTGTGCACAAGTTTGGGGGGCAGGTTTACATGGATGGCGCAAATTTAAATGCGCTGGTGGGGCTGTGCCGGCCAGGTGAGATCGGAGTGGATGTTTGCCACTTGAATTTACACAAAACCTTCTGCATCCCCCACGGAGGGGGAGGGCCGGGCATGGGCCCTATCGCGGTGGCTGCCCATCTGGCGGATTTTTTGCCCACCCATCCTCTGGTGGCAACGGGAGGGAGCCAGGGAATTGGCCCGATTGCCGCTGCTCCCTGGGGAAGCGCTCTCATTTTGCTCATTCCGTGGGCATATCTGAAGATGATCGGAGGAGAGGGGGTGACTCGGGCGACTGCAGTGGCCATCCTGAATGCAAATTACGTTGCCCACCGCTTGAACCGGTCTTTCCCCATACTCTACAAAGGGAAAAATGGCCTGGTCGCCCACGAGGCGATCCTCGATTTTCGTCCCATGAAGGGAACTGTAGGAATAACGGTGGAGGACGTCGCCAAGCGGCTCATGGACTACGGTTTTCATTCCCCTACCATCTCTTTCCCGGTGGTCGACACGGTAATGATCGAACCGACCGAGAGCGAGGTAAAGGGGGAACTGGACCGTTTCTGTCAGGCGATGATTTCCATCCGTCAGGAGATCGAAGAGATTGAAAAAGGGGATGCTGACCCCGAAGACAACCTGCTTAAAAATGCCCCCCATACAGCCGGGGTGGTGTGCCGCGATGATTGGCGACAGCCCTATTCCCGGCAGAGAGCAGTTTTCCCGATGGAGTGGTTGAGGGAGGCAAAATTCTGGCCGGCGGTCGGCCGGATCGACAATGCCCAGGGGGACCGGAACCTGATCTGCTCATGTGCCCCGGTAGAAGCCTACAGTGAGGGGTGAGAACGGCCGTGAAGGGATTGTTGCTCCTGGTGGGAATAAGTCTGCTGCTGGGGATTGGGGGTTGTGCCGAGGAGCAGCCCCTTCCCGTCGAAGATCTCCGCAGAGCTCTCGCTGTTCCTTTCTTCCGCAATCCCCTGGAACCCCAATTTGAAGAAACGTGGAAGCACCGGGACTTGGTTTTTGAACGGGTTCGCTTCCAGGGCCGTTATCGGGATTGGATCCCCGCATTAATATGCTACTCCGAACTTGCCCGGTCTCGTCCCCTTCCCGCGCTCGTCTGTATGCCGGGAAACGGCCAACCCAAGGAGGATTTCCTGCGCTCGACCGACTTGCTTCCTCGCTGGGCGGAGGAGGGTTTTTTTGTCATCAGCATCGATCGTCCTTACCACGGATCACGCCCAGGGGATCTCAGGGAAGCCATCACCGAAAAGGGATTATTGAGTGTGTGGGGGGAGTCGGTTTACGACTTGATGCGAACTCTGGACTACCTGGAGACGCGTAAGGAGGTGGTTGGGGGGCGGATCGGCATGTTCGGTATGTCGATAGGGGGAGTGGAGGGGCTGCTCCTGGCCGCCCTGGACACGCGGGTGAAGGTGGTGGTTTCTGTGGCCGGACAGTTGGTCTGGGAGGAGATCTTCAAAGATGAGGGTTGGAAATCGGTTTTCCACGGTCTACCCCAGCGGGACCAATTGGTTGAGGCGGGGGTTTCTGGGGAGGAGGCGTTACAGGCTTTTCGTCGGGTTTACCCAGATTGGGACCTCGTCGATGCGGGGAAGGTAGCTCCTTTAATTTGTCCCAGACCGCTGTTATTGTTGGTGGGGGAAGAAGATCCCCTGGTGGTGCCAGAGGCCGGAGAACATGCCTTCAACTGTGCACTTCCATCCTATACTGCTCGGGGAAAAGAGGATATGCTTCAGTTCTGGATAGCCCCGAAAACAGCCCACCGTTTCCCCCCGGCCATGCAGACGAGGGCGATCGATTGGTTCAAGGAATGGTTGTAATCGAAAGGGTTTCCAGGTTGTGCGGGGAAATTCAATCTGAGGAGGAGGAGTGGGGGAAGCGGGAAGCAAATTTACGAATTTGCCCGAGTACCCGATGAATGACCCTGATATCCCGTTTGTCCAACTGGATCTTATTGAAAAAACGTCGGACCACCCGTGAGAAATTGGCGGGATCGTCGTTGTGGGGTTTGAAGTCGATAATATCAAGAGCCCCGAAAAGGTGATTTAGCAGGCGTTCCCGCTCCTCTGCAGTTGCCAGGGGTTGAGGTGGGGCCGGTTCTGCCTCCTGCAGGGCCTGGAAGAATTCGTAGGTCAGCAGCAATACGGCGTGGGACAGGTTAAAAGAGGGATAGAGGACGGCCGAGGGGAAGCGAACAAGGTGGTGGCAGTGGATCAGTTCCTCTCTCCACAGGCCATCCTTCTCTCTGCCGAAGACGAGAGCGATCCGGTGGTGGAAAGCCAGGGGGGCGATTTGGGGAATGAGTTCCCGGGGGGTGGAGATTACCTCCCGTCCCCGTCCCGTTCGATGCGTGGTGCCGATAACCAGATGGGTATCGGCAACGGCACTGGCCAGATCGGGGAAGATCTGGCAGGAATCCAGGATTTCTCCTGAAGCATGTGCCAGCCAGCGGGTTCGCAGGGTATCCCATTTATCGGTTGGGTTAACCAGCACTAGTTGAGAAATGCCCGTGTTCTTGAGAACTCGGGCGGCCGCGCCAATATTGCCGGTATTGGCCGGTTCGACGAGGACTACCCGAAGGTTGGTTAATGGGTCCACGACAGGGAGAGGGTGAAGGGATGGAAGGGGTTAAATAACCCACCGAAATTAAAGATGGGGGTCCTATTGGACAAGACCCCCAAAGGAAAAACAATCCTTGACAATTGATGTTTTTTTTGAGTTTACGTGCATTAAGCGCTTGCCCTTTTTTCCCCCCAATGGTAAATTTCTTAGGTGATAGGCGAAAAACGCCTTTATCCCCATCTTAGATTGCTGTTTATAAGCGGGAGACATCTCCCTTTTTTCTCTCCTTTTCTAAAGTCCGAACCCCAAAAAAGAAGAATTTCCCATTCTTCAGGGAGCTTTCGGGAATTACCTACCTCGACTAACTCCACCATCGACATAGATCATTTGCGCTGAAGCGCCTGGTGAGGGTGCGCCCCTTTGGGGAAGCGCTTCGTGAACCTTGTGGGCACGCAAGTCTACCTGTAAGGTCTCCCTCTTAGAATTTTTTAAAGAGGAAGATGGGTCTACAAACCCAATATTTACAGATAGATAAATTGGATGTGTCCAATTTGAGGAGGCGATTGGTGTATCTGATAGAGCAGAGAAGTGGCAATGCGTAGAAGTTTGTGGCACAGATTGTATGAGATAATCGCCCCGTACCGGATCAGGTTGTTCATTTCGATGGTTACCCTGGTAGCCCTGACAGCTTTGGGGCTGCTTTCGCCTGTTTTATATTCCAAATTGATAGGAAAAGCACTACCGGAAAAAGACGGCGAGCTCTTCCTCACTTGTGTGGTCGTTCTGGTGGCCATTCATCTGGCAACCAGCCTAATATCCTTTGGCTATTCCTACCAGATGCGGGTTCTGGGTGGGCGTCTGGTTTTTGATCTGCGCCGTCGCATGTACGATCATCTACAGCGGCTCTCTCTGGGATTTTACGAGTCGCGCAGTTCGGGGGAGATCATCTCCCGGATGATGAACGATGTAAATTCGGTTACCGCCCTGGTAACCGGCACCGCCCTGAATACCCTGATTTCGACCTTTAAAGCTATTGTTTTGCTTGTGGTGTTGTTTCTCACCAGCACAAAAGTTGCCCTAGTGGCGATAGCCGTCCTGCCCCTGCATTTTCTGGGATATTTCTTTTTCCGAGCTCGAATTTCCCACTACGCTTGGAAGTCTTCTGAAAAGATGTCCCAGATTTATGGCAAGATCAGCGAAGTGCTCGGGGCGATGAAAATGGTGAAATCCCACTCGGGTGAGATGCGGGAGAGTCGTTCGCTCATCACCCAGTTGCGGGAGAGCTACGACATCAGCATCTATTCGGGGAATTTGTCCAATGTATGGGGACAGGCCACCGGGAATATCAGTTATGCCGGGCAGATTCTGGTCATGCTTGTCTGCGGGTTTGCAGTTTTGGGAGATGAATTGACCCTCGAACAGTACGTGTTGTTGCTGAGCTACGTGGGCATGCTTTACTCCCCGGTTTCGGAACTGATTGCGGTAGTTCAGCAGATATTGCCGGCTAAAGTTGGCATTCGCCGCGTCTTTGAGGTAATGGATACGCAGCCCGAGGTGGAGGACCGGCCCGACGGCTTACGCGATAACGTGCAGGGGGAGGTGGTCTTCAACGATGTCTGTTTCGCCTACGACCAGGGAGATCAGGTGCTCCGGAATGTGTCGTTCGTAGCGCATACCGGTGAGATGGTCGCCTTCGTCGGTCCGAGCGGTTCCGGGAAGACGACGATTGCCAACCTCATTGCCCGTTTCTACGATCGCAGTTCCGGTGAGATTATCATTGATGGGCGCGACATCATGGAATTCTCCCTGCGCAATCTGCGCGAACAGATGAGCATCGTCCTTCAGGAGACCCATCTGTTCCGGGGCACCATCATCGACAATGTTCGCTATGGGAAACCGGACGCCACCATTGAGGAGATCGAGGCGGCGGCGCGTCAGGCCAATGCCCACGAATTCATCTGCACTCTTCCCGACGGTTATCGCTCCCTCATCGGTTCGAGCGGGGCTCGTCTTTCTGGAGGGCAGCGTCAACGCATCGCCATTGCCCGAGCACTGATCCGCAACCCGCGCATTCTCATTCTCGACGAGGCGACTTCGGCGCTGGATACGGTTTCGGAAACTAAGGTGCAGGAAGCGCTATCGCACCTGATGAAAGATCGCACCACGTTTGTCATCGCCCACCGCCTGTCTACCATCAAGAATGCCCACAAGATCGTTGTTCTCCAGGAGGGCCATGTAGAACAGGTTGGCACCCACGACGAACTCATCGACCAGGAGGGACTTTATCGGGAACTCTACGATCCCGAATGGGCAAAAAAGCGTAAAGAGGAACGGGACGAAAAAATCGAAAAACTCATTCAGGTGGCTTAGTAGGCTGGAAATTTTTCGGCGGAATTTTTGTCCCCAAATGATGAGAAAACGGAACGCCCCAATCCCCACATTTTTTGTGGTCGGTTACCAGGAGGAAAGAGATGACGGTCGTCTCTCAGGCAATTAAAAATTGGAGTGACGGTGTGTCGCTCCCCAAGATTTTCGACATCACCGCCCATTTTGAACCGAGCGCTCATTTTCAGTACAGCCGTCGGGTCCGGAAAGAGTTCGACGTGCTGGCCCGGACATATGCCAAATCGACCTGGATGCTCGGGAGTCACGGGGGGAGGGCCCGGTTGCAGACCGATATCCAGGGAATAGGGGTGGCAACGAGAGTGGAGATCGGACGGCTCGCTTTCACCGGCGGGTCTCAGAAAGATCTGGTGCAGAACGCGTTTGAGATGTTCCGCGAGGCTCAGGAAAAGGGGGTCGTTTCCGGCCCCATCGACCGTCTTCTCATCCGCTTTTCAAAAGCCGATCAGCGACCTCGGGAGCGGGAGTTGATGCGTCGTGCCTTCACCGATGGTTTCCACGAAGGGGAGTGTGCTTTCCTCACCCGTGAGGAAGACCTTCTGGAACTGGGACAGTGTATCGCCTACCAGTCAGTGGTGCAGTATCTGCGGGAGGATGGCCTTTACCACAGTGCGCACCGGGACCGGATAGAGAAAGTGCGGCGCCATTTGCAACAGGAGGTTGGCCGTTACGAAAATCATAAATTCTACGTGCGCCCACAGGCGATTGAGGGGGGAATACCCAAGCTGGATTTTTGCTATACAGGAGCCGAGCCGGATCGCCGGGTAGAGGCCTTCATGGAAGGGTACACCGAAGAAATTCCGATATTTTATTCTCCCGCTGAATTCCAGGAACAGCGCCACACTTTTGTCGCGATGGTCGATTATGAACGGGCCAGCAGGAGATTCGGAGGTCTCTGGGTTCTGCAGACGGATATCGTTCGCTATCTCTTCCCCCAGCAGGTAAACGTCCTCTATCTGTTTTTCGACGAGGAACTGCAGCCGGAAACCGGCCGCTTCTTTGGTTGGGAAGAATTGTTCATGCGCCAGCAGGCATCTCCTTATATCGCCAAGTCGATGCGTCAGTCGCAAACTTTTTTAGAAATGGTTTTGGAAGGGTTGGTGCGCAACGGCTTTGTAGTTCAGGAGGGGGAACTCTTCCAATTGCAAGAAGGGTTTGAGGATTTTCAGCACGTGGCCTTCTACCAATTGGGAGACTTTCGCCGACGGCTGCAATGACAGTTACCTTGTACTCATGAATGGGGATCGAGGGGATTTTCAGCCAATCCCTTTGCGGGATGGAATCTGCCTGCATCTGAATTCTACTGCCAAGTTCAAAACCATCCGCATCGACCTTTTCCTCCACGAATTGCTCGAGGAAAGAAGCAACACTCGTATCGCTCTGATCAGTCGGTTGCTCGAGAGAGGAACCGTAAGCCTTCCCAATCTCCAAAAATTACACCGCTTTTTGGATAGTCTGTTCGGAGCCCATTTTGCGGTCGATATTGAGCAAATGGGTGACCGGCAGGTCATCCATTTTTATCTGGAAATGCTGGCTATGCGCTTTGGTGGGAAGAGACACCAAGATCTGCTGGCGCAGGGAATGGGATTCCTCCACGATGTCATGCGGGATCCCGTTCGGGATGGGGATCGGTTTCTTCCCGCGTTTTTGCGCCAGGAGAAGAGCGCCTTGGAGACAAATATCAAGGCGGTCTTCAACGATAAAATGGGATACGCCCAGCATCGATGCATTGAAGAGATGTGCGTCGGGGAACCTTACGCACTTTCTCCTTTAGGGGATGTGGGGGATTTTGGGGGGATAACCCCAGAAAATCTGTGGGAATTTCATTGGGACCTCCAGACCAAGGCAAACATAGATGTTTTTGTTACCGGGGAGGTGGGATGCCGCGAAACGATAGATTGTTGGGAAGTTTTTTTCGATTGGGGACGCCGTTTCCAACCCAGTCCAGTTCCTGCCATTAGGCCCTCGAAGGGGAGGGCAAAGAGAATTGCCGAAGCCCAGAGGGTCGGCCAGGGAAGGCTGGTTATGGGGTATCGGACGGGTACGGGTTTAGCCGACGAGAATTACCCAGCTTTAGCTCTTTTCAACCTCCTTTGGGGAGGGGACGGCAATTCACTCCTCTTTCGCTCTGTGCGCGAAAAATGCGGGTTGTGTTACTTCATCGCCTCCTGGTTGGAAGCTCTTTGTGGAATGATGTTCGTCACCGTGGGTTTGGAGGAAGAAGATCTTTTAGGGGTGCTGACCGAAATCGATGGGCAGTTGGAGGAAGTGCGAAAAGAGAGGTTTGAATTGGGAGAATTGGAAGCGGCCAAATCCATGTTGAAAAGGCGGTTGTACGAATTGGGGGACGACAGAGAGGGAATGGTTCGCTTCTCTCTGCGGCAGAGGATAGCAGGACAGAACGCGACCAGGACTTGGTTCTGTCGCAAATTGAATGAAGTGACTCCCTTTGACATTGGCGAGATCGCCCGGAAACTGGAGCTTGAGACGACCTTTTTTCTTTACGATAAGGATGCGGCGGTCACATGGTGCACCTGAAGCGGGAAGAAAGGGATGAGTTGGGGGAATGCTGCTGGTCTGGAGTGCTTCCCGGGGGAGTGGAGGTCTACCTGATGCCCAAGGAGGGTTTCTATCGCCAAAGTGCCTTGCTTGCGGTCGATTTTGGTTCGATCGACTGCAGTGTGAAGGTCCCGGGAGGAAATGGGTGGGAACGGGAGATTCCCGCAGGAACGGCCCATTTCCTGGAGCACTTGATGTTCCAAAAGCCGGGAGGGGATATAAGTGAGCTTTTTTCTCTCCTCGGAGCCGATGTCGATGCCGATACTTCCTTTATCGGCACCTCCTTTTTTTGTTCTGGCAACGATCACTTGGAAGAGAATCTCCAACTGCTGCTGAAATTAGTATTCGAACCACATCTGACTCAGGAGTGCATCGACCGGGAACGGGAAATCATCTTCCGCGAAATTCAACTTTCCGAGGACAACCTCGAATGGATAAGTTATTTCCACGCTCTGGAAACGATTTTTCCCGGACATCCTCTCAGTACCGATATTGCAGGTAATCTGGAGGAGATCGGGAAGATCGATCTTGAAACCCTGGAACTTTGTTATCGGGCTTTTTATTCACCCCCCAACATGGCACTTTACATCTGCGGGGATATAGATCCATTCGATGTGGCTGGAAAGATCGGGGAGCGGTTGCAGGAGCAAAAAGGTGTGGAGTGCTACCCCCACCAACCCCATTGCCGGACTCTTCCTCCCGAAGGAGAACCGCTGGAGAGAAGGAGGGAACTCCCGGTTGTTCAGCCCCATCTCACCCTTGCTTTCAGAGATCGAAGGAAGGGGTTGGGAGGAGCCGAATTACTCAAACGGGAGTTGGCATTGGAACTCTTGCTCGATATTCTCTTTGGTCCGGGGAGTCCATTTTTCAATACATACTACGAGGAAGGGGTGATCGATCCCGCCAGTTTTGGTTTTGATGTTTATGCAGAACCCTGGTTCACCGCCTGCTTGATTGCGGGAGATGTCCGCGATGCCCGGTTTTTTGAAAAAGCCGTCATTGGGGTATTGCACCAGGCAAAAACCGATGGGTTGCTTCCGGACGACTTCACCAGAGCAAAGCGGAAAGCGTTTGGGCATACCATTCAAGGATTTGACCAGGTAGATAGTTGTCTCCATCTGATGCACAGTGCTGTTTCGTGCGGTGCCCAGCCATTCGACTTCTTACGGGCTTACCATGGGGTGGAGATCGGGGATCTTGAAGAGGGCTTGGAAGCATGCCTCAATCCCGATCGGTACGGGCTTTCTCTCATTGAACCAGGGGATGGCTGACATGTCGACGGCCAAGATCTTCCGTTTCTATGCGACCACTATTCCCGGGCTTGAGGAAGTGGTAGTCGAGGCTTTGAAGGAAAGATTTCCGGAGGTGAAGGATGTGCGAGTCGAAGGAGGGAAACGACATAGTCGGATCTTTTTCGGTTATCAGCGGAGCCCACGCCAGTTACTTGAACTGCGGGGTGTTTTCGGGGTTTTCGCCCTCTTAAGTGAGATAGCCAGGGTGACGGTAGGACAACCGGGATTGGAGAGGATCTGCCAGGAGGTAGAAAAAATCGATCTAGATGGAGCGTTTAATCTCGTTCGGGGATGCCGTGGAGAACAGTTGGATATTTCTCGATTCCAACTCAGCGTCACGGTGCAGGGGGCGCACCGCTTTTCTTCCGGGGAACTCTCCAGGGGGATCCACGGGGTATTGGCCAGATCCCATGGATTGAAACCCGGAAGTGGGGGAGAGGTTCTCCATTTGCACCTTTCTGTGACGGGAAAAAAGGCGCTTTTCGGGCTGCGGTTGACGCCAGCAACCCGCGCCCATAGCTGGGAGGGGATGGGACCTGAACTGGCCTTCTGTTTGGGGCGCGTTCTGGATTTACAGGAGAGAGATGCGCTGTTTTGTTTCCGCTGCAACGTTCTGGCTATAAGGGAAATCGTGCGCTCCTTTAACCCCGAGTTGTTAATCGGAGGGGTTGAAAAAAGCTCGAAGCAAGGCAAAGGGAAAATGGATTCAGGAGAAACCATTGGGGGGAGGGGGGGCGTTCGGGTAGTGGCACGAGGAGAGGAGTTGCCCATTCTGAATGGTAGATTGAGCTGTCTTATTGCGGCACTTCCCGCTGGCAAGGAAGGGGAGTTATGGGAATGGGCGCGCATTCTCCCCCCCGGAGGGGTGGGGGCTCTGGTGGCCGCGAGCCCCAAACGTTTCGTTGGCGAATTGAAAAGTCGGAGTTTGCCTTTTGAGATTATGGCCGGTTTGCCTATCGTCCAGGACGGTCGTCAGAGAACGGTTTTTATCATCGAGCGACTCGAGGAGGAAGATTTTGATCCCGATTTACTCCGCATCGACTTTCCGGACGATGCGGAGTAATAGAGGCTAAAAGGTTGAAATTTCTATGTTTCAATGTTATTTTCGGCTACGAGGCGTTGAGCAAGACCAACGGATGGCGCTCGAGCCTGGGATATGAGGGGTAGGAGGGAAGAAAGAATGGAACTCCACCCCTATCTGCGGGCCTCTTAGCGGAGATATTCCCCGAAGAAAGGCAGGATGACGAGCATGGCAGAGATGGATGAACCCCAAGATGAAGAGGGACAGCAGGGAGAAGAAGAGGGCGTCTCCCCTGCCTTTCTGGACGAACAGCTTGGAGATGGCGGGGATGATTCGGGAGTAGAGGAGGCGTTACAGGCCTGGGCGGAGGGAGGACATGCCGCAGCTGATCTGGGGGATGCGGACGAAGTGCAGATGGTCCACTTCGCACAACTCGAACCTGGTCTTCCCGAGGGCAAACGGCGGAACCACCGCATGAACAACGTCCAGGTGCTGGTGACGGTCGAACTGGGGCGCAAGAGTGTGACTGTCCGGGAGCTCCACCAGATCAAGGATCAGGATGTGATCGAGCTCGATAAACTGGCTGGAGAAGCGTTTGATATTCGCGTCAATGGCCGGGAGTTCGCTTCGGGGGAGGTGGTTGTGGTGACGGACATGATGGCTGTGCGGATCACCAGCCTGACCCTCCACACAGTGGCGGAAGAGCCGGAGGAAGAGTGATCAGACGCTTGGCGGGGTCCACTTGCGTATTCGGGGATCGTCGAGGTGAAGGGCTGAATCGATGATGCCGATCAGTTCACTCGCGGCTATGGGAAATTCGACGAAACCATCTGATTTTACCTTGCGGAGGCGCATCTTTGTTATGGGATCCAGGGGGACTGCGGTGTGGATGACAATGGGGATATTGGCCGTTGCCGGGTGAGACCGCAGCATCTCGAAGAAGTCGAAACCGCTCATTCCAGGAAGGAATAAATCGAGGAAGATGAGTGCGGGGCGTTGAGCGACCATCTTTTCGATTCCCTCTTTGCTATCGCGAGCGAAAGCGATTTCATGCGCGGTGCGCAGGCGGATGATCCGTTCAATATAGCGCTGGCTCTGGGGGTTATCATCGACCATCAGGAGGTGCGCCATAAATGCCCCGGGTTTTCTCGAAAAAGACGTGAGATTGAAACTAAATTTGCTAGAATAAAGGCGGGGAAAGGGGATAGGGCAAGCTTCTTTCCCCATCCGGCTCGAATTGAGATGTTTCCCGCACTCGGATAAAGGAGGAGTTCGTGTCGACCAAGTCTTCGCAGGCATATACAGAAGCTCAGCGCTTCATTCCCGGAGGAGTCAATAGTCCCGCCCGCGCCTTCGGGGGGGTAGGAGGGGGGCCGATATTTATCAGCCATGGGGCTGGTTCCCACCTCTTCGACATAGATGGAAAAGAGTTCATCGACTATGTCTGCTCCTGGGGGCCTCTGATCTTCGGCCACGCTCACCCTAGAGTAGTCAAGGCCGTCCAGGATGCCTGTGAGCGGGGAACGAGTTTTGGAGCGCCCACGGAGGTTGAGACAGCATTGGCTCGTCAGATCGTCGACATGATACCTTCAATTGAGATGGTGCGCATGGTCAACTCGGGTACAGAGGCGACCATGTCGGCCGTTCGAGTGGCTCGGGGGTTTACCGGAAGGAGTAAAATCCTCAAATTCGAAGGGTGCTGGCACGGGCATGGGGACAGCTTCCTGATAAAGGCGGGGTCGTCAGCCCTGACCCTTGGGGCTCCCGACAGCCCGGGAATCCCCCAGGGGATCGCCGCCGATACCATAACTGTTCCCTACAACGATGCCGATGCGGTCGCCCGGGCAGCAATGGAAAATACGGGTCAGATTGCCGCAATCATCGTCGAACCGGTTGCCGGGAATATGGGAGCGGTCCCGCCCCAGTCGGGTTTTCTTGAAAAACTCCGGGAAATTTCCTCGAACGAAGGAATCGTCCTGATTTTTGACGAGGTGATTACGGGTTTCCGGGTCGGTCCCGGGGGGGCGCAGGCGCATTTTGGCATTACCCCCGACATGACCTGTCTGGGAAAGATTGTCGGAGGGGGGTTGCCGGTCGGGGCCTACGGCGGTAGGAGGGAGATCATGCAGGAGGTCTCGCCCCTGGGCAAGAAGATCTCCCAGGCGGGGACGCTTTCGGGTAACCCGCTGGCGATGACCGCCGGGTTGGAGCAGTTGCGCATGCTGGCTGAGCCCGGAGTTTACGAGCGACTGGATGCCGTTTCTAACCAACTGGCGGAAGGGATGAAACAGAACCTCAAGAGCCTGGGGTTGCCGTATGTGGTCACCCGAGTCGGAGGTATGCTCTGCATGTTCTTCACCGAGACACAGGTGGTCGATTATCAGAGCGTAGCAACCGTTGATGTCGAGCGTTTTAAGAAGTATTTCTGGGCTTTAGTCGAGCGGGGGGTTTACCTGGCCCCTTCGCAGTACGAATGCATGTTCCCATCCATCGTGCACACTGACGAAGATGTGGATATGACACTCAAGGGGCACTTCGAAGCATTGAAATCCATCCACTGAGTCTCAGAGGCAACGGTGAAAATGGGAATTCCCAACTGGGGAATCTGCAGAATCGGGATCGGATCGTTTCTACTTCTCTTGAACCTTTGGGGCTGTGGGGGAGAAGAAATCGATCGCGAGGACGAACTGGGGACCAGCCAGGAGGAAGAGGACGCAAACGGCTACGAGTTGGTGATTCTGGATCCCCCAGAAAAAAAGGAGGAATTAGCCGATTCGAGCAAAAAGGTGCTTTCCCAGGAGATCCCGGACGCTTACCCCTCTGCTGAAAAAGAGGAGGAGGGCGAAGAAACTCTTACCCCAGTAGTTTTTTCTCCCAAAGGGGAATTCACGGTTCAGATCGGGAGTTTCTTGAAATCGGGGGACGCCTCCGCGCTGGTGCGTCAGCTGAGTGGGGAAGGGTATCCCGCCTATGCCGTTGCCAGCCCGGATGGGAAAGGCACCCGGGTGCGCATCGGTTATTTCAAAACCCGAGAAGATGCTCGGCGTTTTGGGACGATTTTCAAAAAGGATCGCGACTTGGATTTTTGGGTAGATTCCCGGGAAAATGAAAAATTTTAGGAGGCAGAAGGACTTGATATATGGGTAAACGCGTGCTGTGTTGTGGAACGTTCGACTACCTGCATCCAGGCCACATCTTTTTCTTAAAGCAAGCGGCCAGTTTGGGAACAGAATTGTTCGTTGTGGTGGCGCGCGATGAAAACGTAAAAAGACTCAAGGGGAGATACCCTGACCACGGGGAAGAGGAGCGGGCAGAACGCCTAAAGGAGATAGAAGTGGTGGCCCAGGTGCACCTGGGCCATTCTGGAAGTCATTTCCTTCAGATCGTCGAAGAACTCCAACCGGATATTATAGCCCTGGGATACGATCAGGTTCCCCCTGCAGGCCTGGCGGAATCGTTTCCCCTCTGCCAGATCATCATTCTCGATTCTCACCATCCCGAGAAATACAAATCGACCCTGTTTCGTCAGGCAAAAGCCGCGAATTGAAAACATGGGGTTTTCGCATCCCGGCCAGTTCCACGGGTATACCGATCCAATATTCCCCAACCTGACATGAACGGGAACAGTTCCCCCTCTTCTGTGACACTTTTCTCACGCCATGCCCTTGACCGGTTTCTTAAAAAAACTTCGCGAGCGGATCACCAGCTCCGAAAAATCGATCTCACCCCAGTTGCTGATGTGGTATGGGACCGAAAGGGAACCAGTAATCGGTCCCCTGGCCTCCGGGTACCGTCTGCGTCCCTTCGAGGAGGGGGATGAAGAGGGGTGGTGTAGGGTTCTCAATGCTCATACTGACCTGGGAAGGTGGGATCTGGAGAGGGTGCAAGAAGAACTCGAAGGAGACCTTGTCCTCCAGGGGCAACAGTTTGCCCTTGCCGGGGAGGAAATCGTGGCTACGGCCGGTGTATATGGCCGCCAGCGACCGGAAGGGGAGGCGTGGGAGATCGGCTGGGTGGCCACCCAACCGGAACATCGGGGGAAGGGGTTGGGAGGGCAGGTTACAGCCGCTGCCGTAAAGGTGGCGTTGCGACAGCCGCGACGGCCTATTTTTTTGCTCACAGACGATGCTCGGATTCCAGCTCTGAAGGTTTATCTCAAACTCGGCTTTGTTCCCGACCTCCGGCACTCATCCTACCCCGAGCGCTGGCGGACGATCTTCGGCTTACTGGGAGATGGGTATGCGATTTATCAGCCCGAATTTTCGAGGGACTTGGGAAAGGAGGAGCAATGAAAATTGCCATTTGTTCGGATATCCACGACAATATCTGGATTTTGGAAAAGGCGCTGACGGGGATGCAGGATGCCGATGCCCTGCTGTTTTGTGGCGATTTCTGTGCCCCGTTCACCCTGGTTCAGATTGCCGAGGGGTTTGCCGGGCAGATCCACGTAGTGTGGGGCAACAACGATGGTGACAAGTGGCTGTTGACCAATCAGGCCCATCGTTTTGGGAAGGTCGAACTCCACGGTGAGTTGGGAGAAATTGAACTTGGGGGGTGGAAAGTTGCGATAAACCACTATCCGGAGATCGCCCAGGGGTTGGTGCAATCCGGCAACTACGATTTGGTCTGCTACGGACACAATCACCAGGCCCACAACGAGAAAGTGGGTGAGACGCGTTTTCTCAACCCCGGAGAGTTGATGGGGCGTTTTGGCACCAGTGGTTATGCCGTGGTGGAAACTAGTACGGGGGAAGTCGAATTCAGGGAAGTCGAGAGAAAAGGCTGATCAATCCAGGTACCCCAAATCCCGCAACCGTTTATCGAGCAGGTCTTCCTGACTCCGGGATGCTTTTGCAAATGGCATTTTGGAGACGGAGGATCTGCTTCTCATTTTTCTCCAGAGTTGCAGGTAGTCCTCTCGAGCTCCCTCAACAACCAGGGGTTCTTCCGACATCGTTCGTTCGAGTTTTCCCTTTTTGCTGTCCTCGTCAAAGGTGAATTTTTGCAGAGAATCAAAAAGGGACCACTGACGTCCAGGGCCGTTTCCCCCAATGACAGGTACGGAAGGGGATGCCTCGGCAAGGTCGTCGTTTCCAAGAGTGGGATGGATTTGAGCGAGATACTGTTCCGGTTTTTTTTCGGAGCGGATATCCATTCCGAACCCCTTGTAGTCCAGAGGCAGATCGAAGAGGGAGACCAGGGTGGGGAAGAGATCGATGATGGAGAGGAGCGGGGCGGTGAGGAGGGGGTTGCCGGTGAGGGGGATGTGGTAAAAAAGGGGGACCCGCAGCACAGAATTCCTCAATGTCTGCCCGTGATAGGGTTCTTCATTCGTCCAGCTCTCCCCGTGATCGCTGACGATAATGATAGCCCACTGGTCCAGGGGCAGGTGAGACAGAAGAGGGGCGAGTTTTTCTTCGAATAGGGTTTCGACAGCGCGAGTATAGTAGCCGTGCACCTGGGAAAGCTGACCGTTGGCGAGTAGCTGGCCCATCTCCCCGAATGCCTGTCCATCCGATGCCCCGTAGGGGGTGTGGACGCTCCAGTAGTGGAGGAAGAGGAAGTTTTGCTGCTGAGGTTGTTCCCGCAAAAAGGAATAAAGCTGGCGCAGCCCGGTGGCAGGGGTTGGATTCAGGGGTTCGAACCCATCGGCAAAGGTCAGGCCCGAGAAGATATCTCGGGCTTCGGAGAAACCGCCTATGCGGCCCCCCTGGCTTTGGAAAAGATCGAAAAGGTGGGGGATCCGGGGACGCATGAGTGGGGAGCGTTGACCCAACACCCCGTGTTCGAAAGGGTAGAGCCCGGTAAAAAGAGTGGAATGCACGGGGCGGGTGGCAGAAGAGACCGAAAAAAGACGATCGTAGAAGCCGAAATTCCGGGTCGCGGCATCGAAGCGCGGTGTGGAGACACGCCCACCCATGCGGGAAACGAAATCTAGGCGCAGACTGTCGATGGAGATCAGCAGCAAGTTCATGTAGCTCGGGAAAGTTTGGGGATGAGCGTCAGATGAGTTTCCCGCGCCCGAGGATCTCCCAGACTTTCTCCACTTGGCCCTCCCTGATCCCCAGGAAGCGGTCGTGGAGGAAGGTCGTAGAATCTCCGTACCCGACGAGAAATTCTATCCTTTCTCCGATCTGCGGACCTGCATGCCCCTTTCTGATGTCGAAGATCCCGTGTTCGGCGGAGAGGTAGCGAAGATCCAGGTCATCCCGGTCGATAGGGACCGGTGAGTGGTGGTAAGCCGACATGGTCTTGAAACCGGCATCGACAATGACGTGACTATGGGTGCGGCTGGTTACGGTGGCAAGGATAGTCAAGCCACACTGCAGATTTTTGACCTGGAATTTCCGACTGTACATAGCATCCATGAAGATGCCCCCTCCGGCCTGGGTCTCGGTAATACCGGGGTAGGCCGCGGTTATCTCGAAACAGCCGGTTCCTCCGGCGCTGATGGTACCCACTTCGATCCCGTGTTTCCGCAGGAGGTTTCTGCTTTCAAGCAGGTGGTCCAGAGCCTGGTGACAAGCCCGTTCTTTCTCCTCAAAAGGGTGTAACGCCAGCACGTGACCTTCCCAGCCCATCAGGCCGCGGAAGGCCAGGCCAGAGGTGGCGGTGATTGCCTGAGCCAGTTCAAGAACCGGTTGACCGGGTTGGGCCCCCCCTCGGTCCATGCCGATATCGAGTTCGATGAAAATAGGGACTTCCACTCCCTGATCCCGAGCAGCCTGTCCCAGCATAGAGACGACTCCGGGATCGTCCACGGCGGCGATAACTTCCTGGTGCCGCTGGAGTGCGGCTAGCCGGTTTAACTTACTCGGGGTGACGATCTGGTTGGCGATGAGGATGGGGCCGATGCCGTGAGCCACCATCAATTCGGCTTCGCTGAGTTTGGCGCAGGTGATGCCGATAGCCCCGGCTTCGAGTTGAAGTCGGGCGATCTCGGGTGATTTGTGGGATTTACTATGGGGGCGCCAGTCGGTCTTATAAGTCTGGCAAAACTGGACAAGTTCCGCCATGTTGGCCTCGAAGGTATCCAGGTTCACCAGAAGAACGGGAGTTTCTAATTCCTCTTTGCGTTGGCCCATGAATGGGTTGGGTGAATCAGTCATTGGCATAGAAATTTACTCGGTTGACGACGAGGGGAGCGGGTTCGGTGAAGAACAGTTTGAGGAATGAGCCCACCCCTTCGCTGTGGGTTGAAAAAACGGTAAACATCCCTTCAATGCTCTTTTCCCAACCGCTGTGTGGGATTTCTTTCAAGGGACTAATTGAGGGGCCGGAATAGGTCCGGAAAATTTCCAAGCTCCTCTCCTCTCCTGAAAGGGCAGTGGTTTCAAAGGTTATCTGTATGTTTCCGAGGGGAGCGGAAAATTGAAAAAAAAGGCTGGCATGCTTGTCGAGGACGACGGCGGTGAGCATCGGGGGACGCGTGATGGTGGGTTCCTCGCTCTCCGGATCCGAGTCAATGGGGATAAGTGACCAGGATTGGTAGCCTATTTCTCGCATGGCGTTTCTCCTCTGGTAGCCCGGAGTCAAATATCCCAGTTGGCCGGGCTCAAAAGCCGCTGGTCCGCCACTTCGATGGCGGCGATATTCCGGATCACATCCGCCGGCAGTGGTCCTGCGGAAAAGGCCGCAAGGTTCTCCTGTAACTCCTCGGAACTGGTGGTGCCGAAAAGGGTGACGTCGCCGAAGGGAGAATGGGCGACATAGCGAAATGCCAGTTCTGGAAGGGAAATTCCCATTCCCTCCGCCAGTTTTTCAGCCTCGATTGCCGCCTCTCGCAGAGGGTTGAGATGGGAAGGGAGTTGGTGGAGCCTATCCGAGAGGACCCCCTGCAGAAAAACAGAACGGAAAATTGTCCCCATCCCCATCTCCTGACAGGTTGGGAGAACTTCCCTTTCAAGGCGGCGGTCGAGAAGAGAATAGGCGACCTGCAGGGAGCAGCAGGTGCGCCCCCGGGCAAGAACGGCCAGCGGGGCTTCAATATCATATGTCGAGGCACCCCAGTTGCGCACCAGGCCCCGGTCGACCAGGTCTCCCAACTTCTCGAAAAGGTCTTCCTGTAACCAGTTCGGTTCGGTATTGTGGATCTGTAGCAGATCGAGAGCTTCGCATTTCAATCTCTCCAGGCTACGCCGTACCGATTCCTCGAGGTGTTTCTTCAGTGATTGCCCCCGGAGGGGGGCAGAAGTCTGAGGGTGGACGATGGTGGCTTTGGTGGCGATTGTCGGCCGCTGCGAACCCCCAGAAAAGGCTCTACCGACCAGTTCCTCGCTGCGGCCGTAGGCGGCAGCCGTGTCGAAAAAATGAATTCCCCTGGAAAATGCCTCCTGCAGCAGATGGATACAATCTCGGTCGGACGGGGGGGCCGGTTGCCCTATGCCATAGGGCATGCCGATCTGCACCGTGCCCAAACCGAGGGATGAAACTTGAAGATCAGTGGTGCCCAAAGAATGCAATTCCATGCCTTCTTTCCCTTTGCTGGGACTCACTTTTTTGTCCAATTCTGGACGACCTTTTTGATGATTCCATCATTTTTTTCTAGCAGTTCCCGAGCTTGTACCGCCTCAACGCCGCAAAGTTCCATGACGAGGGCGAGTTTGAGTTGTCCATCCGCTTCTCGAAGCAGTGAACCCGCTCCCTGCGCATCCAGTTCGGTCAATTCCGCCAGGATGCGCACAGACCGGTCTCTCAACTTTGCGTTTTTCGGCTGCAGGTCGACCATCAGATTGCCGTAGGTTTTACCCAGTTTCACCATGGCGCCCGTAGTAATCATATTGAGCACGAGTTTGGTCGCGGTGCCGGCTTTCATACGGGTTGAGCCGGTTATCACTTCGGGACCGACTTGTGGGGCGATTTTGACGTCGACCTCAACCGCTTGGAGAGCGGTTGGACTGCAGGTGAAAAAGATAGTGACACACCCCAGGGAATGGGCAAATTCCAGACCCCCAAGGACGTAAGGGGTGACTCCACTGGCGGCAATCCCCATGACCGCATCTCCGGGAGCCAGGTCGTGTGATTTGAGATCTTCGCGACCCGATTCAGGGCGGTCTTCAGCTCCCTCAACCGCGCGGAAGGTTGCCTCTCTGCCCCCGGCAATGAGGCCCTGGATCATTTGGGGATCGGCGTTAAAGGTGGGAGGGCATTCCGATGCGTCGAGGATTCCCAGACGCCCGCTCGTACCCGCCCCCATGTAGAAAAGGCGTCCTCCTCTGCTCAGGCGAGAAGCGACCAGATCGACTGCCCTGGCGATGGCAGGAAGCTCACTGCCAACGGCAGGTGCGATCCTGGCGTCTTCGGCATTGATGATGGCCAGCATTTCGAGCGTGGACACTTCGTCGATGCGGGCACTAGAGGGGTTGCGCTGCTCGGTGAGAAGAGTGGCCCAGCGGGAAGCGGACAAAATTAAAAAACCTCTGAAAAAAAGGGGAAGGGGGAACAGGCGACAGGATATAGCTCGGGGAAAGGGCTGTCCCAACAGCTAAATTATATAACAGGGGCAGAATCTGTAAAGAGGGGAGAACCAGGAAAGGCAGGAAGAAATAGGTAGAAATTGCCAAAATAGAGGAAAAAAATATCCGCAGAAAAACTAAGAAAGGGTTCAGCTCAGCCAGAAAAGGGCACAAAGGAGTACCGGGATGGCGCAGGCCGAAAGGGCCATGGAGATGAACAAAAAAGCCATACCTATGAGAGATGAGCTGCTCCGCAGGCAAAAACGAAGTGCTTGAGCCAATGGAACTCCTCCTGGTCAACCTGGGGTGATGTGAATTTCTACTTCTGAGCCAGCAAAAAAAGGGCCAGAGACTGAAGGAGGGGGGCAGAGGATTGTCAAGATTTATGGCTGGCTATATATTCATAAATTTCGCGGTTCAGATTGACATTTCACCTGGAGAATGGGTCCCCTCTTTTTTTTCTCGGCGAAAACGGGGAAAAATTGAGTGGTAACAATGGATGAACGGACCTGGATCTCCATCCAGAGAACGGTAACCATATGTCCGAAGAGCTGGCCAAGGTATACGAGCCCCAAAACGTCGAGGAGAAGCTGTATTCCTTCTGGGAGGAGCAAGGTTTTTTCAACGCCGAAGTGGAATCCGGTAAGGAACCGTATTGCATAACCATCCCTCCCCCCAATGTTACGGGGGAACTGCACATGGGGCACGCCATCCAACACGCTATCCACGACATGGTGGTGCGGTGGAAGCGCATGCAGGGTTGTCAGACCCTATGTTTGCCCGGAACGGATCACGCCGGTATTGCCACGCAGATGAAAGTGGAGGAGGAACTGGCCCGAACCGAGGGAAAAACCCGTTACGACGTGGGCAGAGAAGGGTTGCTCCAGCGGATCTGGGTTTGGCGGGAAAAATACGGGGATGCCATCTACCAGCAACTGCGCAAATTGGGATGCAGCTACGATTGGCCCCGGGCCCGGTTCACCCTGGATGAAAGATATGTCGGGGCCGTATTGGAAGCCTTCAAGCGCTATCAGGATCGCGGTTGGATTTATCGGGGAACCCGCATGATAAATTGGTGCCCGAATTGTGGAACCGTAATCTCAGACCTGGAGACGGAAGAGCGGGAAAACCAGGGACATCTGTGGCACATCCGTTATAAGGGGATCGGCGATGGGCCGGATGTGGTAGTGGCGACTACGAGACCAGAGACGATGCTGGGAGATACCGCCGTCGCCGTTCACCCTCGGGATGAGCGCTGGCAAGAGGCCATCGGGCAGAAGGTTTTGCTGCCCCTCATGGAACGTGAGATCCCCATCGTCGCCGACGAGTATGCAGATCCAGAGATGGGGAGCGGTGCTGTCAAGGTCACTCCCGCCCATGATCCAAACGACTACGAGATCGGCAAACGGCATTCCCTTGAGCAGATTCAGGTAATTGGGTTCGAGGGAAATATGACGGAGGGGGCAGGCCGTTTTGTTGGGATGGAACGGTATGCCTGTCGGGAAGCTGTGGTCGAAGCACTGGAAAAGGAGGGTTTGCTGGTTCAGATTGAGGATTATGTTCACGCCATTCCCCATCACGACAAATGTGGAACAGTGATCGAACCCCTGCCCATGGAACAGTGGTTCATGAACATGAAGGAACTGGCAGAACAGACCCTCCCGGTGCTCGAGAAGGAAGAGATTGAATACGTCCCGGATCGTTTCAGGGGGTACGCCATTGAGTGGCTGCAGAATATCCGCGATTGGGCTCTATCGCGACAGATCTGGTGGGGACATCGGATTCCGGCCTGGTACTGTGTGAACTGCAGCGAGAAGGGATTGATCCCCATGGGAGGAATGGATTGGGAGGAAGCCTTGAAAGAGGGCAGTTTCCGGGTTTCGGTAGATCAAGGAGCCAAGCCCCTCGTCAGCGTCGACAAACCGAAATCCTGTCCCGATTGTGGGGGGAGGGCACTGGTGCAGGATCCAGATGTTCTCGATACCTGGTTTTCATCTGCTCTTTGGCCCTTTGCCACGCTGGGATGGCCCAAAAAAACTGATGAACTTGAATATTTCTATCCCACCGACTTGATGATAACCGCCAGGGATATCCTCTATCTCTGGGTGCTGCGTATGGCTATGACCTCAGTCGAGTGCGTGGATAAGATCCCCTTCAAGACGGTGCTCGTCCATCCTACGGTTCTGACCAAAGATGGCCGGCGCATGAGCAAGAGTTTGGGCACCGGACTCAACCCTCTTGATTTGGTGCGCCTGTATGGGGCTGATGCCACCCGCTTCAGTCTGCTCAACCAGGTCGGTTCGGTCCAGGATGTGCGCTTCGATGCCGAAATTGAAGAAAATGTCGTCCAGTCGTCACTCAGTGCCGAAACAGGGCGCAATTTTGGCAACAAACTGTGGAACGCGGCCCGTTTCGTACAGATGAATCTGGAGGGGTTCGATCCGGAGGCAGGAAGGGAGCCCGGAGAAGACCTGGCAGATCGCTGGATCCGGAGTCGCCTGGCCGGAGTCATCGAAGCGGTAAATCAGTATCTGGGGGAATACCGTTTCAGCGATGTGACCCGAACTGTCTACGATTTCCTCTGGCGCGACTACTGCGATTGGTATGTAGAGATTGCCAAGATACGTCTCAACGGGGATGATCCACTGGGGCGTTCACAGGCGCAGATGGAACTGGTGGAGGTGCTGGAACAGGCACTGCGTCTGATGCATCCGATTATGCCCTATATAACCGAAACGCTGTGGCAGTCTCTCCCGTCCCCCAAGGGGCCGAGTATCATGATGGCTCCCTGGCCGGAGGCGAATTCCGGGGGACGAGACCCCCAAGCGGAAGCCGAAATGCAGACGGTACAGGAGGTGGTTACTGCGGTGCGCACTATCCGCGCCGAGATGGGTGTTCCCCCAGGGAAGAGAGTGCGCGTCGTAGTTTCTGTCGGTTCAATCGATGGAGTAGAAGGGCTGGCAACCCATCGGAGGTACGTGGAGTTCCTGGCCAGGGCCGATGAGGTGGAAATCGGGTGGAATCTCCCCCAGCCAGCGGCTTCTGGAAGTGCGGTTTTGGGAGATATCGAGGTGTATGTCCCGCTGGAGGGGTTGATCGATCTGGGGGTGGAGCAGAAGCGGTTGGAAAAGGAAATTGCCAAGTTCCAGAAACTCCTGAAGGGACTGAACGGCAAGTTGAGCAACCGGGGTTTTCTCGAGAAGGCTCCGCCAGAAGTAGTGGAGCGAGAGCGAGAGAGGGAACGTGAGTACCGGGCTAACCTGGAAAAACTGGAGAGTAGCCTCCAAATGATCGGGGGGTGAAACTACTCGGAGAATAAATAAGGCGGGAAGATGGGTTAACTCTTCTCGCCTTTTTTTCGCGAGAAAGCCGCATGGCCTTCGACTATTTTACCTTACAAGCTCTGGCTCAGGAACTGAGGGAGCATCTCATCGGCAAGATGATCTCCCGCGTTTGTTCCTCCCCTGAAGGTTTGTCTTTTGCCTGTGAAAAAATGGGGTGTGTCTGCCTGGAAGTGGGGAATAAAGGGGGGCTATTTTTTCGCAAGGACAGGGAAGTAGAGAAGTCTGACGAGGGAGACCTGGTGGTGGGTTACCTGCGCAATTCCCGCATCGATTCAATCGAAGTCGCGGAACGAGACCGAATAATCGATTTCCGCCTTGAGCGGGTAAACCGTGCGGGAGGGGCGACATATGGACGACTGAGAGTCGAGTTGATCCCCCCTCATTGTCTGGGAGCACTGGTGCGAGAAACGACGGGGCAGGTGCTGGGGATATGGGGGGGGAGAGGGAAAGGACGAAGGGTAGTTATCGGAAAAGAATATATCCCCCCGGAAGGGCGAGGAAGGTTGCTGCCCGTGAAGGATGGGTTTGATTTATGGGCAAAATGTCTCGAGGAGAAGAGGGGGAAAATCGGACAGGTCGGGCCGGGTTGCCTGGTGGGAATGGATCGAAACAGTTTCGCTGAAATTTTGTTTCGCTCGACTGTGGGGGAGGAAGAAAGGGTTGAAGATTTATCCAGTAACCAGTTGGGGAAAATATGGGAAGTGGCCACCCAACTCTATCGGCTGGAATCGATTATCCAGCAGACTTACCTGTGGGAAGAAGGGGGGAAGTGGCGCTTTTCTACTCTGGAACCGACCCGTTTCGGGGGAGAAACTACTCGACTGCCTAACCCGAGTGAGGCGATTCTTCTCTTCCGAGATCGGGATCGGGATCAAACGGGCCGCGCCGCCAGAGGGGTGGAGGGAAAGGCAAAGTCGGCAAAAAAGACCCTTTTCCGCAGGCTGCAAGCATTGATACAAGACCTGGAAGAGGCGCAAAGAGCGGAGGAATTGGAGAGGAAAGGGAATGTGCTCATCGCCCAACTGAAAGAGATCAAACCGGGGAACTCTCAGGTGGAACTGCCCGATGTCTTCGATATTTCGGGGCAGACGAGGTTGATTATCGAACTCTCTCCTGAACGAACTCCCGCGGAAAACGCCTCCTGGTATTTGAAGACTGCCAGGAAGTTTCGACGACGTCTGGAAGTGCTGCCCGATAGGCTGAACGGTTGCCAAAAGAAAATAGGGGAATTAGAGACGTTGCTAGAGGGAGGACAGGAAAAAGGGGATGAAGGCCGCCAGGAACTCGAGAATTGGCTGAATAAAAACGGCATGATTCAAAGAAAAGGGAAGATGAACCCACGCGAACAGCGGGATCTCGCCCATCCCCGGAGATACCGGACATCGACCGGATGGACGGTTTGGGCGGGAAGAAACAATAGGGAAAACGATATTCTCACCCACCGCATGGCCGCCCAGAACGATATCTGGTTCCACGCTCATGGGTATCCGGGATCTCATGTTCTCCTGCGTCGAGATGGAAGGAAAGAAGAGCCCAGCGGCCCAACCCTGGAAGAAGCGGCTGGAATCGCCGCTTTTTGGAGCAAAGGGAAAACGGCAAAAAAAGTCCCGGTGGTCTATACTCTGGCAAAATACGTCTCAAAACCCAGGGGAGGGGCTCCGGGGCAGGCCGTAATGCGTCGGGAGAAGACCTTGATGGTGGCACCGGCCCTATTGCCTGAAGAAGATTCGAAATAAAAGTCTCATAATTTATGTTATGTAAACAAATTATCATCGCCATAACCGGACCGACTGCCAGCGGAAAGACCGGAATTGGAGTCCAGTTAGCAAAAATCCTTGAACGGGCAGAGGTCATTTCGGTCGACTCCCGGCAGATTTACCGGAATATGGACATTGGCACGGCAAAACCGACGTTAAGCGAAAGAGAAGGGATTCCCCACCATTTCTTCGACCTGAAGGATCCGGACCAGGCTTATAGCGCAGGTGATTTCGGCAAGGAAGCCAGAAAGAAGATCGAACAACTGTGGAGGGAAGACGCAGTCCCTCTCCTCATTGGGGGTTCGGGGCTCTATTTCCAGGCTGCGCTCGAAGGGTTGTTTGACGATGAACCAGATCGGGAGGGAATCCGACAGGAGATAATTCGACGCATGAAAAAAAAGGGACTTCCGGCCCTTTGGGAAGAACTGGGAAGGGAAAATCCCGTTGCCAGGATGGGTTTATCCCCGAACGATGTCCCCCGGATCGTACGAGCTCTGGAGATAGCATATAAAGGGGGGGGAAAGGAGGGAGGGGGGGGCCTGGAGGGAGAGAACCCTTTTGAGTGCCTTCCCCTTACCTTCTGTTTGGGAATGGATCGTCTGAGACTCTACCAGCGAATCG
>Ga0257125_1000156_pt1 | contig 102612 bp, 100 predicted proteins | sample SI106_200metaG_FD_190183 | JGI IMG/M metagenome (GOLD analysis project Ga0257125, IMG submission 190183) | Marine microbial communities from Saanich Inlet, British Columbia, Canada - SI106_200 | ecosystem: Environmental > Aquatic > Marine > Inlet | place: Canada: British Columbia | collected... | reverse complement strand
ATGATAAAGTGTTAAATCATAAATTCTTGAATATTGAAATGTGATTTTTGGGAGCATAGATAAAATTCGTTTTTTATAATTATAAATCTTTCTATAAAGGGCTCTTAATTAATTGTAACTAACATCGCAACTATGCGAAGTTGTTTATATCCGAAGGATAATAAACAATTTGGGAAAAGTCCCGAGCTGAGGGACTTTCCGCATAGTTGCTGTAGAACGAACATGATGTGTTTGTCTTTCTCGACGGTAAAAGCCAATTTCTTAGTCAACACATTCCAAATCACGTAACACATTTCATCAAATACGCATTAAATGTGTCTTATTCTTTAAATAGTCTTAACTTATATTTAAATCTTGTCACCCTTTAACGAGAAAAATGTGTTAATTCTTGAATTTTCTCAAAAGCTTCTTTTAACCTTTCCACATTAGCTAATTCAGGGTCGATGGATGGACATTGAATTAAATCTGATGGGTCAAGTAACTTAAAATTTAAAATATAATCCCCTTGTCTTCCTTTTCTACCTGTTTTTTTATTTGTCTTAAATAATAGTTTATTTTTAATTAAATCTTTAAGAACTTTGTCAAAGTATTCTTTATTTCTTGATATATTAATTGTTTTATTTTTAGTCCATTTATAAAATTCTCTTCTACTGTTAAACCATCTTTTTTTAATTATTCTATAATCGCAAATTAAGTATAACATTTCAATATCTTGAACAGAACTAATGCCTTTTGAAAACAGTAAAAACGTGTATTTTGCTAAACAATCTACTTCTTCAAAGTTATAATCCCATAACGTGTCTTTTTCCTCTTTTGAAAAGTGCCCCATATGAAATGTAGGTTGTTTGTACTAATATATAAATATTCTGGTCATTATTAGTAAATATGAAGATGATTTTAATTAATAGTGCCCCAAATAGTCTCTTAACCTTTTAATACTATTTCTTCCTAATAATCAATATGGAAACAATAACTCTTAAAACATTGGGAAAGGTTGAAAAAATCTTAGCTAAAGAAGATAAAGCAATCTCTGTTAATTATTTGGTACAAAAATGTGGTATCAATATGTACGCCGTAAGATTAGCCCTTAAAGAATTAGGTAAGCGTGGAAAATTATGCACTATTAAGACTTCTAATGTTGATTTGTATTCTTATAATAAATATTGTGAAACAAATGGCAAAAATTAGACACCTCAATATTAGAATAACAGAGGAACAACATAAGTTATTAGATACTAAATCAAAACAAGCAGGGTATAGTGCAGTTAGTCATTATGTTAGAGCAATTCTTTTTTTAGATTCAACTTCTGTTGAGAAAATTAATGATATTTGGAATGTGGTGGTAGATAAAAATGAAATATCATAGGAGGTCATTTGCATGTTCTGATGAAACTTGGCAAGAATTGCAAGAAATTACAAATGAATGTTTTTCCGTTAGTGAATTTATTAGGGATGCTATAAAATTAAAATTGGAGGTAATGAAAAATGGATGATAGAAAATTTGGTGCAATAATGAATAAGCTTATTGAAATTCAAAAAGATTTCAAAACGACTTGTTCCAAAGAAGAATACAAACAAAGTAAGATAGAAACTAAAAATAAGAATTAATTCAAATTTTTTAAATTTTTTTTAATTCTTAAGGAGGTATTATAAAAATGAATAATTTAGATAGTCGAAAGACTAAAGATATAGGGGGCTTAGGAATACCACATCCCCTACGGCGTTCTAAATCAGAATCCAACGCCGAAGGCGTTGGACTAACTTTAGAGTCTTCCGAAGGAAGACTCCCTTTACTTGTTCATAAACAAATAAGTTCGCAAAATGAATCAACAAAAAAAGAAATAATTAAAGAATTAATTGCTATTGAAAAAGAAAATCAAGCCGATAGATTTAGTAATTGTGGTAAAGAGCCAATGTTATTCAGATGTGATTGTAAATATCACTTGACTTCTAAGAAATGTAATTTATATCGATTATGTGATGTTTGTGCAAAAAAAACTAAAAATGATTTATTTAATAAATTTATTAATCCATTAATGAGACACACTAAGTTTGTAAGAGATAAAAGACTTAAAACAATTAAAGGACTTAGAATGTTAACATTAACAATTGAGAATGTTGATGATATATACGAGGGAGTTAAAGAAATAAAAAGTTCATTTTCTCGCTTTAGAAGAAGAAAATATATTAAAGCAAGAATATTTGGTGGTCTTGCTGTTGTTGAGTTTGTACGGTCTAAGAAATATAACAATTGGAATGTTCATATTCACGCTTTAGTTTATTCGACTTATTTGGATATGAAAAAAAAAGAAAAAAACGGAAATTCAAAAGTAGTAAATGAATGGATAAAAGCAACAAAAAATAAAGGCAGTATAGTTGATATTCGTATGTGTGGAAATCACAAAAAGAGTTTGAGATATCTATTAAAATATGTTACAAAGTTAAGCCCCGATTTAACACCAAAACAAAAAGTTGAAGTTTATGATTCATTATTTAACAGTAGATTGGTAATAACTTTTGGTACATTATACAATATTGGAGAAAAACCAATTTCATTATGCCCTGATTGTAGTATGCCTTATGAATATGTTTCCGACTATATGTATTATGAGGAATTTGGAACTTATATTAATTATGATTTACTGAAAAAATTACTGAATCAGACAAATAAACAAAATTTAGTAGGTACTTAACGCTCATTAATTCATTAATGGGGAACGCCGTAGGGGATTGTGGGAAACCTCAATACCCCTATTTAGGCTTTTCACTAATAAAAAAATGGAACCCTCAACAAGTTATTATAGGAATTTATCTATGCTTTTGAAAGATAGAGTTTTCACTATGGCTGAAGCAAATAGATTTGCGAGTATTCTTACAACAAAAGCAAGAGAAAAAGAGAAGAAAGAAAGAATGCTTAAAGTTAACGAAATGGTAAATAAGCATTGCACTTAGTAATTGCGCTAAATTTAGGTCATTTTTTCGCTATAATCCCGCTCATAATTAGTAATTAATCCACTTATTTTCTATATTTATTTAGTCTTTTATTAATTCTCATTTTTTAGTTGTTAAACCATTTGTTGAACCATTTGATAATCCATTTGTCTATCCATCCCTATTTCCATCTCTATAACCGCATAACATTTATAAATCTGTGTAAATACTTGTTAAATATTAATTAAATATTTAATTAAGGGGCACAAGAATGGAATCAAAAAATATCACACTAAAAGTTAATTCTGAATTATATGACAAATATCGTGAATATTGTAAGAAAAAAGGGCTTATTGCCTCAAGACAATTTGAAATATTAATGGAAGAGAAGATACAAGAAAATGAGGATAAAGACAGATTATAAATGAGAGGGGAAAAATGACTAATAATTTTCAAGAAAAAATAACATTTATATGGGATTTAGCAGATTTGCTAAGAGGAGCTTACAAAAGAAATGAATATCAAAAAGTAATTCTTCCATTCACTGTTCTGAAACGATTTGATTCTGTTTTATCAGATTCTAAAAAATCAGTTCTTGAGACATACAAAAAATATAAAGGTCAATTTGATAATATGGAGCACGTATTACATGAGGCATCTGTTGATAAGGATGGAAACCCTTTGGGCTTCTATAACTTTTCGAAGTATGACTTTAAGACATTATTAGAAGACCCAGAGCACATTGAACAAAACATTAATCATTATATTGATAGTTTCAGTAAAAATGTTCAAGAAATCTTTGAGAACTTTAAAATTAAAGCACATATCGAAAAATTGGTGAAAACCAACAGGTTGTTTATCCTTATTAAAAAATTCTCAGATACAAAAATCAACCTTCATCCAGATGTTGTTTCTAATCACGAGATGGGAACCATTTTTGAAGAACTTACTCGAAAATTTGCAGAACAATCAAATGAAGAAGCTGGAGACCACTTTACACCAAGAGATGTTGTAGAGGTTATGACTAAATTAATGTTTGTAGAAAATGGAGTTCACTTAACTAAACAAAACTTAATTAAAACTATATATGACCCTGCGTCTGGAACAGGTGGGATGCTTTCAAGTTGTAAAAACTTTGTTACTGAGATGAATAATACAGTAGATATAGTTCTCTTTGGTCAAGAACTTAACGATGAGATTTATGCTATTTGTAAAGCCGATATGCTCATCAAAGGAGAAAACGCAAATAATATTCAGGGTCCAATAAGCACACTTGGAGATGATAAATTTCCAAATGAGAAATTTGATTATATTATTTCTAATCCTCCATATGGGACCAAATGGGAGGCTGACCAAGAAGAAGTAAATAAAGAGGCTAAAAAAGGATTCGAGGGTCGATTTGGAGCAGGAACTCCAAGAATTAATGATGGACAGCTATTATTCTTGCAACATATGATTTCTAAGATGAAGATTAAAGAAAAATCCCGAGTTGCTGTTATCACAAATGGTTCTCCTTTGTTTACTGGAGATGCTGGTTCTGGAGAAAGCGATATTCGTAAATGGATTATTGAAAATGACCTTATTGAAGCCATAATTGCTTTACCTAAGCAGATGTTCTATAAAACTGATATAGGCACATATATTTGGATTTTAACCAATGAGAAGCCAGTTGAAAGGGTTGATAAAATCCAACTAATAGACGCCACTTCTAAATTTAAGAAAATGCGTAAGAGTTTAGGTAAAAAAAGGCAATACTTAGCACCTGAAGACATCAAAGATATACTTGATTATTATGATGAATTTGATAAAACAAAGTCAAAGAAAGTCAAGGTATTTGATAAAGAAGAGTTTGGATATACCAAAGTTGTTGTTGAACGACCACTTCAGCTTAATTATTTAGTAAATGATGAAAGACTTGAAAATCTTTATTCATACAGTGCTTTTGCAAAACTATCTGAAAGCAAAAGTAAAAACCCTGATGAAAAACTCGAAGAGGAAGAAAAGGGAAAAGCTAAACAAAAAGAAATTATGGATGCCTTGAAAACAATAGGTTCTGATTTGTATAAAGATTGGGAAACTTTTGAAGCAAAAGTAAAAGAAGCATTAAAAGGAATCAAACTAACCCCTGCATTCATCAAGAACATAATTCTTAGATTGTCAGAACACGACGATACAGCAGAATATGTTTTAGATGGAAAAGGAAGAAAACAACCAGACTCAAACTTAAGAGATACTGAAAAAATCCCTCTTAAAGAAGATATTAAAGAATACTTTGAAAGAGAAGTTAAACCATATTATGCAGATGCTTGGATTGACAAATCAAAAGATAAAATTGGATATGAAATAAACTTCACACAATACTTCTACAAATACGTTCCTCCAAGACCATTGGAAGCTATTGAAGCAGACATAAAAAGAGTAACTGACGAGATTAAAGATTTAGTTAAAGAAGAGGTTGTCGAATGAAGATAAAACAATATCCTCAGTATAAAAAATCTGAACTCCATTGGTTTTCGGAAATACCTGGTGGTTGGAGTGACCATAAAATAAAATTTATTCTTGAGCGACCTGTCACAGATGGACCTCACGAAACTCCTGAGTTCATAGATGAAGGAGTGCCATTTTTATCTGTCGATTCTATTCAAGATGGTGAAATAGTCTTTGAAGGATGTAGATGCATTTCTGAAGAAGATTATCAAAAATATAAGATTAAATGTAACCCTAAAAAAAATGATTTGTTTATGGGAAAAGCAGCTTCTATTGGAAAAATTGCACGAGTTAAAGTTGATTTCCCATTTAGTATATGGTCACCTTTGGCACTTCTAAGACCGAATAAAAGAATTACTCCTCGATTTTTTGAATATGCTTTAAAATCAGATTATTCACAAGACCAAATAGATATATTCTCAACAAGTAATACTCAAAAAAATATCAGTATGGATGATATTCCAAGAATTCAGCTGTTAATGCCAAATAATGTCAAAGAGCAAAATAAAATAACTTTATTCTTAGACTCAAAAACACAATATCTTGAAAAGACAATAGAGAAAGACAAACAACTTATTGAGCTTATGAAAGAAAGAAGAAACTCGTTAATTGATAAATGTGTTAAAGAAGGTTTAATGAAAACAAAACTTGAAGATTCTAAAATAGAGTGGTTAGGAAAAATCCCTTCGAATTATCAAGTTAATAGATTAAAGTTTTTAGTTTCAAAAATAAATAGTGGATTAACTCCAACAGGAGGGTCTACAGTATATGTGGATGAAGGAATACCTTTTTTAAGGAGTCAAAACATACATTTTAATGAATTGCGTTTAGATAATGTTGTATATATTCCTGAAGATATGCATAAAACTATGTTAAACTCAGTTACAAAAAAAAATGATGTGTTGATAAACATAACAGGTGCGTCTATAGGGAGATGTGCTTTTGTCAGTAATGAATTTGAAAAAGCAAATGTGAACCAACACGTTTGCATAATAAGAACAAAAAAAACACATTATAAATTCTTGTCATATTTTCTTATGTCAAAAATTGGTCAAGACCAAGTTTTCTCTTTACAGATGGGTTCATCAAGAGAAGGTTTAAATTTTGAGCAACTTGGTAATTTTATTGTAATAACACCTCCAAAACCAGAACAAGAAGAAATTGTTAAGTATTTGGATGAGGAAACTTCTAAGATTGATAATATTATCAAAAAGATTGAGGAGAAAATAATTCTTATGGAAGAATACAAAAAATCAATGATTCATCACGTTGTAACTGGTAAAGTTGATGTTAGGGGGGTCGAAATATAATGAAAGCTGAAGAAACTAATTTTTTGAAATTTTTAAATTCACCAAAACAGATGTTCATTCCAATTTATCAAAGAGCATATAATTGGAAAATCAAAGAATGTAAACAATTACTTAATGATATAATCAGAGCTGGAAACGATGAATCTATATCGGGTCACTTTATTGGTTCAGTTGTTTATGTAGAAAAGGGACTATACCAAGTTTCTGCAGTTCCTAAATTATTGGTTATTGATGGACAGCAAAGACTCACTACGTTAACACTTCTTATTACTGCTTTGTGTAAAAAAATAAAAGCGAGTAATGAAGGGACTGAATTAAATGCTGAGAGATTATCTAATTATTATTTATTCAATTCTCAAGAAGAAGGAGAGGATAAGTATAAACTTATACTCACTAAGCACGACAAGAAAACACTATTCAAAATACTTGATGGATTAGGTTTAACTGAAGAAGATTCTACAAGGATTGAAGAGAACTACAAGTTCTTTGAAGAAGAGATTGAAAAAGTGGGTTTAGAAGAAATATACAAAGGAATCTCAAAACTAATCATAGTTGACATTTCTTTAGACAGAGAGAAAGACAATCCACAACTTATCTTTGAAAGTCTAAACTCTACAGGTCTTGAATTAAGTGCATCTGATTTAATTAGGAATTATATCTTAATGGGATTAAAATCTCAAGAGCAAGAGGAAATATACGATAATTATTGGCATCCAATGGAGAAGAACTTTGGAAATATTGAAAAGTTTGGTTTATCAGATTGGTTTATAAGAGATTTCTTGACAATTAAGCTAAATAGAATCCCAACAGTAAAAAAAATTTATGAAGAATTTAAGGGGTATTCAAATAAGCTCAATATTTTAGAATTAGTAAAAGACATGCATAAATTCTCTAATTATTATGTTAATTTTACTTTAGGCAAAGAAACAGATAATGAACTAAAAAAAGTCTTTGCAGATATAAATGAATTAAAAGTAGATGTTTCTTATCCATTTATACTGAATATTTATGATGACTATGCTAAAGAAGTTATATCTAAAGCAGACTTTATTGAAATACTTCGTTTGATTGAAAGCTATGTATTTAGGCGGTCTATTTGCGGTATACCAACCGCATCTTTAAACAAAACATTTTCAACATTATACAAGAGAATTGACAAAGAAAATTATGTTGAAAGTTTTAAAGCAACAATACTTCTGCAAGATTCTTACAGAAAGTTACCAACTGATGCAGAGTTTAAGAAAGAATTGTTAATCAAAGATGTATATAATTTTAGAAATAGAAACTATTTACTAAGAAAGATAGAGACCTATAATAGGAAAGAGTCTCTGGATATTGGGACATATACTATAGAACATATTATGCCTCAGAATCCTAAACTTTCAGACGAGTGGAAACAGTCTTTAGGTGAAAATTGGGAATTAGTTCAAAAAGACTATCTTCACACATTAGGGAATTTAACTTTAACTGGGTATAATTCTGAATATCAAGATAAACCATTTTTAGTTAAGAAAGAGATGAAAGATAAATCAGGGTTGCCTATTGGTTTCAAAGACAGCCCAATTAGATTAAATAGAGAACTGGCAATGTTGGAAACTTGGAATAAAGACGAGATTATTAAAAGAGCAGAAAAAATAATTGAGTTAGCAATTAATATTTGGTTATATCCTAAAATCGAAGAGGAAATATTAAATAAATATGATACAAAAAATAGCGAGGAGAAAAAATCAAAATATACTGTAGAAGACCACGATTTCTTAAAAGAAGGAGAACCAATGAATCCATTATTTAATGAATTAAGAAAAAGGATATTAAATATTGATTCTTCAGTTAGAGAAGAACCACAAAAGTTGTATGTGGCATATAAGTCGTTTACAAATTTTGTAGATATAGTCCCTCAAAAAAGTGCATTAAGATTATCACTAAATATTCCATTTGAAAAAATAAAAGATGTTAAAGAAAAATGTAAAGATGTTACTGATAAAGGCAGATGGGGCAATGGGGACACTGAACTAAAAATTTGTGAGTTTGATGAATTAGAGTATGCATTAAATTTAATCAGACAAGCATTCAATTATATAGAGGGAGAAAATGGCAACTGATACTTCGGAAAAAGCTTTTCAAAGCGACATAATAGCTCATTTAGTGAGCACAGGTTATCACAGCAGGGGAACTACTTGTTACAATAAGGCATCTTGTCTTGATGCAGAATTAGTGTTGAAATTTATTCAAGACACTCAAGAAAAAACATGGAAACGATTTGGAAAAGTTTATGGAGATAAAGCAGAGAATAAATTTTTTTATAGATTAGTTAACGAAATTGATAAAAAGGGAACAATTGCTGTTTTAAGAAATGGTTTCAAAGATGTTGGGTGTCACTTTAAACTATTTTTCCCAAAACCTAACAACAAGAAGAATCCCGAATTATTTGAACAATTTGATAAAAATATCTTTTCTGTAATTGATGAATTAGAATATCAAGATAGAGAAAAAGGAAATCGGTTAGATTTAGTTATTTTTATCAACGGTTTACCAATTATTACAATTGAACTCAAAGATACTTTTTCACAAGGTGTTGAGAAAGCTATAAAACAATATAAAGAAGATAGGGACCCTAAAGAAAAATTATTCCATAATTGTTTTGTTCATTTTGCTATGAGTGATGATAAAGTCTATATGGCAACAAAATTAGCGGGGTGGAAAACAAGATTTTTACCTTTTAATCGTTTTACAGACAATCCTGATGTACTAAATGATTATAAAACATCTTATTTGTATAATGACATTCTTCAAATTAATAAACTTTCAAAATTAATAAACAATTTTGTTTATATTGAAAAAGAAGATAATAATGAATTCCCTATATTTCCAAGATATCACCAGTTAGATTGTGTAAATAAATTACTTGGAGATGCTGTTCCAAGTAAGAATTATTTGGTAGAACACAGTGCAGGGTCTGGTAAAACAAAAACAATTGCTTGGTTAGCTCACGGATTAATAAATAAATTTAACAGATTAGACAATAGGGTTTATGATATGGTGATTGTAATCTCAGATAGAAAGGTAATTGATAAACAGCTTCAAACACAAGTTCAAGCAATTGAGAAAGTAAAAGGTATTGTAGAAGTAATAGATGAAAAGAAAACATCTAAAGACCTTAAAGAAGCAATGCAAAATGGAAGTAACATTGTTGTAACAACATTACATAAATTTCCTTTTATTCTTGAAGAAGTAAAAGATTTACCTAAAAGAAATTATGCAGTCATAATAGATGAAGCCCATTCAAGCCAGTCAGGAGCTATGGCTCGTAAGATGAAACAAATTCTTTCTACAAATAGTCTTGAAGAAGCTGAAGCATTGGATAGAGATGTAGAAAATGAACTTGAAGAAGAAATCTTAAATGAAGTAGAATCATATAGAAATCTTAAGAATGTAAGTTTCTTTGCATTCACTGCAACTCCTAAAAATAAGACTTTGGAGTTATTTGGAACAAAAGATAAAAGTGGTGGATACCATCCATCTCATCTTTATTCTATGAAACAAGCAATAGATGAAGGCTTTATTTTAGATGTATTAAAACACTACTTATCTTATGATACATACTTTAAGCTTGTTAAGAAAGTGACGGATGACCCTGAATATGATGAACGAAAAGCCAAAAAACTATTAAGAAATTTTGTTGAAAAGCATCCTCACGCTATTTCCGAGAAGTCAAATATTATGCTTGAACATTTTATGAGTTCTACATTTAATAAGATTAATTCTCAGGGAAGGGCTATGGTGGTTACTCGTTCAAGGCTTCACGCAGTTCTTTACAAAAAAGCTTTTGATAGGCTTATTAAAGAGAATAATTATCCTATTAAAACACTCGTGGCATTTTCTGGAACAGTTAAACACGACGAACAAGAATATACAGAAACAAGCATGAATAATTTACCCTCTAAGAAAACAATTGAAAATGCGTTCAAAGAAGAGCCCTTTAGAATTTTAATTGTAGCAAATAAATACCAAACTGGCTTTGACCAACCACTTCTACACACTATGTATGTTGATAAATCATTAAATGGCATTACTGCAGTTCAAACATTAAGCAGAGTTAATAGAATAAAACCACCTCATAAAAATGACACATTGGTTTTAGATTTTGCAAACCAAACGGAGATTATTCAAAAAGCATTCCAGCCATATTATGAAACAACATTCCTGAAAGAGGGGACAGACCCTCATAAATTATATGAGTTGGAAGAAAAATTAATAGATTATCAAATCTTTGACCAAACAGATGTTAATGCATTCATTAAATCTTGGAAAAAAGGCGAATCACAACCGAAACTTCATAACCTCTTAAGTCCTATTGTTAACGAGTTTAAAGCAAAAGGTAAAAAGGACCAAGTTGGATTCAAAAAAACAATAAAAAGATATCAAAGTATCTATTCTTTCTTATCTCAATTAATGCCTTTCTCTGATGTGAATTTAGAAAAAGTATTTTTGTTCAATAAATTTTTAATAAAAAAGCTTCCAACAATAAATAATCCATTACCTTTTAATGTATTAGAAGATGTCGATATGGATTCTTATAAGATTGTTAATAAAGGAGAGAAAGAAATAAAACTACAATCAGAAGGAGAATTAAAATCTATTAGTGCAGGTGTTGGTGAATACTCTCAAGATACAAATGAAAAGTTATCGTCTATATTAAACGCTTTAAACGATGCATTTGGGACTGATTTTAATGAAGATGACAAAGTTTTCTTAGGTAGAGTTAAAGATAACTTGTTAGAGAATAAGGAGCTTTTAACAAAAATGGAACTAAACTCCAAAGAGAATGTAAAAGCAGTATTTGAAAAGTATTTTAATAAAGAAATGACTGGTCTTTTAAACAGTAATATGAAGTTTTACAAAAAAATAGTAGATAATGATAAACTTAAGTCAAAACTTAAGAAGACATTATTTGATTTGATGTATTTAGAATATAATAAAATGAAAAAGAAACAGGGGGAACAGTAGTTTGCCATTACTTTCCAAGTCTAAATACTTGATAGGAATACAATGTCCTAAATATTTTTGGATTCAATTAAATCAACCTGATAAAATTCCTGAAATTGACTTAGCAACACAGCAAAAGTTCGACCAAGGAAAGAAAGTAGGACAGTTAGCAAAGAAATTATTTCCTGAGGGAATAGATATTCCTGAATCTAACTTTAAAGAAAATTTAGAGAAATCAAAAGAAAGTTTAACTCTTAATAAACCACTTTTTGAAGTTGCGTTTTGTCTTGAAGGGTTATATTCAAGAGCAGATATTCTTTTTCCAAATAAAGATGGAACTTGGGACATTCTTGAGGTGAAAAGTTCTACTAAGGTAAAAGATATTAATGTAGAGGATGTGGCATTTCAGAAATATGTTTATGAAAAAGCAGGGATTAAAATTAACAAATGTTTTTTATTGCATATAAATAATAAATTTGTTAAAAATGGAGAAGTAAATCCTGAAGAATTTTTTACAAAAGCAAACATAACAGAACAAGTTGACGAATTATTTCCATTAGTTGAAGAAAAAGTAAGTAAACTGAAAGAAATAATGAATAGTGAAGAATGTCCTAACCTAAATATAGGACGGCAATGCAAAGACCCATATGACTGTCCTCTTGAGGATGAATGTTGGGGGTTTCTTCCAGAATCGAGCGTATTTGATTTATATCGAGGAGGAAATAAATCTTTTGAGCTATTCGAAGATGGAGTTCTTAATATTAAAGAAATCCCTTCAGATTTTAAACTGAATGATAAACAAGGAATTCAAAGAGACTGCGATTTACACAATAAAACTCACATAAATAAAGAAGAAATAAAAAGATTCATAGAAAAACTTGAATATCCACTTTATTATTTAGATTTTGAAACATTCTCATCAGCAATCCCTTCTCTCAATGGAACAAGACCATACCAACAAATACCTTTCCAATTTAGCTTACACATAGACAATGGAAAAAGTATAAAACATATTGAATTTTTAGCAGAAGATTTAGATGACAGAAAAAAATTGTTGCAGAAATTGATAGATAATCTTGGAACAGAGGGGAGTATATTAGTTTATTTTAAGTCATTTGAAATTAACAGATTAAAAGAATTAGCAAAAGCATTTCCGGAAAATAAAGAATGGGTTGAAAACATTCTAAAAAGAGTAGTTGACTTAATTGAACCATTCCAGAACTTCCATTATTACAATCCAAAACAAAAAGGGAGTTGTTCAATAAAAAGTGTGTTACCAGTTCTCGTCGATAAAAGTTACAAGGGAATGAATATTTCAAATGGAGAAGAAGCAAGTATATCTTTCTTAAAACAAAGAGAAGACGCACAAGTAAGAAAAGATTTGTTGAAATATTGTGAACTTGACACAGAAGCAATGTTATTAATAGTTAAAGAATTGGAAAAATTAACTAAATAAATCATCTAATTTTCTAACCAAGTCTCTTAAACAAAACACATTATATTTGATTCCATAATTTAATAATTTATACAACGTAAAGAGTGAAGCCAATGGAACAAGAATATAAAAGAATTTCATCAAAATTATACTTTCATTATACCATAAACTATTTGGTGTTAAATTACTTGCCATATATTTTATGATTAAACTATTTTTTGATGGAAATAAGCCTAACCACCCAATTACTATCCCGACAATACCTAATACAAACTTGACTTCTGATTTGTTAAATAACATAGATAATTCAATGTTTCTATTATTTATAAATATTAAGAAATAAGAACCTCATTGCCATTTTCATATATAAATTCACTCCATTCTTTATTTAAATCAAAATATTTCCAGCCTCTTTGCTTAAACTTTACAGCGAGCAAAGGAATGGCATTAATCTTTCTGGCTACTGATATCATTTTTTCAAGTTGCTTTTTATCTTTGACTCTAACATAAAACTTCTTTTTTTTAGTTGTTTTTACTTCTACCATAAAATGTTTTATTGCTGTAAAGACTAATACATCACAAACAGAGTTTTCTCCTGAACCAGAACCCGCAACTCTTTCACAATGGTGGTTTTCATCGTGAATATTTTTGATAAATTCACGTTCATATTTTTTGTTGTGACATATTGCCATCTTATTGTACCTCCAACATTGGAGCTCTTAACTTTGTTAATTCAAGCTGTTTGTCTAAAATCTCTTTTTGGAGTTGTAATGTTTCCCTATCCATTTTTATTTCTACTTGAGGCAATTCTGGAAGAGCAACAGAAGACTTGGGATATGCATATGCTCTATGACTTGCTAATCTAACATCATCTTTAGCAAGTTCACAATAAAGCTGAGTGGTTTCAATCTTTTCATGACCTAAATACTCTTTTATAGTGTAAATGTCCATTCCTCTCCTATAAAGATTGGTTCCACATACATGTCTAAGTGTGTGCATATGATACTTATGTCTTGCAGTTCCATTCTTTTGTTTATAATTTGGAATCCATAAATTTACTTTTTTTAGTACATTAGTAAGTTTTTCTTGATATAACCTAATCATTGACTTGGTTTCGGGTCGTTTATTCTTATATCTGTTTTCATTTGGAATAACATAATCTTCTTTAATATTCATTAATTGCCATTTCTTTAATGTTGGAATAAACATATCATTAATTATAACAAGTCTATCTTTACCATATTCTGATTTGTAACGTTTAGTATTTTTTCCATCTAACACAATTAATTCACCATGTTCAAGATTGACATTTTCCCATTTTAATGAAACAATCTCACTAATTCTTAACCCTAAGAAAATACCTAAAAAAATAACAATTGCCAATCTTAAATCATCTGTTGAAGAAAGAATCGTTAACAATTGTTGTTTACTTAAGACACAAGGCAATCTTTTTTTAGTACAAGTTCCTGTTTTTTCGTTATTTAATACATATTTTGGGATGTAAGCCATTTTATCACCTTTCAATATATTTTCTTACACTATCTTTAATTTCTTCTAATAACTCTTGTTCAGTCGTATTTAGCAAATTTCTATACTCCATCTTATACTTAGAAGCCTTTCTTAGACTGATATTAAATTCTTTAATCTGTGTTCTAATTTCAGGAGGGGTTTCTTCTAATAACAACCACCTATAAACTGTAGACGGATTATAACAATTAGATAATAGAATCTCATAAAATTTAAACTCTAAATCAGTTAGTTTATCTCCTTTGCGCCTATCTTTTTTATAATGCCATCTATTAGCAAGCTTTTGAATTATTCTCTTAAATTCAACATCATCAATATTGTCTTCTAAACTATTCTTGATGATTTTCCTTAATTTCTCCAATTTTGTAAATATTGTCATTCTCATCTTAATGTAGGTTAAACATACTAATATACCTTGTTCGGAAAGTGTAATGCGAACATAACGCAATTAAGAAATTAGCAGTAAAAGTAACACATTTTATTCGTTCTCTCGGTGTTATGCGTCCCGAACGTAACGAAGTGAAGTGAGAGCGCAGCGTGGTCGTAGCGACCGAAGGGAGCGGAGAAGTCTCTTATTTTCCTGAGCACAGGGCTTTCCGTAGTTTTTCGCAAAAGTTATTCTGCTTTAATCTTTGATAAAGCAAGATGATTCAAATAGTAGATAAGAGGTGGAATTACAAACACAATAGGTAGGAAAAAGAGTGATAAATAAATCATGTTTGTATTTGGTAGATTTTGTATTATTATGTAAACAATAAATAAGTATATTAGAAAACCAATTAATGCAGTAATGAATATTGAAACTAATAAGGACATATTAATTAGATAAAGATTAATTTGTCTTTTCTTTTTGAAGAAAACTATTAGTGCTAATATTAATGAAGACATTGCCAACATAAAAAATAATGGTGACACAAATAAGAATATTATGTAAAGTGTAATTAAAAAAGTCCAGCTTAATAAGTCCATGTTCTTCTTATCAAAAAAGTCCATGACAAAAATACTTCCAATTAAGATTCCTGAAAGGATTAATGATTGGATAAATTCACCAAAAGCCCAACCTAAGAATAATAGTGAAACAAAAAAAGTAATTATTAAGTAGATTGGAATATGCAACAAAGCTTTAATGTGAAACTTCTGTTTGAGGTAAAGTATAGCTTTGTTTATTTCTTCTTTCTGATATCCTCGTTTTAGGAGAGATTTGGATAATTGTTCTTCTGAATAGCCCTGCGCTTCTTCAGCATTTATCCAATCTCCTAATTTATTCATTTGCTCGTGCCTCATTTTCACATTGCTCTCTAAGATAATCTTCTCTTATTCTTGGACAAAGAGATGAATCTTGCTTTGCATAATGCAAATAGCATTGATTTTTAATATAATAATCATCAACTCCCTCTATCTCTAGTTCGCAAGCACTCGGAGAACTAGTATCTTTAACAAATTGGAGAGTGCATTCATCAAGATTAGTTTGTACACAATTCAAGTTTTCTCTAAGACAATTTTTTTGTTTTTGTGATGCTATATTACGACAATCATTGTGGCAGTTAAAACTTTCTGTGTCATATAATCCCTCACATTTGAAATTACAATCTTGATAGTAATCATGCCATTCGCATGAAGAGAGTAAGACTTGAGCAATTCTAATTTTTAAAATATTAAGTCGTAATAATTTACTGGTTTCTGATTCTTGAATATTGATATTATTATAAAAAGAAATGATTTGGTCTCTTTTGCTTTCTTTTCTTAATTCTCCTAGTTCCTGCCCTAATTCATTAAATACTTTTGAGATTTGAGTTTTCCAAATGATTACCCCACAGGATTTATCAAATAATGTGTCTTCATAGCCATAACCAAATAGTGAATTAGGGCTTCTTTGTGGATTTTCCAAATTATTTTCTTTTTGAATTACTTGTTGGGCTTTTGGATAATGTTTGTTAATAAATTGTTGGTATTTTGTTATTTTTTCTGTCGTTGAATCGTCTAAAAGTTGGTATTCTTCTTCTGCATATTGCAAAGCACTATTAAGTTCTCCTAATTTTAAACCAACTTCAACGCTAGAAATAACAAAATCTTTGGTTAATTGATAGTAATGACCAGTTAGAAATAATTTTATTACTTCTACTTTACTTGGAAGAGCTGGACTTTTTTTGTTTAAATATTCTGTAAATAAGTCTTTGTATCCATTATTGATTTCTTGATAAATTTCTAAATCTGTTGGCAATATTGAAGAAGTTGGAATATTAACTAATTGATTATCGGAGATAATTGGAATTAGAATTAAAACTTGATTTTCGTTTTGATCTTTGGTTTTAATTATTCTCTTAATATTCTTTAAGTTAAATTGGTTTTCTAATGTTGTCTGATAGTTTCTATCTTTAATCTCACAAACATAAGTGTTGATGTTACAATTTGTATAAATAAAACTGACTCCATCCGCAATTGATTGGTCATAAAGAATTTGGTTGTCAGTTACAAGAATTGCTGCATCTTGATAATCCTCATTAAGATTATTTTGGTTGATTAAGTGTTTTGTGAGATGGTCATATTTTTGCTGTCTGAAATTATCTTGTAGTTGGCTAAGAGTTTCAGAAGTTTGTTTATTGGTTTTAACAGCAAAATTATTAATGAAGAAACTAGCAACAAATAAGCTAATAATAATCAGAACAACAAATACAACTAACCAAATGATAGTAAATCTACCTATTCCACCTCTTTTTCCTAACATCTTATCTAATAATTATTTTACGATTTATAATGTTTTGCTTTTTAAATAGGGTCGTTTAACTTTTGCGAAAAATTTGGGAGAGCGTAAGCGAACCGTTTAGCATATGTTATAAACAGTTGCGAAGCAATTGTGGAGTCTGTCTTGTCATCGCTAAACGAAGGAAAGCCCGTTCAGTGCTCAGGTTACTTTGGTGGCACAACAAAGGAAAATAAGAGATTACGCATAACATTGGATTTACACGAAGTTCTGCGAAGCAGAATTTGGGTGGAAGAAACTGCAAGTTTCTGTAACCGTGTAAATCTTGTTAGTTACTCTCGTAGAGACGAGGAATAGCTGCAAGCGGTTTTCACAAAGTGAAAAATTCTGAAGAGTTAATTAAGATCCCGTTTATCATTATTTAGATATGCATTTAGTTCAGAAAGAATTTTGTCAGAAGTTTTTTTAGTAACAATTTTCCAAGCTAAATCATAACTTTTATGGATTTTATCCTTTTCTTTATTAAATTGCAATTCACTTTCAGAGAAGATTTTATCGAGTATTGAATTAATTAAAACATGAGTTGCTGCTACTCTGTCACAATTATATTCTTTTTGTAAATCATCAATTATACCATCAATTTTTCTTAAGGGGATGTTATGATGAACTAATTCGTGAATAATTGCCGTTTTAATAAACATCATATTTTGGTTAGATACATTACTATCAACAATTTTTTTAAGAAATAGAGTTATAGGGTTGGAAAATCCTCCCATCCAAGTTTTTCTATGCGGTTCAGCTAAAAAATATACCGTGATTTCTTTATGTGTCCATTTAAGACTCGTATATTTTTGAATTTCTTTAAGTATATTTTGTCCCTTATCATTCCACCATTCTTCAATAATTTTGATTTTTTTTAAACAGAAAATTTCTCTCTTTAAAAAAAGTGAATCATTTAGTTCTTTATCTTTACCAGTTGAAAAATGATAAAGTGTTAAATCATAAATTCTTGAATATTGAAATGTGATTTTTGGGAGCATAGATAAAATTCGTTTTTTATAATTATAAATCTTTCTATAAAGGGCTCTTAATTAATTGTAACTAACATCGGAATTTAGCGAAGTTCGGTTTTGAGGCAACCCACAAAACCGAATTTGGGTGGAAGGGAAATTTTGCTTGGCAAAATAGCGAAGCGGTTCCCTGTAACCGTTAAATTCCTGTTAGTTACTTTGACCCTACAACGTGGGGTCAAAATTCGTCCGAAAAGTCGGGAGAAAGGGCGTTCTATCGAATGAGCGAATGCGATACATAAAGAACAAGAATCAAGGGTGGTTTTCTTATTAATAAACCCAAAATGAATCAATCATTTTATTTACATCAGGCAAATATTGGTTAAAATTATCTTGCTCAGCAGTAAATTGAAGAGATACAAATAGGTCATCAAAAACAGTGTTTATCATTATGACTTTAAAATTATGATCAACATTTTCAATTGAGTAATCATAAGTATAAATTACTTTTTTGGCTTTCTCATTTAATAGGGTAGTTTCTTCTTCGCTTATTTTCACAAAATTATTTTCTTCTAATCCCTGCATTGATAATTCTGTTGCTTCATCAAGTGAAAGTCCATCTGCACTACTTATTATTACAATAAGATTATCTTGGAATGAATCGTCTTGATTTTCATAATCAGTTTTGAAAACTTTGTAAACAAAATCTTGTGTTGGTTCTGTTGGTGTCATATATTCAGGATATTTGATTGTAATATATTCATCGGAATAGGTTTCAAAACCTATATAGTCTTGTTCGTTGACTTCAGGAGCATAAGAATAGTCAATTGGTTCTGAAGAAAGCAAATATACTGTGCCAGAAAATGCAAGAAGCAAGACTATTATCCCTGAAATCATAAATGCAATTGCACCAGATTTTGATTTTTTATTTATTATTTCTGAAATTTTCAAAACTCCATAAATCAATGCACCTAAAACTGCAAATAGAATAATGAAAATAATTTTGGAATACCAATCCATATCTGCAAATAAAGTAGCGAAAACACTAAATCCTATTAACATCAAAAGTTCAGAAAAGAAATAAGCGAGATATGGATCTTTATTTTCTTTTTTAGCTCGTCTAAATTCATCAATAGCATATTTGAACATAAAGAATAAAATTATTATTCCTCCAATTCTGAAAATCATTACTCCATTAAGATTTATTGCTATTATGAATACAAGATAAATGAGAAAGCCAACTATATGTAGCCAAAAAGGTACTTTAATTTTCTCTTCATCTTTTGTTTTTGACATTTTTAATCAAGATAATCCGCTTTTTACTGATGGGATTAAAACCCAAAACAAAAACCATCCAATTATGATTGCGACAATTACACCAATTATTATATAACCAATATTTGCCTTTTTATTCATTTATAAATTGAAATTAGTATTGAAATATATAAAGTTTCCTAAATGTCATCGATAAGAAAACCACCCCTTCTAATTTTTAGCCCTTTCTCCCGATTGTAACTAACAACTTTTAACCGCATAAAGTTCGTTTTAATGAGCTTAAGATGGTTAAAAGTTGTTAATTGTGTGGAAAAGCTAAATCTTTTCCAGATGTTCGTTGTTTATTCGCTGTAACTCCAGCAGATCTTTGAGGTTCTTGTTCAGTAAAGCAAACTGAAAACCTTTACTTTTATTATGTTTGTTGTGGATTACTCCTTTCATCCGGTTAAAGAACTCAATCAAAATTAGTTCATTGGTTCTTTGTATTTGCCAAATCAATTCTTTTTTATTCATGGTTATCACCTTTTTTTTGTTTTGTAGAAACATGGCGCAGATGTGTATATGTGATTTTCTGCTGGCAAGCAGAAGCTAAAATTAATTTAATTTTAGGTTACATAACATGAAAATAACAATATAATACTCAAGTCCTACTAAAAAAATAACAAAAAGCGGTCATTAAATGATAAAAAATTGATAGTTTCAAATCAAGACCCACTGGACAGATTTTTCAGCAAGTTTGACCAGTGGCAAGAAAGGAGGAATGACCCTTAAATCACAAAATAAAAGTAAAGATTAGGTTTTTCAGTGAGCCACTCCCGCACTGGTCAGGTGCGGGTAGAACTTATATAATAGTAATTATAATTAAATATAATGAAACACACAAATTTAATCACTAATAAATGTGTAAAAGAAATCCAACAGATCCTAGAAACTGCTCGTTCTAACGCTTACAGAGCAGTTAATTTCGCCATGGTTAAAGCATATTGGGAGATTGGCAGAATTATTGTTGAAGAAGAACAGAAAGGAGAAAAGCGAGCTGAATATGGAATAGCTTTGATAAATGAATTGTCTAAGAAGCTAACTGAAGAATACGGTAAGGGATTTACTAAAACAAACCTTAAGTATATGAGAACATTTTACCAGAAATTCAAGAAAGGTCACGCACTGCGTGCCGAATTGAGTTGGACTCATTATCGTTTATTTCTTAGGATTGAAGAAGAGAATGCCAGACAATTTTACTTAAATGAAACAATTAATAGTAATTGGAGTACTAGAGAATTAGATAGACAAATCAATTCTTTACTTTATGAAAGATTAGCTTTAAGCAAAGATAAAAAAGGGGTACTAGAATTAGCTGAGAAAGGCCAGATTATAAAAAATCCAGAAGATTTGATTAAAGACCCGTATGTTTTAGAGTTTCTTAACTTGAAAGAGAATTCTAAGTTTCAGGAAAAAGATGTAGAAAGTTTGTTAATAGATAATTTAAAACAATTCATTTTAGAATTAGGAAAGGGTTTTTCTTTTGTATCCAGACAAAAAAGAATATCTATTGACAATGAACATTATTATGTTGATTTAGTTTTTTATAATTATTATCTTAAATGTTTTGTTTTGATTGATTTGAAGATTGGGAAACTAACTCATAAAGATATTGGTCAGATGGATTTTTATGTTCGTTATTTCGAAAAAGAAATAAAGAGTAACGATGATAATCCCACTATTGGTTTAATTCTTTGTTCTGATAAAAGTAAAACAATGATCAAGTACACTTTGTTAGATGAAAGTAAACAACTTTTTGCTTCAAAATATAAGTTATACTTACCAACGGAAAAAGAGCTTAGAGAAGAGATTGAAAAGAGGAAAGAACAGATTCAAATTAATAAAAAGTTAGGTGAATAAAAATGTTTGAAAGATTAGAACAAGAAATTAAAATTAGAAGATACAGTCAAAAAACTGCAAAAAGTTATCTTCATTATAATGAGAAGTTTTTATCATTTTGTAAGAAAGATGTTAATAAAGTTACAATTGATGATTTTAGAAATTATCTGGAATATTTGGCAGAAAAAAAAGTTTCCGCTTCCACAATGAGATTAGCATTTAATTCTTTACAATTTTTCTATAAAGAAGTTCTTAAGAAAGATTTAATGGATAATATTAAAATCCCTAAAAATGATTACAAAGTTATCGTCGGATTAACTAAAGATGAAGTAAACAAATTAATTAACGCAATTAAAAATCCTAAACATAGATTGTTATTAGAATTAATATACTGTTCTGGTTTAAGAGCAAAAGAAGCTGTTAATGTTAAAATTAAAGATGTTTTAGTAGAAGAGAAAGTTATCGTGGTTAGAGCTGGAAAAGGAAAAAAAGACAGAAAATCCATTATTTCAAATAAATTTATTGAGAATTTTAAAGAATTAAATAATGAAAATAATTATCTTTTCTCTGGAAGAAACGGACATTTAACAACAAGGTCAGTACAACAAATAATCAAACAAGCTGCAAAGAAAGCTAAGATTAACAAGAGAGTTTATCCGCATTTGATTAGGCACGCTTTTGCTACGCATCTATTTGAGAACGATGTTAAAACAGAATATATTCAACGTTTATTGGGACATAAAGATAAAAAAACTACTGAAAGATATATTGCCATTCATGACAAAAATGTCGTTAATGTCAGAAGTCCACACGATTTATTATAATCCTAACTAAAATATTATAAAGTAGCTTATGAAATAGACATTAGAGTAGATGTTTCTAATCAATGATCACAAAAATAAAAAATCCGTATAAAGCTATTCATCTTAAAGCTATTTTGCACCCTCTCATCAATAAATGGTTTTTCAAAAAATTTAAAGATTTCTCTCTTCCACAATTATATGGAGTAATGGAAATTCATCAGAGAAAAAATGTTCTTATCTCTGCGCCAACAGGAGCAACAAAAACTCTTACTGGATTTCTAGCAGTTCTTAACGAACTAATAGATTCTGCAAAAAAACAAATTCTGGAAGATAAAGTTTATTGTGTTTACGTGAGCCCATTAAAAGCGTTAAACAACGATATTGCAAAAAATCTTATTGAACCATTGAAAGAACTAGAAGAACTTAACAAAGATAAACTGGGGATCAGAATTGGTGTCAGAACAGGAGATACTACATCTTACCAAAAACAAAAGATGTTAAAGAATGCTCCTCATATTCTTATTACTACTCCGGAATCTTTAGCGATCATGATCAATTCTCCAAAATTTAAAGAAAAATTAACAAATGTGCAATGGTTAATCGCTGACGAGATTCATGCTATTGCAGACAACAAACGTGGAGTACATTTTAATTTAACCATGGAACGGTTGCAAAGAATCTCGCCAGGAATGGCTCGTGTTGGTCTCTCTGCAACAATCGCTCCGTTAGATGAGATTGCTAAATACCTTGTTGGTTACCAGGGAGATGATTTAAGAGACTGTGGGATAGTTGATGTCCAGTTCATTAAGGAAATGGATTTACAAGTTCTCAGTCCAGTAAAAAGTCTTGTTGATACAGATTATATGATGAAACATAACAAGATGTATGAACTGATGGACAAACTTATTCAAGAGCATCGAACAACTTTAATTTTTACTAATACGAGAGCAGCAACAGAACGAATTGTCCACAATCTTAAAGAAAGATTTCCAAAAGAATATAGTGATAAAAATGCAGAGAAATCAGAGATTTCTAGCACGTCCAAACAAAGTGGACGTATTGCCGCACATCACGGCAGTTTAGGTAAAGAAGCGAGATTTAAAACCGAACAGGATTTAAGAGACGGAAATTTGAAAGTTGTCGTTTCTTCAACAAGTTTAGAGTTAGGGATAGATATTGGTTACGTAGATTTAGTACTTTGTTTAGGAAGTCCGAAATCAGTAGCACGTTTTCTGCAACGAGCCGGTAGAGCCGGTCACCAGTTACATTCGACTGTAAAAGCTCGGGTCATTGTTATGGACCGGGACGATTTGATTGAATGTTCATTATTATTAAAAGCGGCAAAGGAACGAAAGATTGACCGGATCCATATTCCAATCAACGCATTAGACGTTTTATCACAACACATTTATGGTATTGCAATTAACGGAGTAATCAGCATTTACGAACTATTTCATTTAATTAAAAACTGTTACTGTTACCATGATTTAGACTGGAAAGATTTTTTTGAAGTTATTAAATACCTTTCTGGTGAATATGTTTCTTTAGAAGAACGGTACGTTTATGCAAAAATATGGTACGATAAAGAAAATGGTAACATTGGTAAAAGAGGAAGACTTGCAAGAGTAATTTACATGACTAACATTGGAACAATTCCAGAAGAAACGTTTGTTAGAGTTAAAGTCGGCGAACAAATTGTCGGGACGATTGACGAGGGTTTCTTAGAAAGGTTAAAACCGGGCGATGTATTCGTCCTCGGAGGAAGTGTTTACATGTTCAAATTTGCTCGAGGGATGACTGCGCAAGTTTCTACTTCTGTAAATCGACCGCCCACAGTTCCTTCTTGGTTCTCAGAAATGTTACCGTTAAGTTTTGATCTTGCGATGGAAATTAACAAGTTCAGATTTTTAATGGAAGATAAGTTTATTCATAAATCTACTAAAAAAGAAATTATAAAGTTCATTAATGAATACCTTTACGTGGACGATAAAGCAGCCAATTCAATTTATCAATATTTTTATGAACAGTACCATTTTTCAGAAATTCCGTCAAACAAAAAAATAGTTATTGAAAAGTATTCTGATCGAGGAAGAAATTACGTCATCTTTCAAACTTTGTTCGGAAGAAGAGTAAACGACTGTTTGTCAAGATCTCTCGCTTACATTATTGGTAAATCGCAACATCGTGATGTAGAAATTGGTGTTACTGATAATGGATTTTATTTATCATCAGACAAATTGTTTAACGCTCTGAGAGCTTTTGAACTACTTAAAGAAGAAAATTTTCGTTTAGTTTTAGAGAATGCAATTGAACGAAGTGAAGTTTTATCCAGAAGATTCAGACACTGTGCTGCTCGGTCATTAATGATTTTAAGATCGTACATGGGAAGAACAAAAAAAGCGGGTAGAATGCAAATTGGTAGTAGGATTTTGTTTAACGCAGTTAAACGAATCAGTAATGATTTTCCAATCCTGAAAGAAGCACGTCGAGAAGTTCTTGAAGATTTAATGGATTATAAAAATGCGCAACTGATTATTGATAATGTTGTTAATAAAAAAATGTCTGTTAAAGAAACAACTAATACTATTCCCAGTCCGTTCGCGTTCGGATTAATCCTGGGCGGTTATTCAGACGTGATCAAAATTGAAGATAAACAAGAGTTCTTGAAAAGAATGCACCAAACAGTATTGGCCAAGATTGCTTTGAAAAAAGGTAAGAAACTGATCAAAGAGAAAAAGGAAGAATTTTCTTATGCTGGATTTTGGAATGAACAAAAACAAAAACAGGAAGATCGTAAAGATGCCTACCAAGAAAAATTAAAAATGCAAATTTGGAACCTTAAGCGAGTACCTATTTTTGCTAAAGAAGAGTTGGTTAAGTTGGTAGAAACCGGTAACATGAGTAAACGTGTTTGGAATGAAATCGAATCTCATCAGGAAAATATTAAAAATTGGCCTAAAGAGTTAAAAGAATTTGTTAGTGAGAAGAAAAGTTAATCCAACAATTTTAATAAATCTTCCATATCTTTAGAATCAACAATTCTAACATCTTTACCTTCATCTTTAAGAAAATTAGCATATTCTAATAAAGAAAGATTAGGATTAAAAGCTATACCAACCCCGCCATTTTCAGCGGCAATCTTAATAAAATCTGCATCACCCATCGAATCTCCAACACAGCAGGCATTAGTGAAAGTTAAATTATTACTTTTTAAGTATTTATTTAATAATTCAGTTTTTGATTCTTCATTTTTGATTACAATTTTAATCCCATCAACAACAATTGATTTTAATTCTTCTGGATTGTTTTTTTTAATAATTGTTTTAATTTTATCAAAAGATAATTTTTTACATTTATCATCAACAAAAATAAGTTCATTACAGATAATAAAGTCAAACACATTGCCCAATCTTTTATTAAAAATGTCCATTAGGATCTTGAATCCGGTTGTGACCAAACCAACTTTGGCTCCTCTTTTTTTAAGTTCATGCAATGTTTCTTTAAGATTGGGCATTAAAGAAAAGTGTTCACCATAAGAAACAATTTGATCCAAAGAAATCCCTTTAAAAAGTTCGTTTAATTTAGTATAAGCTTTGATTATAGTTGTTTTACCTAATGTCTGCGAAATGATTATATTCTTAATTTCATTATAATTCTTATGTTTCTTAGCAAGTTCAACATGAGTTATTTCTGGCGTTAAAGTTCCGTTAACATCAAAAGCAAACACTTTGATTGTTTCACCAATTTCTTTTTTATTATTCTCATTAGATTTACTGATTTTATTAAAAAATGATAATTGATTATTAATCCATGACTGATTTAGGTTCCAAACTTTATTTTCTTTGATTACAATTTTCTCAATTAGAAGTTGGTTTAATAATTTATGAACTGCTTGGTAAGTTATTGATAAAGCATGTTCTTTCTTAAGTATAAAGAGAATTGTTTTTATTGTAATGGAATTATTATTTGCTAGAATCTCGATAATCTTATCTTTCGTAGAATAAACTTTTCTATCCATATAAACAATGAGATGAAATTTATTTTTAAACCTTTTGGTTGAAAAAAATTAAACCATGGTTTTATATCATAGTTTGCCGGAAATATTCTAATGAATCCGAAAATATTACAACTTTTAACACATCTGAGAGAGAACTCTCGGGAGAAGCTTACTACTATTAGTAAGAAGACAAATATCCCTATCTCTACTCTATTTGATCTGCTGAAAGAGCTACAAGGAAATTTAATTACTAAAAGTACCATTTTACTAGATTTTTCAAAATTAGGTTATCATACGAAAGCACAAATTTTTCTTAAAGTAAAAAATGAAGATAAAGAAAAGTTAAAAACACACTTGATACTTAATCCTAATATTAATAATGTATTTAAAATAAATAATGGTTGGGACTTTTTAATCGAAACAGTCCATAAAAACGTTAAAGATTTAGACATTTTTCTAGAAAGTTTAGAGCAAAAATATAACCTTGAAAACAAACAAATCCATTATCTAATTGATGAAGTTAAAAAAGAAGGGTTCACAATAATCCAATAATATTAATCTCTATAAACTTGTCTTATAGTTTCTTTCAAATAAACATTACGAGCAGTAGCGTCTAATCCTGACCTCTTTCTACTTTCTGGAATAAAGAAATCTTTTCCAGGAACTTTAATTTTGTCCATTAAAGAACACATAAATTTATTTTTTTCACAATCAGGAATTAAAGTTAACCTATTTTCTAATGGTGAAGAATAATGATTTCTTTCTTGATTGAATTTTTTATCAGGTTCAGTAAAATGTCTCTCTCCTTTATCATTTTCACCTAAAGTGTTATTACCCATACCAATTAAATAAGGGATCATCTCATTAAAATCAGAAGGTAATTTTAAGTCTTTGTTTCTAAAATCACGTAACTCTTTATACCGCCATACCCCAGCATACAATTTAACAATTTCTTCCGGGTTAAGTAAATAATTTATATCTGTAGTAGCAACGTTAGAAATACCATTATACATCCATTGTAATCCAGAATTGTCAAGAACATCATCAAGATAATTTTTTTGTAATTTTGAAAATAATTTCAACTTTTTAATTTCTTCAATTTTACTAACTAAACCGTCTTGCCTTTCAATGTAAAGTTCTTCCTGCTCATCATAAAATTCTTCCCTTTCAGTTGCAATTTGGGCAGAATTATCTACTGGCCAAAACATATTTTCAAGTCCGTACATTAATTCAATACTCATCTTTAATAAGAATAATAAGCCCATTTATAAGCTTTTCGTCACTAATCAGTTAATATCATTTAGATTCTTCTTTCTCTTCTTTTTTCCCGTTTTTACCTTTCTCATTAGATTCTAAACTTTCGGTATACTTACATTTGGGATATCCGGGACAAGCTAAGAAACTACCGTAAACAGATTTCCGAAGAACTAGATCTTTACTACATTTAGGACATTTTTTTTCAATCTTTTTTTGTTCAATCTTTTTAATTTCTTTTTTCTCTTCATCAGAAGTTTTACTTTTACAATCTTGGTTGATACAAACATCTAAAGGCCTTTTACCTTTATTAATAACTAAAATCATTGGAGAACTACAAACTTCACAAATTTTATCAGTATTTTTGATTAAACCGTTATTAGGAAGGTTAAAAGTTTTTTTACAGTCAGGATATTTATCACAAGCAATAAACTTACCAAACTTACCACGTTTCATCATTAACCGGCCTTCTTTACATTCTGTACATTTACCAACATAATTTTGTTTATCTTCAGTTTCCCGAACGGATTTTAATATTTCTTTACCAATCTCTTTTTCTTTTTTCTTAAAACCTGCAAGGAGTTTAGTTAAGAACTTTTTTGCTTTTTCCAAAACATTATCCTGCTTTTCTTTACCTTCTCTAATTTTCACCATATCAGCTTCAAAGTCAGCAGTTAATTTTTCATCAACAATAGTAGGAGCATACTTTTCTAAAACTGCAACAGTTTCCATCCCCAACTTAGTAACAAATATTTTTACTCCCTCAACATATCCTCTTTGAAATAATCTATCCAAGATATCTGCTCGAGTAGCTTTAGTACCTAAATTTCTTTTTTCTAACTCTTTAATGATTGAACTTTGGTTAAACCGATTAGGAGGTTGAGTTTCTTTATCCTCTTTAGAGATTTTTTTAACATTAACAACTTCACCTTCTTTCAAATCAGGCAAAGTAATTTCTTCTAACTTAACATATGGCTTGTAGAAAACGTGCCAGTTCTCTTCAACGGTCCTTGTTCCTTTAGCAATAAATATTTCAGTGTTAACATCTAAAGAAACTTCCATCGTTTCCCTAACTGCTGGCTCGGCAAAAGTTGCCATGAATCTTTTAACAATTAAATCATAAATTTTTTGTTCGCGCTCTTTCAATTCTCCTGGAACTTGACCAGTAGGATATATTGCTGGATGGGCAGGGTCAGTTTTCTTACCATTATTAGGTTTCAGAACACTTTTCTTCAACAAATCTTTACATAAACCCTGATACTGTGGTTGTTTACTCAAATCAGTAAAAATTTTCTTAAACCCTAACTTTGGATCTAATTGCTGTGAAGAAGTTCTGGGATAAGAAGTTACTCCTGCTAAATATAATGATTGAGCATGGGCCAAAGTTTCTTTAGGAGTTATTTTAAACAAATTATAAGATTCTGATTGTAAGTTTGTTAAGTTGAACGGGTTTGGTGGTGCTTGATTTCTTTTTGTTCTTTTAATTTTAGCAATTTTAGCTTCTTTCTGGCCTTTAACTTTCTTTAAAATTTCATCAACAACTTTCTTGTCAAAGATTTTATCTTTATTATGGCCAGCTTCAACTGCACTTCCCTTATAATCACCATCAAGTTTAATTAACCAAAAAGGTTCAGGAATGAAAGCTTGAATTTCTCGTTCTCGGTCTACTAACAATTTTAATGCTGGTCCTTGAACTCTACCAGCGGACATAACTTTAAACGCACCGGTAGATTTTACGGCTGCAGTTAGGGCTCTACTAAGATTAATTCCGTAAAACCAGTCTAACTTGTGTCTGGTTTCTCCGGCAAAAGCTTGACCCCAATCAAGATGTTTAAGTTTATTTTCGTAAGATTTTACCAAATCACCTTTTGTTAAAGTGGAAAACTTCATCCTGTTAGCGTCTTTCTTTTTACAAGCGAACCTAACAACATTATAACCAATAACTTCTCCCTCAACATCATAGTCGCAAGCTACAGTAAATTCGTCACACTTCTTTGACAACATAGAAATGGTATCAATGTAACCTTTAACATATTTAAGATCTTTATGAGACTTATAAGACGCGTCCCATTTAATTTCAAACACTGGATAAGTCCAACCTTTCTTCTCAGATTCAACTAACCCGTATAAATGTCCAACGGCAGAAGTAATGTAAATTAACTTTTTATTGTGAGTAACTTCGAAATAAGTTCCTGATTTGCTCTTCTTTTGCACAGGCGCTTTATCAGCTAGAGCAGCAGCAACTTTCCTTGCTGAACTGGGTTTCTCGGTGATTATAAGTTCTGTCATCGTTATATTAGAAAAAATAAGCTCTTTTAAAAATGTATGGGGTAAATGAATCTTTCTTCTACTTTTTTCAATAACTTCTATTCTTAGCCCATTCCTTCTCTTTCTTACCAGTAATATCACGCTGAGGGACGTTTCTCAATTTATTTTTTAAGAATTTAACTAGTTGATTAGACTTATCAATCAATCCATACTCAAAATATATTTTCTTATTACCGTTATAAAGTAAGGTATAACTAACACTATGATTACCATTATAATTATTATTCTTTTTAGTAAACTTAGTTATTTGTGAATACTTGACAGTTTTATCTTCCCTGAAAAGCAAATGCCGAGTAATCTCGTTTTCAGTAACCGTAACTATCTTTCTTCTTTTAGAGATTATTGCAATAAATAAAAAAATCATAAAAATGACTAAAGAAACTATTGTCCCCGTAGGGTCTTTTTTATAACTGAAAAGATTGATTCCTAAAATAATCAAACCAATAATAACAAAAAGAAATCTTGCAGCGTTAGGAATGTTAGTATAATAAGAACCCAAATACTGATTATAATCATTTTCTTTCAATTTTAACTTATTTTTAATTTTGTTAATAAATTCAGTAAAACTATCCTCAGTCTCTTTTTTATCAAGAATCATAACCGCTAAATTCCTGCCACTAAACTTCACTCGAAAACTTAATCCGGTTAAAAAATCATCTTCAGTAGCTGTAGTAAGACTATCTTCAAAAGAACTAATTTTAGAAAAAGAAATTTTTATGGTTTCTTTCTTCAATTTAAGAATAATTTCATTACTACTAATTTCAACAGTTCCTTTAAATCTACTTTTACCTTCAATAACATTAACTTTCATTTAATTTATGATAAACTTAAATGAATATAAAATTATCTGTCCAATTAACCAATTTCAGAGAAACCTTTATAAAACCAAGCAACAAATAAACAGAAACATGGGAAGAATTAAAACAAAACTGATTAAAAGGAAAACAAAAGAACTTATGAAAGTACACGGCGAGAAGTTTACTACTGATTTCACTAAAAATAAAGAACTTGCAGTAAAACATGTTCAAGTTGAAAGTAAAAAACTTAGAAATATTATTGCTGGTTACGCTACCAGATTAAAAAGACAAGAAAAGTAAAAAAATTACCTTTTCTTTCTCTTAACTATTTTCTTTTTCACAGCATTCTTCTTACCAACAGCAGCCCTAACAACTTTCTTCTTAGCACCAACAGCACTTTTCATAACATTCTTATGAGCACCAAGAGCAGTTTTAACAACTCGGTTAAGTTCTTTCTCCATCACTTTAGCAACCTTTTTCCCAGATCGTTCTGCTTCTGAATAAATATTTTTCACCAGTTTTTTACCCTCTTTAGGATCAACCAAACCTTTCTTAACCAAACCGTAAACAACTTTCTCTGAATGTTCACGAGCAAAAGCTGCTAAACCTACACCTAACAATAAACTTCTTTTCACAATATCTTGCTTTTTCATTTTCAACTTACCTCTTTTTTTTGTTCATTTTTATTCGTTCTTTTTAACCTTTACAAAAATTGTCCGCTGGACTAACCATAATCCTAATACGCCTGCTAAAGAAAATCCTGACCCGTACCAATAAGCACTTTGATCAGTTTGCATAATTAAAGCAGAAGCAACAATTAAAGCAGCAATAATAAAACCAAGCGAAATGTTCCCGGAAGAACGTTCAAGTTCAGTAGTAATATTTTTTAAATCAGTATCTTCCAAATCAATTTTTAACTTAAACTGTTTAGCTTTCTCCAAAATCTGTTTAGCAGTTTCAGGGAACGTTTCTGCCAAATGGGCATATTCAGAAAATTTTGTTTTTGTCCGGTCATAAACTTCACCAGCAATAAATTTTGGCGATACTATCTCTTTCAAAATTTTTTCTGTTTCTTTATACAACGGGAACGTAGGATCGAACCTTTTTGCCAACCCTTCAATAATAGCTACTGTTCTTCCATAAAGTACAAAATCAGCAGGGATTTCCATATGATGTTTATAGGCAGTGGTCAAAGTTTCCTTAATAAATTGACCAATCATAATATCTTGGGAAGAAGAATAATGTAACTGTTCAAAAATTTCCCGGACATCTTTCAAGTAGGCATCTCTGTTAATATCAGATTGAGGGTTAGTTCTCAGAACAACATCAACAGCTTTCTCCGGATCGTTTGTAATGAAAGTATAAAATAAATCTAAAGCGTACCTTCTAAGTTTCTTATCAAAATGACCCAGAATGCCAAAATCAATAAAAGCAAGCTGGCCATTTTTTAAAACTAAAATATTACCAGGATGAGGATCAGCATGGAAAAACCCGTCAACAAAAACCTGTTTAAGAATAACGTAATAACCGTTCTTGATAACTTTACGGACATTAATTTTTGCTTTCTTAATTTTTTCAACTTCATGTAACGGAATTCCTTCAATAAATTCCATGGTTAAAACTTTATCCGTAGTTAAATCAGAATAAATTTTTGGTATTTTTAACATTTTACTGCTTTTAAAATTGTCTGCCATTTTTTTTGCATAATGGGCTTCAATACCAAAATTGAACTCTTTGATGGTCCATTTTTCAAATTCATGGACAAGATTTTTTAAAGCGTACTCTTTAAATTCTGGAATATGATGTTCTAACATTTCAACAATCTTTTTCATTAACTCAATATCTTCCATCATTAATGTTTCAATTCCTGGACGTTGAACTTTTACAGCCACTGTTTGTTTACCGATTTTAGCTTTGTAAACTTGCGCAATAGAAGCGGAAGCGAGAGGTGTTTTTGGAAAAGAAGTAAATATTTTCTCTAACGGTTTACCCAACTCTTGTTCAATAATCTTTTTTGCTTCTTTATAAGAAAATGGTGGAACGTTATCCTGCATTTTTTCAAATTCAATCATAAACTCATCAGGAACTAAATCTGAACGTAAAGATAATAATTGACCAAGTTTAACAAAAGTAGGACCTAACTTTTCAAAAGCTTGCCTTAGCCTCACGGGATGGTCAGTTTTTTTTTCAAAAGCAATCTTTGCTTTAATTCGTTTATGAAAAGGTAAATGACGGTGCAACTTTATTTTAGAAATTAAGAAACCGAACTCTTCTTCTAAGAAAACGTGCAGAATTTGTTCTAACCTTTTTCTGTGCAAGCGATTTTTGATAAGTTCATATAAAGTCATGATCTGCCTCTTTTATTTACTTATTAAGTATAAAATGTTTTTAAATGTTCTTGTTTTAGATGCTTGTTTCAGATGATTATTTTATCAAATTTTTTTCATTACTTCTTTAACTTCTTGAACACTTTTAGACCGACTGATTTTATCTCTGAACATTCCCGCATTCTTGATCCCTTTAGTAAAAGATTGGGCATGAAACTTAATATGTAAGATGTCAATGTTATATTTCTCTGCCAATTCTAAATATGCAAAAAAATCTTTAACCTGTTGATCTTTATCTCGTTCAGAATATTTTCCTGTCTGATTATAATCATCAATTTGTTTGAACAAATAGGGATTGCCCATTGTTCCTCTACCAATCATAACGTAATCGCAATTAGTTTCTTTTTTCATTCTTAAATAATCTTCAACAGTTTTTACATCACCGTTTCCCGCTACGGGAATAGAAACAGCATCTTTAACTTTTTTTATCCAGGTCCAATCAGCTTTACCGGTATAACCTTGTTTCTGTGTTCTGGCATGGATAGCAACCATACTTGCCCCTGCTTCCTCACACAATTTAGCAATTTTAACAACGTTAATACTACTTTTACGAATTCCTAACCTCAATTTACAAGTTACTGGAATATTTACAGCTTCAACAACAGCTTTAACAATTTCTTTAAGTTTGTTCGGCCGTTCTAATAAAGCAGAACCTGAACCTTGCTTAATGATTTTCGCAGCAGGACAACCAAAATTTAAATCTATAATCTCACACTTATCTTCACAATATTTTGCTGCTTTGACTAAATTTTCAACATTTTGGCCAAAAAGTTGAATCACTCTCGGTTTTTCTTCTTCAGCAACATCAATCAGTCTTAAAGTTGCTTTGTTGTTCCTTGCTAAAGCATTAGCAGAAATCATTTCCGTAACTGTAAGAGCAGCACCGTACTTCTTAGACAAAATTCTGAACGCTACATCTGTAACGCCGGCCATTGGTGCTAGGATTGTGTCTGATTTAAGTTTTGGAAATGTCATTTTATTAATAATTCCCGTTAATTTTATAAATATACTGCCATTTTTAATACTTGGTATTTGAGCGTGTTCTTAAAAAAATGTTAACTTCAGTAATAATTCCAGCACATAATGAAGAAAATTATATTCAAGCTACTCTGGAGTCTTATAAAAAACAAATTGTTGGTTATGATTCATTTGAAACAATTGTTGTTGCTAATGGTTGTAACCCTGATGATGATACAGCAAGTATAGCAGAAGATTTGGGTGCTAAAGTAGTTGAATTAAAAGCAGCTAACGTTTCTCAGGCTAGAAACGAAGGAGTAAAACAATCTTCTGGAGATTTATTGGTTTTTAATGATGCAGATACTTTAGTAGCAACAAATTATTTAACAGCAATTCAAGAAGCTACTAGTAAAAGTTATGATATGGGTTGTGCTTTATTCAAACCAGAAAACTTTCATCCGATTTCTATCCTATATTCAATTCTTACTTGGGGAAGCGGTTATATTTTAAGAGATGCTGGAGGAAATATGTTTACTCGCAGGAACTTGTTCGACAAAGTTGATGGATTTGATCCAAAACTTAAAATTGGTGAAGACACAGACTTAAGTCGAAGAATGAAAGCTGCTGGTGGTAAGTATAAATTTTTACATTCTACCCATATTAAAACTTCAATGAGAAAGTTTGAAGAGAATGGATATTTTAATGAACTGTTTATGAATCAAATTTCACCTTATCTTAAAGGAATGTTTTCTAAGAAGTAAAACGAATTTAGCCCTAAAACTTTATAAATACTATCCTTTTCTAATCTTATACATGGCTAAAAAGAAAAAAGTAGAAGAAACTACTCCAAAAGTTACGAAAGAAAAGAAAGTTACTAAAAAGAAAACTTCTTCTAAAAAGACAGAAGCAATTCAACCAGAACTTAATTTAGCTTTAGTTGGCCATGTTGACCACGGTAAAACTACTTTAACAGAAAGGTTATCTGGAAAGTGGACAGATACCCATTCTGAAGAATTGAAGAAAGGCATTACAATCAGGTTAGGTTATGCTGACTTTTCAATTTATTATTGTAAAAAGTGTGATTATCATACTTCAAAAGAAAAATGTATTAAATGTAACGGAGAAACAGCGTTTCAAAGAAAAATTTCTTTAGTTGATGCACCTGGCCACGAATCTTTAATGGCAACAATGCTTTCAGGAGCAGCAATTGTTGACGGAGCAATCTTAATGGTTGCAGCTAACGAAAAATGTCCTCAACCGCAAACAAAAGAACATTTAATGGCATTACAAATTTCCGGTGCAAAAAATATTATCATTATCCAAAATAAAATAGATTTAGTTTCTCACGAAGAAGCACTTAAAAATTATCAACAAATTAAAGATTTCTTGGCTGAAACTGATTATAAAGATGCGCCAATAATTCCTATGTCTGCCCGAGCTAACGTTAACGTTGATGTTTTAATTAAAGCAATTCAAGAATTCATTTCTACTCCAAAACGAGATTTGAAAGCTGATCCATTAATGTTAGTAGCAAGATCTTTTGACATTAATAAGCCAGGTAGCGGACCAGAAAAACTGGTTGGCGGAGTATTAGGAGGTACTGTTAAACAGGGCAAATTTAAACTTGGCCAAGAAGTAGAAATAATTCCTGGTTATGTCGTTGAAGAAAGGAACAAGAAAGTTTGGAAACCGTTAAAAGCTAAAATAACTCAAATATTTTCTGGTGGAGTTCCAGTAGAAGAAATTGGACCTGGCGGAAGTATGGCAATATCCACTCCACTTGACCCTACCATTGTTAAATCAGACAAATTATCAGGATCGTTAGTCGGCTTACCAGGAAAAATGCCAACACTTCATAACGAACTTATCCTTGAAACTCATCTGTTAAAAAGGGTTGTTGGAACAAAAGAAGAAACTGAAGTTAAACCTTTAGCAAAAAAAGAAATTTTAATGCTTAACGTAAATTCTGCAGCTACCGTAGGAGTTATTACTGATGCTAGTAAAAAGAATACCACTTGTGTTTTAAAGAAACCTGTTGGCGTGAACAAAGGCGACAAAATCACTATTTCTCGAAGAGTCGGTGACAGATTCAGGTTAATTGGTTATGGTATCCTGAAGTAAAATGAACTTTGAAACTGATTATTTGAAAGCAAGAAAATATTTTGAAATTGGTAAAGAAAAATTCTTGTTCCCTCAAACGGCACAACACGCTTGGTCAGGACTGGCACAGATGGTTGATGGTTATCTGAATGAAAAAATCATGATTAATTCTGAAGAGTATGCTGATGATTTATTAGGAAGATGTCACCAACTGTATCAAGATCTTGATTCACAAGAAAGTTTATTAAAACGAGTAGGGAAAACTTTTGCTTACTTTACTTTAGATTTAGGACTAACTGTAACCATAAAAACCACAAATTCCGTTTTAAGCAAGATAGAAAAATTAGTTATTAAAGAAAAAGATGATAACTTTGATAATTCATCTGAAAATAATGTGATTAGTATTTGGCGATAATTTTATTAACTATTAATTCTTACTTAAATATAAAGAGGTGTACATTATGGTTAGAGTAATATCTTATAATATTGAATATTGTGAAGGGATTCCCGGAAAATGGTACCAATACTTAAAAGTCTGGAAAATATTTTTCCCGCCAAAAAATCTTGATCAACAGATGATTAAAACATTAAAAAAGTTAAAACCTGACATTCTAACTTTGATTGAAGTTGATACTGGTTCTTTCCGAAGCAGAGGTAAAGATGAAGTAAAATATTTTGAAAAAGAAATGGGGATGAAATCTTTTGTTGAAAAAGTTAAATACCCGCTTACAGGTTGGTTAAAATTATTTCATCATGCCCCAATCTTAAACAAACAAGCTAACGCCATCATTTCTAAGTACAAAATTGTTGATGTGAAATATCATGTTTTCCATGAAGGTACAAAAAGAATGATCATTGAAGCTACGGTTAAATGTCCACAGAAAGTAACTTTACTCGCTGCGCATTTAGCTCTAGGTGGTAAAACTCGTGCTAAACAGATTGATGAACTTGTCGGAATTGTTAACAAGATTAAAAATCCGGTAATTTTAATGGGAGATTTTAACACGTTTCACGGAGTTGAAGAAATAAAAAATATCTTAACAAAAACTCATCTTAAAGACATGATTAAGTTGGATAAAGAGTCTGTCCCGTTTACTGAACCTGCCTGGCATCCAAGTAAAAGGTTAGATTATATTTTAACTTCTTCCCAGCTTAATGTTAAGAAATATTCGATCTTACACTTTAACTTTTCTGACCATTTACCGATAATGATTGATTTTGAGTTTAAGAAAAAGTAGTTTAAACTTTATTTTTCTTTCTTTTCTTTCTTCTTTTTAATTCCTAACCCTTCTTCAATGTATGCAACATCTTTTTTAACAATTTTAACATCTTTCTCTAAAACTTTTAATTCTTTGAACAAGAATTTTTTAATTGGTTCTCTAAACACTGCTATTAAGATTAATACTAAAGTTAAGATTAAAACAATTGCAGTCTTGAAAGTAAATCCCAGGTACAAATCTTCACCTAAAGAGTTAACGATTAAAAATCGTGGGATGTGTCCAGCAACGACTAAAAGTAAGAATATCCTGTACCGCATTTTTGTTAATCCTAAAAGGGCACTGACACAATCGCTAGGAAAGATTGGGACAACGTAAGAAATGAAAGCAATTAACCAACCACGTTTTTTAAAAATGTGATGAAAATGATCAATGTGATGTTTGTCTACTAACTTTGCTAATAACGGTTGACCGTAAGTCCTAACCAATAAAAAAGATATTGATGATCCGATTAGTACTGCAATTAAAGCTAGAACACTTCCTATAACTGTACCGTAAAGGTATCCACCGGCTAAAATTATTGGCGTACTAGGAATTGGTAATGGTATTGCTGCTAATAAAAGTAAAATAAATATTGGATAACTAAAAATCCCGAACCCGAGAAGGTATTCCCTCACAAAAGTTGGTGAAGCGAAATCTTTTAAGTTTGGAAAAAAGTATGATAAAGCAAAAAATAGGATGATGAACAAGATTAAAATCCCATAACTAAGATACCTATGTTTTTGTTTCACGGGTTTAAGTAAAATTCAAGGGTATTTATTACTTTCTAAAATTTAAGGGAGAGAAAATTAAAAATTAAGAATATAAGTTTTTTATTCGAAAAGATTATATAATCTGTTTTTTTAATGTTATAACATGTTTGACAATTATAAAAAGAAAAAGCGAAAATTAAATTTACTTATAACTATTGATAGATTAATTGAATCTATTGAATATTGTTGGGAATACGCTTGTTCTAATAATGATTCTGGTGAAACTTTAAGTAAAAATGTTAAATCTGATCTTGATTCAATCATTAAAAATATTGATAATGTTTTAATTAATGCTAATAAGTACGAACAATTAGCTCAAAATAAGACAGAAATCCTAAATCAATTAAGAATAGATTTAAAGACATTAGAACAAGAAACTTCAAATAATTCTTTAAAAAAAATAATTAAATTTAAAGATACTCTTAAAGAATACAAAAATAAATTTTAATAATATTATTCTAGCTTTTCTAATTAAACATTTATCATCACGCTGAAATAATCAATAAAATATATAAACCCTAAAAATATACCTAGTAAGATGAACAAAATAATTTTAGCATTATTGTTTGCCGGGTTTGGTGCTCAGATAGTTAAATTAATTGGACTTTGGTTCAAACATAAGAGTTTAAGTTGGAGTGATTTAATCGTAACCGGTGGAATGCCAAGTTCACATTCAGCGTTTGTAGTTTCTTTAGTAACTATAATTTATTTGGTAGAAGGAACATCTACAGCTTTCGCGATTAGTTTAGTTCTAGCAATGATCGCTATTAGAGACGCTTTTGGAGTTCGTCGGACTGCTGGTGAAGAGGGTATAGTTATCAACCAAATCATGAAAAAGTTAAAAATTAAGAAAAAAACTCATTTTGTAATGGGCCACACCCCGTTACAAGTTACAGTCGGTTCTATTATCGGTTTTCTGGTAAGTATTGGCGTTTATTATTTGTTATAAGATTTTACTTTCTTTAACCTTCTCTTTCAACCCTTCTGGATAAACTAATAATCCATCCAATTCTTCAACAGATAACCATTCAAATATATACTGATTTTCTGCAGATTGTCTTTCCAATTCTGGACCGCCTAACTTTAATTCTCCTCTAAAACTTTTTACTAAGAAATAATAAGCGTATCTCTTTTCGCCCTTAACTTCTTCCGGCATTTCAAAAAGTAATCGGTCAATCTCAATATTAAAATTAGTTTCTTCTTTAGCTTCTCTTATCGCTGCTTGTTCCGAAGTTTCATTGAGTTCAATCGCACCGCCGGGAAGAACATAATATTCTCTTCCGTACTTAATTCTGTGAATAAAAAGTATTTTATTATTTTTTACAATTATTACTCTTGCAGCTGTTCTCATTATTCATACTCGCACATTGATCAGATTCCCACTTTCGTACTTCTTCAATCCTTTCCTGAACACATAGATAGCAACTGTAAAAAATATTATTGCTACTAAAATGCTTAACCCTAACCATTGCCAACTAAAATTTTTCAATAGTTCTACAGGAATTCCACCAATAAAACCGGCTGGGATAATTGTTAATATTAAAACCCTTACAAACCCTTTAAAGATTGGTAAAGGATAAATAGCAAAAGAAAGCATCCCAAAATTTAACGTTCTCGCAGTTTCTTCAGCGTTACCCCAGTAAAAAGCTAGAGAACCAACAATCACTGCAAAACTGATCGAAATTACTGCAGCAATAGTAATTAAAAGTAAAAATAACGGCCATTGCCAAATGCTGAACGAGATTATCCCCAATACTAAACCAAAAATTGCATCACCAAAAGAAAAAGCGCTAGATCTACTAATTAAAAGATGAAACAGTTCACTTTTTGGTAAACCTAAATAAAAGTCTAATTTCCCTTCAGCAATAATGTTAGCAATATTGTGATGGTTACCGAAAAGGAAACCTGAAAATCCGTACGAAAAAGTTACCACGGCATACAACATTAACAATTCTTTCAATTGCCAACCATTAACAACATTAAACCTACTAAAAAAAATCCACCAGAACAAAATCCAAATGGCATCGTTAAGCATCATTGTTATTGATTGCAAAACAAAATTGAACCGGTATTCCATGGCACTAGCTAAAGCAATCTTCATGTACTCTTTAAGTAAGATTAAATTATTTTTAATTCCCATCTTTAGCCACCGTTAATACTAATTTTTTCAATACAGATTCTATAAACAAGAGCAATAGTAATAATAAAAATCACAATCCAAAATAACTGGTTCATGATAACATTAACAAAGTCTGACCAGTTAAACATCACCCATAACTTTGCGGGATGATAAGCAACATAACTGAATGGTAAAACTCTACTAAAATCACCTAACCATTGTGGGAAAAGTTCTAACGGTAATAACATTCCGCCCAAAACAAAAACAAATTTTTGATAAATGAAATGTAATGCCCGAGCATCTTCTAACCAGAACGCGAAAATTCCTAGCAGGGCCATCATTAAAAAATTTATTGTTAAAGCAAACAGAACAGTAAGTAAAATTAGAGGTAAATGAACCAGCTGGACATTTATCCCGCCAACAAAAATTAAAGTAATAATAGCACCAATAGTAAAAGTCATGATGAAACGCAAAAAAGTGTTTCCGAACCCAGATGCGTACTTAAAAACAATAAAATTATAGGGCTTATTTAAACTTTGAGCAATGTTCCCTGAACGAATTTCCTCGCCAATTTCTTCTAATAACTTACCTTGACTAGTAACAATAGATTCTGTCATTACCAAATACCAAACCATCATGTTAATTGTAAAACCGTCAATTAATGAAGTACTATCTCCATAAACTACTTTCCACAAATTGATGAAAATGAAAATAATTAAACCGATAAAAAGTGATTTAGCTAAAAAGTCCATTAAATAAACAAGACTGTTAGATAAACTAATTTTTCCAACTTCAACATATTTGTTAAATCCCAAAATTAAACCTCTTTTTTGAAAATTTGTTCAATAATCTCTTCTATTGGTGGATCAAGAATAGTAATGTCATTAACTTTATGTTTAGAAAGAATTTTTTTTATTACTTCTCTTACTGGATATTTGGCAGTGTCAACTTCAATTGCATGTTTATATGCACCTCGATAAAGCTGTTTAACATTCTTGATACCTAAATTATCAACTTTTTCTTCAAGAACAACCACAATCCTTTTACGAGTTAAATGTTCTGCCCTGATTTTTTTTGTAGGACCGTCATAAACAATTTTTCCATGATTAATAATAATTAACCGTTTACATAAACTTTCTACGTCTTCCATATCGTGCGATGTTAAAATAACCGTAATTCCTTCTTCCTTGTTTAATTTCCTGATCAGTTCACGCATTTTTTTCTTAACAACAATGTCTAATCCGATTGTTGGCTCGTCAAGAAATAAAACTTTTGGCTGGTGTAATAAAGAAGCAATCAGTTCACATCTCATTCTCTGCCCAAGAGATAATTTTCTTACTGGTTGATTGATAAAACTTTTAACATCAAAAAGTTCAACTAACCGGTTTAACCTTTTTTGATAAGTTTTCTCGTCAAGTTCATAAATTTTAGAAAACAAATTAAACGTGTCAATTGCAGGAAGATGATACCATAACTGCGGTTTCTGACCAAACACTGAACCAATCTTGAAAGCTAACTTTTTCCTTTCTTTCTGTGGATTATAATTAAGAACAGAAATTTTTCCTTCCGTGGGAAATAATATTCCAGTCATCATTTTAATAGCTGTACTCTTACCGGCACCGTTCGGGCCAATGAATCCAACCATCTCTCCCTTTTTAAGATTAAAAGAAACTTCATTTACCGCTTTAAGAGATTTGTATTGTGGTTTGAAAACACTTTTCAAACTACCTCTCAGGCCAGCTTCTTTCTGTTTAGCTTTAAACTCTTTAGTAAGATTATTAACTTTAATTACATCTACCATTCAAAAAAAGAATATAATGAAATATATAAAACCTTCTCTTACAACCGACCGCCGGCTTGTAAACTCCATAACCTTCTGTACAATCCGCCACGTTTATTAGTCAACTGTTTATGAGTGCCAGTTTCAACAATTTTACCTTTCTGGATAACTACAATCGTGTTTGCTTTCATAATTGTAGAAAGCCGGTGCGCAATCATGATTGTTGTCCGGCCTTTCATCAACTTTTCTAAATCTTTTTGAATTTCTCGTTCAGTTTCCGAATCAAGGGCGGAAGTAGCTTCATCTAAAATTAAGATTTTCTTATCAGCTAATAAAGCTCGAGCAATAGAAACACGTTGTTTCTCACCACCAGAAAGTTTTACTCCTCTTTCGCCAACAATAGTTTTTTCTTTTTTTGGTAAAGCAGTAATGAACTTGTCAAGTTGGGCAAACTTGATTGCTTTCCAAACTTGTTTTTTACTAGCTTGTGGATTAGCATAAGAAATATTGAACCAGATAGTATTATCGAACAAGATTGGTTCTTGAGGAACAACACTCATACTATTGTGTAAAGATTCTTGCGTAATTTGACTAATGTCCTGCCCATCAATCAAAATTTGACCCTGGTCAATATCAAAAAGTCGATAAAGTAATTTTATCATGGTGGTTTTTCCACCACCGGAAGGGCCAACAAAAGCAACCTTTTGGTTCTGTCGAATATTTAAATCAAAATTTTTGATAACTTTTCTCTGTTTAGACTGCTGTTGCTGATTTAACGGATAAGAAAAATATACATTCTTAAATTTAACTTTTCCATCTTTTACTTTTAAATCTTTAGCGTTAGGTGCATCAACAACTTCGTTCTTTTCTTTAAATGTTTCAAACAAAGCGGAAACGTCAACGTTACATCTCACAAAATGTCGATACCCGTGCAAGAAACCGAAAAGTTGTGGTACTAATTTCCAAACTGCAGAAAAAATTAATGTGATTGTTCCTAAAGTCATTTCACCAGAAATGAAACTTTTAAAACTGAAATAAAACATCAAAGCGGTACCAATAGTAATGATAAAATTTTGAATACTAATGTAATACGAAAAAATGTCCCAGAACTTAATTCTTGCATCTTTTAACCGGTTTGAAAGTAACGCAAAATAACCTTGCGTTCGTTTCTCTTTACCAAAATATTTTACAGTTTCAATGTTCATGTAAACATCGCTAATATTTTGTTTAAGAATATCTTCCCGATAATTAGCTTCATTTTGCGGTACCCTTTGTTTATTAGTAATAATTATTCCTGAACTGATAAAAGCTGTAATCATTAAAAACATAACTAATGCAGTAGTAAAATCAAAATAAACAATTATTCCCAACGATAAAACTATTCGGAAAAATACACCAAGGAAATTGAATGCAATTGAGTCTAATAAACCTTCAATTTTTCCTACTCCTCTGGTAAATTGAGAAATCATTGATCCGGTTTTCTTGTTCAAATGATAACGGTAAGACAGATTTAAAACGTGCCAGAATGAACTTTTTTCGATATCGTTCATTAACCTTCCTTCTAAACGGTTAAACAATTTTACTCTTGCAAACCACAATGCTGCCCCAACAAAACCACGGACAAAAATGAATACCCCCAGAATAATAAGAAGATAAGAAATAAATCCGTCCATAGTGACTGTTCCACTAGAATATTCAGTAGCTTTATCTACTAAAAACTTGAAAATGAAATTATCAAAGAAACTGGTTAATTCTAAAGCTAGAGCGATTAAAATGATTACAAATACTAACCATTTATACTTACGTAAATAACTCCAAAGTGTTTTCAGATTATACTTTGTGTTAACTTCGTACTTCTTTAAATCGTATCCTCTAACCATTATGTTTCTAAATAGATGATAATATATAAATTTAAGTATTAATGAAGTATATATTTCTAAAGAATTTCTTTTTTCCGGTCTTTCATTAACTGTTTATAGAACTGTTCAATTTTTTTAATGTATATAATTATTTCGGGAAAATTATTTATATAAAACCAACTTTTATGAAAAAATATGATTACTATTGCAGAAATGAAAGCACTTGAACATCAAGCAGTCCAGCAAGGTATTTCCCTACAAGAATTAATGGAAAATGCTGGTAAAGCAGTTTTTGATGTAATTAATGAGAAATATGAGTTAGATAATGAAAAGATAGTAATCTTTGCCGGCCAGGGTAACAACGGTGGTGATGGTTTTGTTACCGCTAGACATTTCTATAAAGAAGGCTACCAAGTGATCGTTATTTTTTTTGGAGACCAATGGAAATTAAGTGAAGAAGCAAAAGTTAACTATGATAAAATTAAAAGTAAAGTTACAGTAATTGAAGTTAAAGAAAAAGAAGATTTGAAACAGTTTCGTTTTCAAGAAAGCCTAGATTTCATTTTTATTGACGCTTTGTTAGGCATGGGAATAAAAGACGAAATTAGAGACCCAATAAATTTTGCTATTGATTATTTTAATTCTCAAAAGGGGTTAAAAGTAGCTGTGGACCTTCCTTCAGGGATGGATGGAGACACAGGAGAGGGAGAACAAGTTTGTCAGGCTGATTTAATTGTTTGTTTCCATGACATTAAAAAAGGTTTAGAGAAATTTAAGGATCAAACAGTAATTGTTGATATTGGCATTCCTGATAGCGATGTTAAAATCAGCAGTGCTAAGTAGTATTCTTTCATAACTTTTATAAGAGATTTAAGCTTAAAGTAAGCTATGGGTGGTTCTAGAATAGAATGGATTGCAACACAAGTTGAAACTGGCGATTGTCTTAAATTATTTTCTGAAAATAATGAATACGTTTTGTATTGCCATAACAAAAACAAACAAAAATTAACTTTATCTTCTAAAAAGCCAACAAGTATTTCCAACGCTTTAGTTCAACAGGCAAGCGTTTATCTTAACAACAAAAAACTTTTCAATGAAGGCTTATTAGAATATAAAATAATTTCAAAAACTGACCAAACATTAGATATAAATAAACAATTAGACCTTAATAATCTTGAACAAGAACTGAATAGTGGAGATTTAGTGGAAATAATTACCGAACAAAACAGTTATGTGTTCCATTACTGGTACAATGATGCTCAAACCTTACCGTTATTTTCTGATAACTTAGTACTTGACAATATTAATAGAAGTAAAAAAACGTTTATTTTTTCTAGCCTCAAGCCCGGAAGACAAGATTATCTTGCCAGGGGAAACCTTTTGGCACAATACGTTGGCATTTTACCTGAAGAGGAATTATTATTCCAAGAACATATTAAAGCAATGCACCAAATTTTATCAAAATAAAAATTCATTTTCCTTTTTAGTTCGATAAATAATTATTTTTGTCTCTTTTCTAAGGTGAGGATAAAACCTTCCCAATTCAGATAAATGGTTAATAGTAAAATTGAACCAGATGATATTAACTCTCTTTTTCTTGTTAAGAACAAAAATTAATTTTAATAACCGTAAAAGAATTTTACTCTCTTTATTTTTGTTCCAATATAAAGTTCTAGTAATTGATAATCTTAAATCTTTAGCAGTAATAATAATTGAAATGAACGGTTTGATTACACTAGCCATTATTTCGTTAACTACCCAACTTTCTTGTTCAGTTTCTAATTTTGCAATTATCTTATCCAAATAAATAAAAATGTGTTTTTCAATTTCTGAAATGAACATTTTCTTGATAGTAGTTTTACGTTCTAAAGAATTTTTTAAATAAAGTATCTTTTGCCTCATTTCAAAAATCAGTTCAGTATAACCTTGGATAGTAGAATTAGAAATTACTAATAAATCTTTTTCTAAAGAATCCAAATAATAAAACAAATATTTCCGTAAATCATTTTCACTTGAAGTACTCATTTTGACAATTTTCTTTTCAACTTCTAATACTAAAACACGTAAAGGTAACAATTCTTGATTGTAAAAAATAAAAATAGTGTTATGAAGTTCAATCACGCCCTGTTTAGTTCTCGTCTCTTTGATTTGTTTAAAAATTAAATTTAATTTTTCTTTAATCCTGATTTTATAATTATCAATCTCATTTAAAGCATCTTCAATAAACTTTTTCTCATTATCAATTAATGAAGTTAATGTCAAAGCATGTTTTAATTTTGTTTCAATTACTGATAAAATCTTATCTAAATCCACTGCAAATTTCTGTTCCAAATCTCGTTCAATCAAAAGAGTCTTAGTAACTTGCTCAATCCTTTGCATTAGAACTGCTTCACCCAACTCAGTATCTCTAGTTGTTGCTCTTGATCCAGAAACTTCTCCAAATTTATCCAAAAGTAACTTTAATTGTTTCAACTCTTTTTCAAGAACTTTAAGAACATCGGTTTCTAAAGAGATGATCTTTACTGCTTTATGTAATGATTTGTAAATTTGTTTATTTTCTGCTACTTCTTGTAATTTCTGACTTTTATTCCTAGGAGTAACTTTTATTTCTCTTGTAACATCTAATCTTGCACTCTCTTCCATTATTGTTAAAGGATACTTTTATGTTTTAAATAGGTTTCTCTTACTTTAAAAAATATAACTTTTAAACAACAATAAATTATATATACTTTCTATCAATCTTTTAATTAAGATGACACTTAAAGAATTAATTAATTCAAAAGAGAAGTTAGGAGAAAATCAATATTTCCTTAATACTGGAAAAGGTTACGGCATTGCTTTAGAAAGGTTTGAAACATTCCATAAAGAAGATTTTAAGTATCTATTTGTTAGTAATCTTAATGCAGGAGCCAGTGTTAGGATTAGTTGCGGTTCAAATAATGCGCATTTATTATCTAATGGTAAGAGAGATAACTTTTCTATGCAATTTGATTACCAATTAAGAGAATTAAAAAACAAGCTACCAAATCCCATGAAAAATATTGAAACACAAACTAAAAACACTTATGAAAAAATTATTTCTCAATTAGATATTCAACCTGTTAAAAGTAGACCTTACGTTATGTTAGCATGTGGTATTGTTAATTCTATCATTTCTCCAATTACGGTGCCAACAGCTAAATTAACTGTGCTTGGTAAACGTTTGTTAAATAAGAAAGAACACACAGACCAATATTTGGTATTTAGTGCTTTAGTGTCAGGCATCCCTACAGTTATTGAAGCTTCAAAAATGATGTTTAATCCGCCAATAACTCATTACAAATTAAAAAATACTAATATTTTTGTTCCATTCTCAGACCATGAAAAGCCAGACTCTAATCTAATTGCTATTGGTTTTAGTTTTAACATGTATGATGATTTAAGTAACATTGAACCACCCGGAAAACCAATTTTATTTTTGGAAAATGAATTAATGGTTAATCATGAAGGGTTTGTGGAGAAATCGTTAAGTCAATTCTATGCTGCAAAAAATTACTTACAAGTTGACCCTGAACTAAGAGAGAAGCTATTACAAGCAAATGAACAAAAAAAGAATTTGTTTAATGGTTTAAGAAAGTTCCGTGAAGAAGCTACCCCTGAACAATTGGAAGAACTTGTTAAAGAGTTTAGAGTTCATACATAGAACATTTTCTTAAAAAAACAATAAATCTTAAAAACAAACTTGAAATCTAACATTTAAAATGATTGTAGGTATAGTAGGAAAAGCAAATGTCGGAAAAAGTACGTTCTTTAAAGCAGCCACGCTGGCAGAAGTAGAAATTGCTAATTATCCGTTCGCAACTATTAAACCTAACGAGGGAGTTGGTTATGTTAAAATTATTGATCCTGCAAAAGATTTTGGGAAAGTTTCTAATCCTCGGAACGGGTTTATTTTGAAAGATTACCGGTTTGTTCCCGTGCAAGCGATTGATGTAGCAGGCCTTGTTCCTGGAGCGCATGAAGGTAAAGGGATGGGTAACCAGTTTCTTGACGATTTAAGACAAGCCGACGTTTTAATCCACGTTATAGATGTTGCCGGTACGACTAACGAGAAAGGCGAATCAATCACTCCTGGAAGTTATGACCCTGCAAACGATGTAAAATTTTTAGAAGTTGAACTGGACATGTGGTATTTAGGAATTCTAAAAAAAGGGTGGGAAAAGTTTGCTCGAACAGTTGTTCAAGAAAAAGCAGAAATTCATCTGGCTTTAGGTAAACAGTTGTCAGGCTTAAAAGTTACTGAAGATATGGTTGAACATGCAATTAAAGAACTTGGATTAAATAAAGACAAGCCTAATTCCTGGACAGAAGATGATTTGAAACAAATCGCAGTAGTTTTACGTAAAAAAACTAAACCTATGATTATTGCCTGTAACAAAATTGACGTTCCCGGTGCAAAAGAAAATTTTGATAAATTGAAAGAACAGTTTCCTGACCATTTGTTTGTTGCCTGTTCAGCTGAATCTGAACTGGCTTTAAGAGAAGCCGGTAAAGCCGAACTGATTGATTACATTCCTGGTGAGAAAGAGTTTACAATTACAGATAAAGGAGAAAATTCTCTTAACGATAAACAAAAACAAGCATTACAGTTTATTAAAGAAAACATTTTAGAAAAATTTTCAGCAACTGGAGTGCAACAAACTTTAGACCGGGCCGTGTTTGAACTACTTGATTATATTGCTATTTTTCCTGGCGGAGTAAGTAAGTTAGAAGATTCTGACGGTAATGTTATCCCGGACTGTTTCTTAATGCCAAACGGTACTACTGCGTTGGACTTTGCCTACAAGTTACATACAGATTTTGGTAAGAAATTCATCTGTGCAAAAGACGTTAGGACAAAGATGACTGTTGGGAAAGAACATCTTTTGAAACATATGGACATTGTTGAAATTGTTGCTGGAAGATAGAATATTAAACATTTTTCTGAATAACACCCTAAAACTTATATTTCCTAATACAGAAATTCTTAAATACCCTTCTAATTAATTCTATATTATGGGATTATTGATTAAGATTTTAGAAAAATTAGGTTTTATAAAAATGGAATCGTCTACTTCTAAAATAGAAACTGTCCATGTGAACGACCTTCCTGATTGGGTAGAATTAAGAATTGAAGAAATTGTTTCTAAAAATAAACTTGACGAAAAACTTATCAATTATACTAATAAATTAAAAGATAAACGTTGGTTACTAGAATGCAAAATTGAAGATTGGGAAAAGAAAATCAATTCTCTCGGCCTAAGTTACAAAACTGGTGAAATAAGTACTATTTTTTCTGAAACAATAAAATTTTTGGACTTATTAACTTTCCCTGAAGAACTTAAAATAGAAACAGTTATTGAACTTAACGAAAAAATTGAAACCGAACTTAACAAAATTCAAGAACAGATAGAAAAAAGTACATTTTCTCATAATTATTCATTCATTTTAACTAAAGATGAAAAAGAATTAGCGATTAACCCTTTACTTAAAGAGTTCATTGAACTTAACCATGCCAAGAAAATTTTTCAAGAAGAAATTGTTAAAAGCGGTTATCAAAGAATGATTTCGTTAAGAGTAAAATCATCCCAACTTGAAGAATATCGAGCAAAGATAAAAAAACTTCACGAAAACCTAACAATAAAGTCTGAGAGGTTAAATTCAACAAAAAATAAACAAGAAGAAAAGGAAAACGAACTTCAACAATTTAAAGAAAATTCTGATTATTCAACAATTGAAGAGATTGAATTGAAACAAAAAAAGTTATTAACAGAACTTGAAGAAAACGATGATCGAGTTTATTTATTCTTTTCAAAAATCAAACCAGTATTAAAAGAATATTCTAAAATTCATCCTGAAAATCAACTTGTCCACAACTATTTTGAAAACACAATGAACATTTTTTACCAAGATGAACCGTTAGTTATTGTTAAAATTCTTGAAGAACTAAAAAGTGCGCTTGTAATTGGAAAAATTGAATTTGACCCTGAACAAAAAAATATGATTTTTAAACTGATTGAAAAAGCTGGTTCTGGATATTTAAAAGAATTACAAGATAACCATTTTAAATTGTCTAAAGAGCAGGAAGAGTTAAGATTAAAACTGGAAAATAAAGACTCATCGCAAAAAATTGAAGAGATTAAATATCGTCTGGATCATTATAATGAACTGGTAAACAAGTTATCTGAAGAAATGAAAGATGTTGAAGAAGAATTGAACGATAACAACATTGTTAAAAAAAGAGAAATTGACTTTTTTATAAATTTGGTCAAAGTGGTTCTAGACAAAGATATGGAAATTAAATTTTAAATATTAAACATTAATCAAATAACCCTGATTAACCTTGCTTTTTTTCTAAACTTTTGATAATTTTTTTCTAAAGCTGTAATTCCAACCAATTTGTTTCCAGCAAGGAACGTTAAAGTTGCACCGCCACCAGTAGAAAGGTGAGTGAAATTATGGGCAAGATGAAACTTGTTTACTGCTTCAGCAGTTTCTCCACCACCACAAATTTTTACTGATTCCAACTTTCCTAAAAATCTGCCAACAGCTTTAGTAGAAAATGCGTACTTTGCCCATTCAAAATAACCTAAAGGACCGTTCCAAACAATAGTATTAGCTTTACTAAGCTGCTTTTTGAAAAGTTCAACAGTTCTCGGCCCAAGATCAAGTGCAATTTGATTATTTTTAATTTGATTATAATTAACAATTTTACTTTTAGCTTGAGGAGAAAATTTTTCACTGACAATAAAATCTAATGGTAAAATTATTTTTTTTGCTGACCATTTTTTTAACAACTTTTTTGCTGAACTAACAGAATTAGAATCAACTTTTGACATACCTACTTTAATACCCTTAGCTTTCAAAAACGAAAATGCTAAAGCTCCACCGATAAGAATCTGATCAGTTTTTCTTAAAATCTTTTTTATTAATTGAACTTTGTCCAACTTTGCCCCGCCCATGATCCAGACAACTGGCCTTCTTGGTTTAAGCGCATTGTTAAGATAAAATATTTCTTTCTCTAACAAGAATCCTGCTAATGATGGTAAGAAATGAGTGATCGCTTCAATTGAAGCGTGTTTCCGATGAGAAACTGCAAAGGCATCATTAACATAAAAATCAGCAAGACTTGCTAATGAATGAGCGAACAGATGATTATTTTTTTCTTCAGCCCGATAAAAACGTAAATTTTCTAAAAAAAATATTTTTGTAGTTTTTGCTTTATTAATCTTTTCTTTAACTTCCTTACCAAGACAATCATCAATCTTTGTAACGTTAACTTTTAACAACTTTTTAAGTTCTTTAGCTAATGGATCAGTTTTAAGTTCATTAACAACTTTACCTTTAGGATTCCCTAAATGGGTTGCGATGATAATCTGACAATTTTTACTTAAAAGGTATTTAATTGTTGGTAAAGAAGCAATAATTTTAGTATTATCAAGAATTTTATTATTGTGAAGAGGCACATTATAATCTACTCTTAACAAAACCACCTTATTTTCTACTGGAAATTTCTTTAAATTAAACCGTCTCATTTGCTCTTTTTTAATAATGAAATGTAAACCCATATATAAGATTTATCAGAAATTAAAAAATTAATAATCATTTACTACTTCATCGCAATTAGCAACATTTAAATATCATACTAATTTTCAAAACAATCTCAGGGGTATGGTTTTTTAACATGCATTTAGAAAAAACAGTTAAGGAAGTGAGTAACCGCTATTCAATCAATGAAGCGGTAAATGTAGTCTCTAGCCTAGATTATCAAAGTGTGGTTAAAGTTTCTAATGAAAGTAAAAATAAAAGTGATGACAAAACAGATTTAGAATTGTTTGATTTTAAGAATGATGATGAAGATCATGATCAAATTAAAATGCCATCATTTGAAGATTCTCTTGAAGAACAGTTTATGGCAGAGAATTTTTATTCATCTTCTATTAATTATGAAGAAGCAGTTTCTCAACCAACTCTATCAGGGATTGATTTAGAAGAGTTTTATGCAGAAGGTGAAAAGATCCATAAAATAGATGATACAACGGCTGAAACAATGAGTAATGAAGAAGCACAAGAATATATGAGCCAAGTACAGTATGCAACAATGTTAGGAACAATTAACGATTTACCGTTAGAAGAAAGAAAAAAGTTAGCTAACTGGATGACTTTTAATCAAACAATGATGAAAATCTTTGAAGCAGAAGCAATTACCAGAGATGTTAATTACTCAATGATTTAGTTCTATTTAACAGCAATTTAACAAACATTTTTAAATTAGAATCAATATTTAACATAAAAAAAGAGTTCTTGAAAGAAGTTTATAGTATTAAGTGGTTTGACAGCGTGTTTGGAGATTATAAAATGACAGAAGATAATAATACAAACAATGTTCCTTCAACTGATGGAAATGAACCAGTTTTAGAAGAAATCACTAAAACAAGTCTTTATATTGTTGGAGAAGGAGTTTTTAGAGACGAAAAACATTTAGAAGAAGTAAGAACCACTCATGGCCAAGAACCCAAGAACCCGCCATTAGAAGATATGGGTTACACTCAAGAAATATTAGATTATCTTAATAAACCAAAAGATACTTCTGATCGGCATTTATGGCCATAAATTTTCTTTTTTATAATATTTTTCTACTTACTTCCATAACTTAATCATACTCAAAAATGTGTTCATTTTTGATCGCTCCATAAATGGAGCATTTCATCTTCAACGAAATGCATCTTACCGGGGATTATTAAACAGTGTAAAGGTTTACCAAAATCAAACTTCTTAATTTCAGATAATTTGCCTGCTTTAACAATAAACTTGTCTGAACCTAAACGAGCACAGCCAACAACTAATAAATCATCATTAATTAACCCTTCTTTCTTCTTAGATTCAATCTTTTCAAGAATTTCTAGTGCTTGATTAACACTCATGAACTTATCTTCGCCCGGTTTTAAATCTAATAAAAATAGTGTATGTAACCCTAAACTTAAATTATCACGATAAACATTGTACGGAGTTTCCAAATCAGGATGATCTTCAATGAATGGAATGGAAGTTATTTTACCGAACTTGTAAAGTTCTAATCCAGTAATCCCTACAGAATTTAGTACTGAAGCGTTATTGATAACATTTACTTCAACATTACTTTCTTTAGCTAATTTAAACAATTGAACATGAGTAGTAGCAGAAAATACATCACCAATAATTAAAAAAGCAACATCTTTATCTTTTGCTTCAGCTATAATTTTCTCATCACCTTGTTCAGTCATTTCTCGATCTGCCAGAACAATCTCTTTTCCATAAAAATGTTCTAAATCTTTAACAGAACATTGTAATAAAGAAGTATAATTTTCTAAATAAACAGAATCACATTTTTTAACAATTTCTAGGCCTTTAATAGTAATATCTTGCTCATCGTTTAGTCCAATTCCGATTAAATATAATGTCATGAACTAACAAATTTAGAGCAGTTATATAAATTTTTCAGTTAAAAAGTCAGTAATATGTATTAAATTGATTAAGTTAATGGGGCCAGAGTGAACTTTCTACTGCGCCTCGGTCATTATGGCTTCGCCATCCTCGGCTTACATTACGCTTCTAGTAATAGTCAATCACTAAAGGGCGCCACTAACTTGATACATAAAAAGTAAAGAAAAGTTGAGAAAAAAGAAAAAAAAGAAAAAAAATTCAATTTTAAGAGATATAAATATAATTATTAATTATAAATTAAAATCTTAAACTAGTTGTACGTTTTGAGCTTGTACGCCTTTTTCAGTTTCAACGACATCAAAAGTTACTTTATCGCCTTCATTTAATCTAACGTCTTCTGGTATTGCACTAAAATGTACAAAATAGTCTTTACCGTCTTCGCCGTTAATGAAGCCAAATCCTTTCTGGCCATTGAACCACTTAATAGTTCCTTCCATTTGAAATTCCTCCTAATTAATAATACTGTCAGAAAGAGTTGTGCTCTTACTTGTGGTATTAATTTTAAGTTAACATTATCGAGTTGGTTTATAAACGTTTTGGAAATTTATAAGAATATTTAAAAATTTACAGAATAAATTAGATTGTAAATTGTTTCTACATTACTACTAAAAAAACAAACACTTATATAAGCAGTTCACTTTCTGATAATATGGCAAAATTAAAATTTAAGAAGAAATGCAGAATTTGCAAAGATGTCTGGGTAGCTGTTGAAAGTAGGCAACCAGTAATCTGTGAAAAATGCAAAAAGAATTATGAAAAATATAAAAAAGAGCAAGAAAAAGAAAAAGAGTGATTAAATGTTTTTATAGTTTATTGTAATGTTTAAAGAGGTAAGATGAAATGACAGCAATCTTAATTAACCAGTCTGTGGCTATCCTTTGTGATGGTAATAATATTGAAAGAAGTATTCACGAAATTGCAAAAAATAATAGTGCAATGGTAAATTTTGATAAACTTATTCCAAAACTTCTTAACAACAGAGGATTGAACCGGTTAATTTATTTCAGAGAAGGAAAAAATATTTCTGATAAACTTGCAGAAAGGTTACATAACCAATATTATGGAAGTGTTGTCCCTTGCCATAAGTCTGCTGATATTCCACTTTCAATTAAAGCTACTCAACTAGCAAGTAAAGTTGATACAATTATTATCATGTCTGGCGATTCTGATTATGTTGATTTGGTAATTCATTTGAAATCAGAGGGAGTAAGAGTAGAAATAGCTGCCGTGAAAGAAACTACTGCTAGAATTCTTGTTAATGAAGCAGACTTTTTTCATCCAATAACTAAAGAAGATTGGTTTGTTTTCAAATCTCCAGCAAAGAAAGGAAGAATTCCGCAAAAGAATCAAAAAATTCAAAAGAGATCATAATAGTTTAGTAACCGTTCTATTCAATCTTAGAAAAGAAATGTTTGTGTTTTAACTTCTGAAAAGCGAAGTCCATTAAAGTTTTCAAATTCTCAACATCGGCAATATTATACTTGGTAAGAAGTTTTAACGCATTCTCATCTCCACGTTTATATTTGTACCATAATCTTACCGCTTCATAACCATCAACATCTTGCAAATCATCATCACGTTGAATGCCAACTTCTTTTTCAATCCGTTTTAAACCGCCCATGTAACCCAACTCTCTTAACGGATACCTCAAATCAATATGAAAATGGTTAAAATCAATTTCAGGAAATTTATTTTTTAAAAAAGGTAAATCAAAACATTTACCATTAAAGGTAATAATTGTTTGATATTTAGCAATTTCTTCAGGGAACTGATGTAAATTCTTACCGTTAACAAAGACTTTACTTTCCTGACCATCATATATTCCAATCATAGTTAAATCATTACGGTGCTTACTTAACCCTGTAGTTTCAATGTCTAAAAAACAACATTTAAAATCGCGATACACTCGCCAATGTTCATTACTGGGAAACTCGTTAATGAAAAAATTATGATTTTGGTCTTGATGAGCTTGTAATGACTTTTTAATGTATTGGCAAACATGCTCTTTTCGTTTAATGTTAATTTGGTCATGATTTTCTAAGAATTCGTTCCAACTGTAAACGTTATTTTTCCAAATTTCTGTTTCCATGGATTTGTTAATTCCTGGAATATGTAAAAACGTATTTTGTAACATCTAACCACCTAAAAAAATGAAGAACGAACTTGTTTAAATAGTTTTTGTTAATAGAGACTTCATCTGGAATAACACCATTTTGTATACTGCCTGCAATAGGCGCATTTTTGTCTTTTTACAAAAATCCACGCGCCGGCACGCAGTATACAAAGTAATTCCATTCCAGATAAAACAATAATCTTACTCTTCTTTGTCTTTTAATAATTGATAGGCTTCTGTAAAAGGTTTAATCTCTTCTGCTTCCGTATCAATCAAGAAATCTGGTAATTCGAACAAAGATTCTAACTTATCTACATCTCCAACAGCTATTGTTTCTGCAATTGCTGGTGTTAAAGAATCTTTAGCAGTTTCTTCATCACATAAACAAACATTAAAACCATACTTAACAATACTACCGATTTTATATATTTCTCCTGCTCTAAACAAATCGCCAATTCTACTTCCTAAATATTGCTTCTTTCTTTCAACTTCATCTTCAGTTCCTTTTTCTAAAGCATTAACTAAATTAACAGAATTTGAGTCTGAACTTTCAAATCCATCTACTAAAACCATAAAATAATTCATAGTATGGTCCTCTTTTTTTAAGTCACAACGATCAATTATTCCTGCTGCAACTAAAGCATTATATTCTTTATTATCCTCCTCATCAGTACTATCTTCTAAATGAAATCGGGCCATTAGCTCAGAAACGTAAGGCTTATCAGTCATCTCTATCAATTTAGGTAAAGCAGCTTCAAGAAAATCTTCTCCATAATTCTGTTCATAAATTTCCCAAAGACCATTCCAGCCCCCAATTGCATTTTTAACCATTTCTTTATAATTAACCAAATCATTCCATTGATTAAGAATTAAAGTATAATCATTCACTTGTCCAGAATCATTCTCATAATGAGAAAATGTTAAATCATAAGCAGAATCAAGAAGTTTAACCATCTTTTCTTTTAACGGTTTTAAATTGTTTCTAATAGCTTGGTTAACATGATCAGATTTCAGAAAATTTATGGCCCATCTACTAGATTCTGGACCTCGACCACCATCAATACCTTCATGTACCAAATCAATATATTTTTCTAACAATTCAGTGTTTTTTGTAGAATTAAAATAATCAACAAATTTTTCTTGAGACAGAAATTGGTTTATATCTTCATAACCAGCATAATTATCATACGTTCTAACATCATTCATTAAACCGTAAATTTTAGTTTCAGTAACAATTTCCTGTTTCCGATCTTCATTTAATTCTTTTCCTTCCAAAAATTGTTCAATGTCGGGATAGCCCCTTTTCATTAATAGTTCCAAAGTAAGATCTTCTGATTTCATAGTAATCTTTCTTACAAGAGAGACTGTTTATTAAGATTATGATAGTAAGATTGTTATTGTCAAATAGCTAGGTTGAAAAAATTAGGTTTTTAAAAAAGTTTGTTATTTTAAGAAAAAGAAACACATTTTTGTTAATCTTTAAAACAAAAACGCTGGGTTTATTACTTCGAAGTAGTTAAATAACAAAAAGTTTATATACTATTAGCTAATATTACTTATAAAATGACTGATAATCGTATTGTTCAAGGGGGAGAATTAGATTTAGAATCAAATTCTTTAGAAGATGTTATTGTTAATCCAGTAACTTCTGATTCTAAACCCGTTTCTTCATTTGTTAATGGAATTAAAAATGTTGACATGAGTTACTTAGATGGAAGGTTAATTAATTATTTAGGTGCTGTTGGTGGTGATCCAAGTCCTTCTTATAATTTTATTAAGGTGTATAACTTACTTAATCCAGAAATCACTGAAATTGTAAAATCTTTAGGTAACTCATTTTTTAAAATATCTGATTTACGCTATGAACATTCTAAAAGTGGTCGCGTTGTAATTGGTGATTTAACGTTAAATCCGGAGATACCTTATGAATCTCTTAAACGAGCAATTGCAGTTTCAATTGGTGATGAACATGTTGATTATTTTTTAGAAGAGTTTTCTGATCGTCTTGAAATTACTGATGAAACTAAAAATATTGATGCTTCAAAACCAGAATTACAACCTTATCTTCCTGGTATTGCTCAAGTTCGAAAATTAAGTGGAAAATATACCATTATGGCAGATGTGTATTTATTATTACTTACTCTTAATCCTGAAGATCGAGAACCTTTAACCTTCTTTTTTAATGCTGCAAGAGAAAGCAAAGTTTATCCATTTAGTCATAAATTTGAAGCTCAATATACGTTAAGTGAAAATAATAATGCTGACATTAATGAATATTGTCTAACTCTTTCTGATATGAATACTATTACTCAAAACCCACATATTATTCCTTTCCATGAAATAGTAAGAATTGGTGGTGAGAATAAAATTAAAGGTATCGCCGAATATACTGACCGACTTGAAAACTTTAGGGATTCCTTAAGGAATATCCCTGGACCATAAAATGACATCTGAAAATAAAATAAATATTCCACAAACAAAAGCATTAGAATTAATTGCTACTGAATTAGCCAGGGATGGTTATAATCAGTCTGAAATTAAAGAAAAGTTACATCAAGCTGCTTTCCTTGCAACTATTGAATCAGCATCACAAACAATGGGTTCTAGGGTAGCACCAACACCTCTGTTTAGAATTGCTTATGACCAAGATTCTAGTTCATTAGAATTTACTTTTTTGGAAGGAAAAGGCCTTGTTCCTGCAAAAAGTGCAATAGACGTAGATTATGCTGATTTTGTATTTGCATCATTTCAATGTGATCGAGTAGCATTATTATCTGAAGGGATTACTGGTACTGGTAAAACTTATACACTTGAACAAGTTTTAAAGACTGTTTATGATGCTGATAATCGTAGAGGGATAAGACTTAACACTAACATGTCTAATGTACTTCAACCTTATATTGAGGGTAGAGTTGACCCTAACGAAGGAGTTCTAAGAATTAACATTAACAAAAAAGCTGTCCGAGAAATTGCTGCTTTATTTATTGATGAACAAAATAGGGGAGATACAAACGCTATTTTAGGTTTACTTGATAATCAAGTAGTTTTAGCAACCGGTGAAAGAGCAGAATTAGGATTACCAATTCCACAAATTAATGTTAATGGTAAAGATGTAAAAATTGATTTTGAAGATGAAAAAGTTAAACCAGTAGCTGTTCATAGTGCACAAAATCCACCTAACCCAGAATATTCTGGTGCAAGACGTACGGATGGTGCTGTAGGTAACAGGCAAGTTAGAATTAATTATCCTAACATGGCTTTAAATTCTGGTGCGGCAACAATTAATATGACTGAACAGTTTAATCATCATCATCAAACATTTATGGATTTATTTACAGTAAAACTAGCTAATTATTTAGATGTTGATACTAAGAAAATAAGAGAATTTTTAATCCCACAAAGTACTAAACCTGAAGAGAAAATAAGAGCAAACCAAGAATATCTTAATATTCATGCTGCAAGTTTTGACCCTGCTAATGCAAGGAATTTATTTTTAAAGTCAGCAGTAGAAAGTGCAGACCATATAATTATGCTTACGGGCGGTAATGATCTTGAAAGTAATTTTAATGATGAATTAGAAATTGCTCAACAGTGGACAGATGAACTGAAACAGTATAATGCAAATTTTGTATACAATACTAGTGTTGATACCAAATCTCAACTAATTTTAAGAATTGAAAAGGTTAGAGCTGCTTTTAATGAAGCTTTAATTGAAAGGGATAAAACTAAAGCAACAAAGATAGCTGACGCTTTAGCTTTAATTACTCGTTATAAAAAGTCTTATGAAATTTCCCGTGAAAATGGAACTTCTGCACTTGACGAGTTTAAAACTTTACAAGCCCCATTAACTGTTAGAGATATTGCTTCAGCTTATGCAATTGTTTTGAATGATAAAGTTCAAACTAAAAATGGCACTTCACCAGTAAATGTAATTAATCAAGCTTTTACTGATTATGTAAGTTTACTGACTAATTTTTCTTCAGAAGTTTATAATGATGAAGTGAAGTTTGATTTAAATAATCCTGATCAAAGTATTAGATATCTTTGTTCATATGTAGCAGTTAATACTATTAAAAAAGATGAAAACTTGAAAGCTGATGAATATGCTACGAAGATGATAAGTGAATTAAATAAAACTTCTGCATTATTAAGAGGATTAGACGATGGTAGTGATACTAAAAAATTATTAGTTGCAAGAGTTAATAGTGATATAGCTTCATTAGCAGGTTTTATTCATCAATACAGAAGAGAAATAGCTGAAGGGTTTAACCAAATAAGTCCAAGTGATAAAGTTATGCCAAGATATGTTGCTTTAACTGACGTTGTTAAAAAAGCAAGAAATGACGTAAAAACAAATTATACTCTACCAAGAGTAGAAAGAGTTTTTGGTATTTAGAAAATGGCAACCTTGTTGTTAGAAGAATCAATAAATGCAGAACTGATCTGGAGAGAGATAACTTCTTCTCAACAACCTTTATTCTCTGATATGCCTATTGAACGTGTAGACCCTGATCCGAATAATAAAAGACATTGGATGGCCGCTACAGATGATCAAAAAATTATGCTTCATGTTTACAAACCAGATTATGTTTTAGAACAATTTGAAAAAGTAGTAGTTCCAATTTTTAGTAATGCTTACGGGTTTAATGTTAATAAAAGTCAAAAAAAAGAACTTGCGCACCAATTAGTTCAAGATACGTTCACTTACTTATTGTTTCATGAATTGTTTCATCCTGTATATTGTCCTAAAAGTCAAACTGATAAAGAAAAGTTTGACATTGCTTTAAAGAATGGGATTAAAAGAGCAGAACCTCACCTTTCTTCAAGAGATTTAATTAACAAAACAGGTAATGTTAGAAATGCAATTTGGGATTTATTAATTGATACTTTTTTCACTCATTATTCAACTAACGGAAATGTTTATGATAAACTGTTAGAAGCAGAAATATCCAAGTTAGGTAATAAATTTGATCAGAATTTGATTGAAAGTTTACCTGACGGAATTGTAACTACCTGGGATGTTGTTGAATTAGCTGATCATAAACCTGAAACTTTATTTTATCCTTTAACTAGGTCAATATACTCCTTACTTCATTGCGATGATCCTGATTTAAGAGGCGAAGTTTTTAATTATTTTAGAAATAAAATCAATACAAAAATATCTGATAGAGATTTAGAAACAGCAATAATTGGGTCTCTTTCTGGTTCAGTAAAACATCTTGACAAACATGAATTATTGCTTGTTGGTGTTGATAAAAATAAGATGATTGATTCTTCACAAGAATTATATCATGCAAGAAATGAATCAAAGGGTAGTGTCGCTAGAAAATATGTTACTGAAGCAATTACAAGAATTAACACTTCTACTGAATTACGTTATCGTTCAGTTGAAGGAATAATTGAACCACTTGCTAAATATATCAGTACACAAAAAGAAGAGAAAAGGGATGGTGCAAATTCTGATGGTAATAATAGTGATGATGATGGTCAAACTTCAACTTCACAAGAAGGTGGTGGTGCTGAAGACACATTACAAAGTTTGATTAACCAAAATGATCCTGATGTTAATAATATGTTAGCATCAATTGCAAACGATCAAAATGCTCCTAACAATAATCGTAATAAAAGGTTATCTAATTTGGCTAAGGATGAATATTATAAAAGAAATTCTCGAGCATTACCCATTAAATCTCCAACATTAGAATCTGAAACGTTAGTAGTAGGAAAAATTAAAACTCCTGTTAAAGTTAGTGAAAGATTGTTAACTCCTGACCAATTATATGATTTGCCCATGGACCAAATAGTTCAGTTTCAGCAAGATACCGGGCTTATTTGTTTAAGCAGATTATCTCAATATCAATTTAAGTATGAAATTTATGAATGGGAGGAACAACCAATTACAGATTATCAAGATAAAAAAACCGGGATCATTTTACCGGACAATATAATTTTTAGAGTGGACGGTTCTGGTTCAATGACATCAACTGATTCTTTTGTAGGTACAAAGGATAGGTATGATTGTTTAATGCATGTTATTTATGGAATTGCAAAATCTACTGCTCAAGCAGCAAAAGAAATGAGTAAAGATATTCAAGTAGTTGCTGTAAGTTATAGTAATCCCGGAAATACTATTGTTTCTGATCCAATAGAATTACAAACTTTTTATGATACTCCCAACAATTCTGCTAAACAGGTTTTGTTAAATCCTGGGAAAGGTTATACTTACCACGATTTGTCTGCATATCAAGAAGCCCATGCTAAATGTAATCCTGGTAAAACTATAGAGGTTATTGTTACCGATGGTGATTTAAATACTGACCATGATCAAAGTATGACCGAAATTAAAAAAATTCTTAACCAAGAAGATAATTTAATGGTATACTTTTCTATATTTCAGGAAGGCAATTTTGCGAGAAGAATTGGAAGGTTAGCGGCGATGAAACCAAATTTAACATATAAACCGTTCCTTAGTTTTGATCGGTTACAATCTGTAGCTAACGACATTATAGTTCAGTATAAATCAGATCAAAAATAAATAATCTCAAACGTAATTTATGACCAAAACGTTTATAAACCCCTTGAACAAATTAATTAACAATATTGAATAGGCAGAGACAGAGAGTTTCAATTATTAAAATTATACTTATTCTGTTTCACATTATTTAAACTAAAGTTTAGTAAATTATAAGTTTGTTCAAAGGAGAAATAAATAAAAATGTTATTTGAAAATATAAAAGTAAGTACAGAAGTGAGTAAAGCACTTAAAGAAAATGGGATTGTTAATCCTACAAAAATTCAAGAATTAGCTATTCCTTTAATCTTGGAAGGGAAAGACGTTATTGGAATGTCATATACTGGTTCAGGGAAAACAGTAGCTTTTGGAGTGCCAATAGTTGAAAATGTTAAACCCGGTAAAGGATTACAAGTTTTAATCTTATCACCAGTTAGAGAATTAGCAGTACAAATTGCTCAAGAATTGAAAAAGTTTTCTAAATATAAAAATTGTTACGTAACTACTGTTTATGGTGGTGTTGCATTAAACCCACAAATTAAAGAAATGGCAAGAGCAGACATTGTTGTCGCAACACCAGGAAGATTATTAGACCATTTACAAAGAGGAAATGTAAACTTTTCTAATGTTAACTGTTTCGTTTTGGACGAAGCTGACAAAATGGTAGAAATGGGTTTCATTGAAGATATTGAAAGGATCCTTTCCCAAACTCCCGCTGATAGGCAAATTTTACTGTTCGGAGCAACAATCTCTTCAGAGATTGAACATATTAAACATACGCACATGAAAAATCCTGTTGTAGCAGAAGCAGATAAACATGTTAAGCAAGAATTTTTAGAACAATATTATTACAATGTTGCTCATAACGAAAAGTTTTCGTTATTAGTACATTTGTTAAATAGTGAGGATATCGATCGAGTAATGATATTCTGTTCTGCAAGGTCAACCGTAGAAATGTTAAACAACAATTTACGTAATCATGGAATTAAATCAGAAATGATTCATGGTAAAATGACTCAAAGTAAAAGGTTAACAGTAATTGAAAGACTTAACAAGGATAAAGTTAAAGTTTTAGTAGCTTCAGCAGTTGCTGCTCGTGGTTTAGATATTAGAGGAATAACTCATATCTTTAACTATGACTTGTCTAAAGATCCACAAGAGTATATTCACCGAATCGGAAGAACTGCTCGTGCAGGTGGTAAAGGAAAAGCAATTACTCTTTTAAGTGATAAAGATTATGAAGTTTTTAACAGTATCTTTGCAAGGTACGATTTAAAAATTGATGAATTGACTGCACCTGAATTTAAAAAGTTAAGATTTGAAGCAAGGTCCAGAGATCGACCAGGATTTAGAGGTAGACATTTTAGTGGTCATCGAGACACGCATGGTCATAGAAATCAACACGGCCACCATTCTGGCGGAGATCGTAGAAGGCAACCAAGATCAGCTGGAGTTGCTCGTCCTTCTGAAAGAACTCAACCTCGTTCAAGAGAAATGACCAGAAGGTAACTAGGACCAAAATAAAAAAGTTTATTAAATGTTAAATATTACTTATCTTTATGAAACCGAAAATTGCAGGGATTATTCATGAAGATAAGTATCTTAACATTACTTTTCTTAAAAAACAATCACTTCTTAAAGTGTTAGCTAAAATTTTGTCTCATTTAAAAGCAAGAGAAGAATTAATTAGTGTGATGGTTACTGGAAAGTGTATTTGTGATGAGAATTATACTGAAAAAGAACAAAAAATTACTCAGTTGAAAGATAGAACCATTCATTTTCAAGGTAAAAATTTTATTGTGGACATTGTTTTCGGGAATAAAAAAGTATTTTTTCTTGCTAACTTAAAACTTAAACAGAAAAAAGAAGTAATGAAAATTCTTACTAAAGAATGTGATTGGGTTAAAGAGAAAAAAATTAAAAAGAAATAACCCTAGAGAATAAAGAAATATTCTTCAGAACAATGATCAATTTTTAGGAAAATCTTTAGGGAAATTTAAGTTAAACATTTTCATATATTTAGTGATCCAATCCCAGATATTTTTAGTTGGCGGAAAGCCCCACTCTTTAGTCATCTTGTTAGCGTACCTTTCTAAAGCCCAATTATCTTCTCCTTTTACAATCTTGTGTCTTCCCTGATGAATATGTCCTAATTCATGGGCAATGATAAACCGAAGAACGTTTAAAGGAATTTTAGGAATGTAAACTATAGAAATAATTTTAAACTTTCCTTTTGGGTTTGGAAAAACCATTCCTTGACCGATAATTCCCTCCTGCACAGAAATAATTTGTAAATTTTTAGTAACTTTATAAAAATCTTTATTAGGAAATTTTAGTAAAACGTCAGTTAATGCTTTTTGCATTTTTGAATAAAGATGAATACTTTCTTGTGATTTTACAAACTTATCTACCTCTTTTTTTGAAACCATAATTATAAAAGAAAAACAGAACAAATATTTATATCTTTAGGTTTAACAATTAATCTCACCACTGTAAAACAATAATCAATATAAAGTAACATTTTCTTTAATAAGTCATGGTAGATTATAGAATCATTTATGATGTAGGGGACAAAGTAGAATTTATTGAAACTTTTAACAACAATGAACCAAGAGAAATGCCCTGGTGGGTGCCTGAAATTCCAAAAGGAACAATTGGAGAAATAATAAATACAGAAAAAGATAGTATTTTAGTAGGCATAGAGGGATCATTGTTAAATGGTTTAGTACCAGAAGGGCAACTAAAAGAAATACGTTTCTATGGTTCTAGTAACGAAATTTACAAAGAAAATCCCATCGACATTTTAAGAAAAATACAATGAAATATGCCCATTTAGCAGATCTTCATCTTGGTTCTTGGCGAGATGAAAAAATGCGTAACTTATCCACGAAAGCTTTCCTTAAAGCAATGGATGATTGTGTGGAAAAAGAAGTAGATTTTATTTTATTTTCTGGCGATTTGTTTAACACCTCTCTTCCTAATTTAGACATTTTAAAACTGGTTACAAAAAAACTTAAACAACTACAAGATCATCAAATTCCAATATACGCAATTGCTGGCAGTCACGATTTTTCTCCAACAGGAAAAACTATGCTTGACGTTTTAGAAAACGCTGGCTTGTTAAAAAACGTTTGTAAGGGCGAAGTTAACCAAGAAACAAAAAAGTTACATTTAAAATTTACTACTGACCAAAAAACAGGTGCAAAAATTACCGGGATGTTGGGCAAGAAAGGTCTTTTAGACAAAGTTTATTACCAAAATTTATTTTTAGAAAACTTAGAACAAGAACCTGGTTACAAAATTTTTATGTTCCATACAACCATAAGCGAATTAAAACCTAAACATTTAGAAAAGATGGAATCGCAACCATTATCATTTTTACCAAAACATTTTAATTATTATGCTGGTGGACATGTTCACCATCCAACAATCTTGGATGAACAAGATTACGGAACTTTAACTTATCCCGGCGCTTTGTTCCCTAATAATTTTGCAGAATTAGAAAAGTATAGTCAAGGAAATTATTATCTTGTTACAGTTGAAAATGAAGAACAAAAAATTGAAGAAGTTCCTTTAGAAGTTATTAAACACCATTCATTAATTTATAAGTGTCATCATAAAACTCCAGAAGTAGTAACTTATGACATTTTGGAACATTTTAGTGAATTAGACATAACTGATAGTTTGATTACAATTCGTGCAGTTGGAATTTTAGAAGGAGGAAAAATATCTGACGTGAATTTTAAAGAGATATTTAACCAATTGTACAATAAGGGCGCATATTTCGTAATGAAAAATACTGCCAAATTAGTTTCTGAAGATTTTGAAGAGATAAAAATCGCTCAATCTAACCCAGAAAATATTGAAGAAGAAATAATTAAAGAACATTTACAACAAATTAAACTGTTTGATCAAGAGACTGAATTACATATAACTAAATCTTTAATTACAAGTTTGAACACGATGAAAAATGAAGGAGAGACAGTTACAGATTTTCAAAAAAGAGTTGAAGAAGAAGTAGAAAAAATTTTAAACTTATAAAATTAGAAAAAATTAATATCAATAAAATAAAAAAATGAAAGTTAAAGAATCGTTAACTCGAGCTGTCCAACTTTACTTTTCCAGCGCGTTACTTTACGGTGTAGGAATACTTTTGTTTAGAAATGTTTCTTATTACCAAAATGTCCTATTACTAGTAACCCAAAGAACATTACTTTATATCTATTTAACCTATTTAGTTGTTGCTCCAATAATTTACATTTTCAGAACAACAAAATATACAACTAACAAACCGTATTTGATTTTAAGATATTTGATCAATGTTTTCAGAAAGAACAAGTTCAAACCGAACAAAGAAGAGAGAGTAGCCTTACTTTTTATTCTTGTAAAAGTCTTCTACCTTCCGTTAATGATAAATTTTTTCTTTAACAACTTCAGAAATCTTCTTTTAGCAGACATGAATTTTTATTGGTACTCGTTCATCTTCACTTTAATGTTTACAATTGACACTTTTATTTTTGCAATTGGTTACACTTTTGAATTTCGAGCATTAAAAAATGTTGTCAAATCAGTTGAACCAACTTTATTGGGTTGGGTAGTAGCAATCGTTTGTTATCCGCCATTTAACGCTATGGTTGGTAAATATATCCCCTGGGGAGCTAATGACCACGTAACTTTTTGGAACCCTACAATAGATTTAATCATGAAAATCACAATCATTTTTCTTTTAATAATATATGTCTGGGCAACCATTGCTTTAGGACCAAAAGCTTCTAACTTAACTAATCGTGGTATTGTAACAAAATTCCCTTACTCAGTTATCAGACATCCAGCTTACATTAGTAAAAATTTAATATGGTGGTTAACTTTATTACCAGTAATCGGTTGGAAATTTGCGTTAGGAATGTTATTCTGGACAATAATCTATTTCTTACGAGCAGTTACTGAAGAAAGACATCTTTCTCAGGATCCTGATTATTTAGAATATAAAAAGAAAGTTAAATGGCGATTTATTCCAAAACTGTATTAATAATAATTTTTAGAATTAATAATTTGAAAAAAGAAAAAAAGAAAAAAATTAAAAGTTTAGGTTACTTACTTTCTTCGATGAATAACAATTCCAACAACTACTGCAATTATTATCAAAGCTAACGTTACCCATAACCAACTCAAGTCCACCAAGATTTTTCCCCAATCCTTACCTTCTCCTACTGCACCTGCAGACTCTGCTACAACCGCTCCACCAAGGTCTGTTCCTTCAACAGGAACTACTTCCTCACCAGAGGCTTCAGCTTCTTTTGCAACAGATACCGGAATTAATTCCGAGATACTTTTAATAGTAAAAGTTGCTCCAGTTGCAGTGGTATTAATATCATCTAACTTGACACTTAAATCGTAGTAGTTATCTTCGTTAACATCAAACTTTTTCAGTTCGCCTTTTAACAGAGTAGCTTCTTGAGGTTCACTTTCAACCGTAATCGTTGCTTTAGTAGATGTTAAAGATTTTACGGTCATGTAATGGCTCTCACTGGTAACAGTAAACTTTAAACGACTATTCACGGCCATGTTTTCTCGAGTATAACCTTGGATGAATTTTTCTTCAGTTACGACGTAAGTTGAACCTGCAGCGCCACCGCCGCCACCTCCGCCACCGCCTCCGCCACCGGAGGAAGATGAACTTGAACTAGATGAACTGCTACTAGTAGGAGGTGTTGGCTGTCCGCCACTCCAAGTTGAAAACTGACAGTTAGGAATTTCCCAAATACAATAATCAGATCCGCTTTCATTCAAGGTAGCATCAGATGTTCTATTAAGACACTCATCAAGATCATTGTCACAATGCCACAAATCAGTACAATTAGTATCTCCTTTAGGAAACTTAATTTGACATCTTTCTGGGAACAAATTATTAATTATTTTATCCCTTGTGTCTTCAACCATCCCTATATAACCAATTGAATCTCCATCTACAGAAGTTGCAGTACTTGAATTTACATCTCCACTATCAGTGAATTTTCTAACCTTACTATTCAAACCAGTTTTACTTAATTTAGCATCGAAAAACTCAATCCAACTACCATTATCATCAGTAAGTAATTTAATATCAACCCTTCTTCCATCAGAATAATTGGTTAACATACCTACAGTGTTGTTAAAAGCATTCTGGTCAAATTCATGTGTACCATCTTGATCCTTATCATAAGTAACATTCCATCCACTTGGAGGATTTATTCTGGTAACAAAATCACAGAAAGCACAATCAATTACAGAATCTTCTGTTACTAACTTTGAACATTTACTAGTTCCACACTTACTTTCATTATCACAGAACGTCAACTTATAATAATAAGTTGTGTTAGCTGTTAATGAATCATTCAATTCTAATAAATGCCATAGTCTGAAGTCTTCAATATCACTATTATTAACACCAATGTCATCTAAAATCCCAGTAGAACTAATAGTAGATGTATTTGCAGTTTCACAAGTTTCATCATCAAAAAGCGCTAAACTCCCGTTAGCTGGTTTATCGGTGTAAAACTTAAGAGCTGCACCATCTGGAAATACTTCTTTCACTAAGCCAGTAACTTTCGGAATCCTAGTATCAGTAAATGTTGGACTTTCTACACCAAAACTACCATTAGTACAATATGGATGAGATTTACATTCGTATTCCATACATCCTGCTTCTGTCCAACAATCAACATCTCCATAACTAATGTAACCATCTTCTGCCCCTTTACCAACTCTTTTTGAAGCATTCTTGAAAGCAAAAAGGTCTAATTCATCTATATCCTGATCAATTGCTCCCGGAGTTACATATCCTCCCGAAGTGATTGTATCAGTTGGATTAGTAATGTTTGCTGTTGAGTTTCCTGTTGCAACATATACTCTGATATCACCCCCAGTAGTATACAAAGTAGAGAATTTTTCTAATTCTGTCTTTTGAATCGCAACCATACCTCCTCGGATTTCAGTACATGCCTGTTGAGCACCGGTTGAAACTGGTATTGGTGCTTTCTCCCACGTTCCAGAATTACATTTGAATGCAGATGTAGTTTCAGAGGTAGTACTTCCAGTTCTTTGCCAAACATTCGTAAAGTAAAACTCAAACCCTGACAAATTATTACTGTCTCTTGTAGTACAACCATTATCACTACTTCCATTAGTATCTAAATACCAATAGAACTTAGTAGTGTTAAACCCTTTACCAGTAGATCCACCAGAAAGTTTTATTCCATTACACATCGTTGCATTTTCTAAACTATTAACTTTAATTCCAAAACCAAAAGCCTGGCCCATATCTTTCATCCCAAAACTAATTATATCAACTTCTGGTGGCGAAACATCACCGATAGTATCAGTCCCTAATGAAATTGGTTCTCCTTCTTCCATTTCCTTAAAGAAAGTTGCTGCAGCTCCAGGACCACAATCTCCATTAATCCAAACAAAAGCAGTTTCATTTATAGTTCCATTTGATGCATTGTAACTCAAGCAAGTAGCTTCAGAACTAATCGAAGAATTAAAAGCTACAGGTTCACAACCATTTCCATCATTCCAGTAACATAGTGAATTTGCTTCACAAGCACCTTCTGTAGTATATGACGTATTTGTGAAACAATCATAAGCTTTATCACCACAAAAGTTTTGTTCGTTAACAAATAAACATCTTGAAACTCCCTCACAAACAGTCTTATTATAACTGTACTGCGGACAATTATCCTGAACATCTACATCACAATAAGAATTAGATTCAGGAATCCAACCACATCCTTGTTGAGCTTCACAACCTGTTTTGTTTCCTCTATAATTGAAACAAGTCATTCCTGAACCACCAGCAGTATTTTCTCCACCACCGGTTCCACCAAAACCATTATCGTTTCCAAAACCTACAGGGTCACAGAAACCAGAAACCCAGACACAACTTGCGGTTTCACAAGCACCTTGATTTGCTTGATTCCAACAACTATCTGCACTACCTTCACCACTCATAGACTTACCTTCACACCAGCTACCCCATTCATCTGCTTTCCAGGTACAAAACTCACTTTTATTATATGTTGCATTTGTCTGGTCAGTACAAGTAGCTTGTGTACTGAATTGATGACAAGCATAATTCATATGATCACACCATCCCCCTTCATAAGCATCGTCACCGCTTGATCCAGAACCAGAAGTAAACCAGGTACATGGATAAATGTTGTTACTATCTTGAGTTCCTGCAACATTACAAGCAGTTGCTCCTTGTGAATCATAATTTTCACAGAAATTATCACCCGGCCAAGTTCCTACATAACCCCAACTAGGATCACACCAACCACTTTCACCCCCTACATCATCAAATTCAGTAAAGAAACTATCTTGTACCCAAGTACAATTAGCAGTTATATTAGCAATACAATCAGATTGATTGTAGCTCATACAACCTTCTGTTGTGGAACCCATCTGTGTCCAATTCTCTTCACAGAATCCACCAAAACCAGAATGCCAAGTACAATTCCCATCTAAACCACAAGCAGTTTCATCACCATCATTGCCCCAACATTGTGCTCCAGGCATATCACACCAACTACCCCAATTCTCATTAACCCAGGCACAACCATTTGTATCGCATTCCGATTCAGAATCATATCCAAAACAATCTTGTCCTCCAAAACCAGCCATGAAACCGCCACCACAGAAAGAATCACTGAAACATTGGCTATCTGCACAATCCATCTTACCATTGTTATTGTTATCTACTCCATCCCAACAAATTTCCATCTGGGCCCCTCCGGCAGTTAAAGAACAAGTATCGGTGTTATCATTCCAGGTACATTGAGCATTTAAAGTAGTATTCCCTCCTTTCTTACCCAAATTACTACAGTGATCTTCAGTATAACATAAATCACACCTATCATCGCAAGTTTTCTCTGCCTTTTGAGCACATCTTCCTTTAGATTCATCTGTAGATGCATCTAAATCCGAAATCCACTTACATCCACCAGTTACTTTACTATTTTTACAAAAAGTAGAAGGTCGAAATTCTGCTTCTGCAGCATTAGGGTCTCCCATATATGTACAAGAACCACAATCTTCATCACAATTTCCTGCAATTCCTTTGGAGAACTCAGTTTTAATCCTACACTCACCATAGCCATTAGATTTAGTACTATCAGATGTAAAATCACAACTACCTAACTTTGAACTATAACAAGCCTTTTCAGCATCTTTTAAACTGCTATGATTTGTTCCATCATTTTGATAATCACAAGCATAACATTGAACATCACAGTTTTTCTCGCCACCAAAGTCTTGTTCGCAATGTCCAAAAGAAAGTAGCATTGCAGTATCAGGATCATTAGTACTTGGATATTTATCGACTACCCACTTTCCACTAGCAGATTCACATACTTGTTTACTATCTATGTATACCAAATCTTCTTTTCCTTCCTCAAAGATAGTTTCAAATTTAAATTCACAACGATCATCTCCGTTATCAGTAGTACTTTTATTATCCCACTTACAAGGCATATACCACGGATCACTAGAGATCTTTTCACAAAGAGATTTATCGGTATAGGAATTAAAATCTTCACAATACATTGCCCCCTCGGGTAATTCTTCTTGATCATCCCAACACTTAGTACTTAGCTTATTTTCAGAACAACTACCACCTTGCCATTGACAACAATGTGGCAACATAGTCATGGTATTACACATATTTGAATTGTTAATATATTCACATCTAATTCCCCCTATTGAAGAATCAGTGTTTGTTATTGTAGAATTCCCATCACAACTTGACGTTCCTCCAGTCCAAGTACAACCAGTTACATTTTCACAACCACTCTGCCCAACAAAGTCATATAGGTTACATCCGGGATACCATTCTTTAAAGACTGTTTCGATACTTCCGGAAACTGGATCCTGGCAAGCACTACCACTTTGATTCCAGAAACAATAATTAGTGTCCCAACAATCATTATTATTTGTTATATCTGTGCAAGATTCTGCACTAATATCTTTGTAACACCACCCATCTTCTCCTCCAACTCCTCCAGATTCATTAGCCCAAACACAACTAAGGTCATAAATCGTTCCATTAGCTAAACAATTAGTTTCATTACCGTCTGTTTGCCAGCCGTCCCAATTCCAACAGTTGATCTCTTCACACCAACCATTATTATCTGAAGTCTCCCAGTAGCAAGGTAAACCATCACTAGAATTAGAAACACTACAAGTTCCTGAAGTAGTTTGACTCCAACAACCAACTTCTTCACAATAATTACCGTTATAAGCACAATTCAATTCATTTGTGTTATTCACACAAGTACTTTCATTCGTATAACTAAAATCAGAACACCATGTATCATAACAACTTCCACCTTGCCACTGACAATTGTTTCCCGTACAATCAGTACTATTAGTATAATCCCAACAACCAGCATCATAGCAAGAAGAATATTGTGCATTCCAGATACAAGACCCACCAGAAAAACCTACATTATTAGCACAAGCCGATGCAGTAGTCGCACTCCAACAACTTTTAGGTTCACAACTCCCCCAGGTACACCCTTCGATAGCGGTACAAGCAGAAGAAGTAATTTGATCATGGCAACCTTTCTCCCAAGGTCCATCACAAGGAAATTGATAAGTGTCTTCATCATAAGTATCTACCCAGGTACAATTTAGTCCATAAGAATTATCCTCACAAGTTGCTTCATTAGTTCCTTCTAAAGCCCAACATTCTACTTTCATACACCAACCGTCTGCAGAACCAGTTTTCCAAGAACATGATAAATTTAAATAAGAAGTTGAAGAAACATTATCTGATTGAGAACAAGAAGATGAATCCCAGTTATTCCAACAACTTTTCTTTTCACACCAACTGTCAAAACCCTCATCTCGCCAATTACATTCCGCATCAGCCTCACAAGCAATCTCATTAGTACTATGACTATTATCCCAACAATCAATAGCTGTAACCATCCCAGCCATAACAAATACAATTAACATAGAAATTAATATCAAAACATCTTTTCTTACCATTTTAAACATCCTCACCCATTTTTTAAGTTAAATTATAACATTAAATTAAATTAACTTAAATAAGTAAAATATTAATGTATTTAAACATTTCTATATATAGAACATAGTTCTAGCCTAAAAATCATTATATTTTTGTTTGTTGGTCCTATTTTTTTTACGTTCTAACTGATGATTCCCTCACAAACAGAAAAGCTCCTATAAACAGAAAGGTTTATAAAAAGCCCTCATCTTTTGCTTTCAAGATGAAACGAAGTTCAAGACGTTGGAAAAAGAAAGGCCAAATGCGTTGGAAATGGCAACGTAAGAAGATGAAAAAGGCTAAACGTAGAAGAAAATTACAAGCTAGTTAGTATTGCTGAAGATTAGTATTAACCTTACATTTCTTAAAAGTTTTAATTTATGTTAAGATGCAACTATTATAACCTTTTAGTTCTCAAAAATGTTTATATATAACTTGCTTTTTTGAAAAAATATGACAATTAAAGTATACACTACGGATCGTTGCCCTCAATGTAAAGTTCTTAAAAGTTATTTGCAAGTAATGAACATTGATTTTGAAGAAATAAATGTTAACACCCCAGAATTAATTGAAAAAGTTGTTAATCTTACTGGTCAAAGAACAATCCCAGTAATTCAAAGTGATAACGAAATCATTGTTGGTTTTAACCCAGATAAGATTAAAAGTTTAATTTCTTGATAAAAATTTTAAAGATTTTAATTTTTATTGTATCCAAAGAAAAAAAGTATAAAAAGCTAAAAGTGATAAGATTAAAATGCCAATAAGGTACATTGCTTTTTCTTTCTTATAAACTTCATTCTGTTTCAGTTCACTGGTCCAATTAGCTAACCCTTCACTAGCCACATTTTCATTATTAATATCAACATTATTAACTTCAGCTGCTACAGGCAAATTATCTTCGGCAGTAAGGGTTTCTTCTACTGGCGCAGTTTCTGCTTCTGGAACAGGCAAAGGTAAAGCAAGATCAGAACCACTAACATCAGACTCAGAACCAACAATTCCTAAAGAGGTACAATTCTGACAGGAACCACCACAATCAACTCCGGTTTCATTACCATTTTTAATATTATCAGAACAAGAGGTGGTAGATGAATTATTAACTAATGACGAAGTTTCATTAATTATAGAATTGTTTAACTGAGAATAATTAAAATTTAAAATTTCAAAACTTAATATATCCGAATAATTATCATTTCCAGCTAAATCAGCAACATATATTTGATAATAAAATGTTTGATTAAATGTGGAATTGTCTAAAAGTAAACTATAACTAAATAAATTATCGTCCTCGTAACTGAAAGAATAATTATTCCAGATTCCCGAATAATTTGAAGATAACGTTACAGTAACAAAATCCAAATTTAAATCTCTAACATTAGTGGTAAAGTTAAGAGTATCATTACTGTAAACAATAGCTGGACTATAGTTAATATCAACCAAAGATGGACTTGAAGTGTCAATCACAAAATTAATATCTTTAATTGAAACATTTCCTTGAGAATCTTCTACCTGGATTGTTAAAGTATAATTCCCATCATCTAAAGAATTGTTTTCTAAGTTAATTAACGGTTCAAAAAGATAACGGTCATTTGAATCATTGTCATTATTATCAGCATTACTATCATTACTTTCAATAGACAAATTTGAAGAAAGTAAAACATGACCAGAACCATTCACTAATTGATAATTTACAAAATTTAAATTTGTCCCGTTAACGGTAAAGTTCAAATAAAAATTATCACGATGATAGGAGTTATTTAATGGAGAAAAAATGCTCAATGACAAATTAGTATAATTAATCATTTCAGAATCTTCTGGAGCAGGAATGAAATGAATAGTTAAATTTCTGGTTTCTGTTTCACCAATACTTCCTAAACTATCTTGTCCATAAACTTTATAAGAATAATTTCCAGCTTCAAAATTAATTAATTCAGAAAAAGCATAATCAAAATGAGTATTGTTTTTTTTAACCAGACTATAATTCCTAGCACTATCATTTTCAAAATTAAATTCCAAAGTAACATTCGTTAAAGGCAAATATGAATTAATAACAAAAATGGGAATAATATCATCAACCCCATCAAGACTAAAATTTATTACCTCACCAGAAGAAGGAGTACTATCAACAAAAGTTAAACTTGGCCTAATTGCTGCAGAAAGATCTATTCGGGAAAAGGTTAACCCAGAACTAGAATCACTAACTTGTTTACCAGTTGAAACCAGTTTATCAAATATTTCTTGAGGATGAGCGTTTATCCCATAAGCAACTTTCCAGTATTGTTTCAACAAAACCGTTGCCCCAGCTAAATGAGGTGTTGCCATTGAAGTTCCACTTAAAGAAAAATAAGAATCAGACAAAGTTGTGGAATAAACATCAGTACCAGGAGCCAGAAGTTTTAATAAATTACCACGATTGTAAACAAGATTATCGGTTTCTGTAACTGCACCAACTGGGAAAGCATTTTCAACACAAGCAGGGTTAGCAATACCGTCCGTCCAACCATTATTACCAGTAGCAATAAAAACTGAAATATTTTTCCGGTAAGAATCTGCAATTGCACTCGCAGTCAAATCGTTGTTACAATAAGTTTGATAATGAGGACAATTACCACCGCTACACCCCAAACTCATACTAATCACTGAAATGTTTAAGTTATTGGCATTACTGTTACACCAATCAATGCCCGCAACAACGTCTGAAGAATGTCCCCCTCCAAAAGCACTTATTGCTTTAATAGCTACTAAACTTGCACCCGGTGCAATCCCTCGATAAATTTCATTTTCTGAAGCTACTATTCCTGCAACATGAGTACCGTGACCATGGTCATCTTTAGGATTATTATCATTATTATAAGTGTCCCAACCACCAATAACTTTCTCGCAAGTGTTCCAATTCATAGTTGTATTGGTCGTTCCATTAATAGTTTGATCAACCAAAAAACCATAATCATTGACGGAACCATCAGAAACTAGACGAACATAGAGAGTATCTCCCTCAGCATAAGGTGTCCAAAAATCCACCATTGATTCTTTGTAAATTGCTAAAGTCTGATTATTCTGATCATAAACATAAATTCGGTCAGTACTATCTCCATTACTTGGCAAATGTTCTAAAGATAAATTAACAAAATGTAAAGCAATTTTTTCATATCCTGGCTGAGTTATGGTCCAAGTGTAATCAAAACTGTCTTCGTAAGGGTGATTAGATTCAGTAGGAAGCGGTAAATTTTCAACGTTACCTTCAAGTTGATAACTAACCGGATTACAAGAACCTAAAGCAGAATGGGTATAATCAATTCCGGTATCAATAACACAAACAGTTTCTCCTTCCCCAGAAATGTTTTTCCCTTCAAAAGCAACATTTGCAATGTTCCAAACTTTATCAGCATTTATTTGCGAGACACTATTATCAAGATTAATTTCTACTGGATAATCCAAAATGATTTTTTTAACTTTCTTGTTTTGTGTTAATTCTAGTAAAGCAACCGGATCTTTAACCTCGCCAGAAAAAGCGTTAATAGTTTCAAACCGGTGTGAAAGTTCAAAATCAGTTTCGATTTCTTCTTCAATAATATTTTCAACATTAAGTAATTGATCTTCAAGCAGTTCATCTTCAAACTCTTCATCAGACATTGTCCCCTCAAAATTAATAATTTCTACTTTATCTTCCGGTTCTAAAACTTCAACTTCATCTTTTAAATCTTCAATAACCTTTTCTTGGACAATTTCAATAGCTTGCTTTTTCTCAACAAAATTTTCAGAAATGGTTTGAGAATCATCTTCAAGAATAACAATAACTTTTGAGTTTTCTTTACCAGAATTAATTTCGTTAACTAAAGCAGAATCAAGTTTATCAGTTTTAATTTTTGTTCCACCTTCAAAAACAACATAACCAGTTAAAGAATTTTCTCCATCATCATAAATAAACGCAAACCCGAATATTGTTATCACTAACATAAAACCTAACAAAATACCTAAATGCTTCTGGTTTAGTTCGTAGTTCATCTCTTTTTTATTATAATAAGAACAAACAAAACACATTTATAAGTTTTTTCAAATTTGTTGATGTTTTTGTTTACTTTTCCACTTTTTAAAGCTTGAGAAAATAACAAATAAAGAAACAATTAGTACTATTAATAAAATAACATAAATTTTATTATTCAAAATCCAAGCTCGTGCTTTATCAAAAATATTTTTTCCTGAACTAGGAGCGATAGCTAAAAAAGTTACTGGCGTGTTAATTTCTGTTTGATAAACCAATTCTTCGCCACTGCTGATAAGTGTAGTAGAAAGTTCTTGCCAAGAATTGTCCAGGTAAGCGTATAACGAAATTTTATCTTCAGAAAAATTATTACTTAAAATCCATTGTAAAGGAACTTTAAAATTAATTCTACTGACTTGCACCCCGCCAGAATCAACATTCAAATACTGATAAGTATTATCTAACCCAATTACTCCTTCCGGAGTTTCAGAGAAAGATTCAATTTCCAATTCTGTCTCAATTGAAATCCCAGTAGCTACAGCTTTTCCCGCAATTGTTGAAGAAGCTTCCAACTCAATCTCGGTTACAGAAATTTGATCATGATCTAAAGGAACTTTTAAAGATTCTCCAGGAGGGAGACTAATTTGTTGATTAAATATTGCGGGAACAGTTTCTTCAACTTTAGTTTCTTCATCGACTGTTGTTTTAACAGTACCTCCGCCAGAAGAGGGAGTATCCACAACTTCTGAAGGTTCGTCATCAGCATCAGCAGTAGGAAGAATAAAACCCCCTCCACCTCCACCGCCACCACCGCCGCCGCCTCCTGAAGAGGAAGAAGAGGAAGAACTGGAACTAGAACTGCAACCACTAGTATCAAAAGTACAACTAGCTGAACAAGCTAATGTTCCAGAAACAAAACTTTGTGAAACACAAGTTTGACTGTTAAGGTCTGAACCATCACATTGTTCATCACCATTTTTAACCAAATCACCACAGGAAGTAACGTTAAATTCGTAAGTAGTAGAATTAGTATGAGTGGTAGAATAATTATCAGTAGCATTGATGGTAAAATTGTAACTGTCATTAGTTATATTAGTCCAAGTCCAAGAACAAGTCCAATTGTTATCTGTCTGCGTTGAACAAGTTCTTGTTTGTAAAGTTCCGTTAAAAGATAAAGTTAAGTTAGATATGTCCGAGTAATCAAAAATGGTAATATTAACAGTTTGATTGTCTCCGTCCCGAGTAAGATGCTGTTCAGTAAAATAACTAATAGTTTCAATTGTAGGAGCTAAAGTATCATTAACAATTACAGTTATGTTAGTAGATTCATTGGTAGAGAAAGAACCATCGTAAGGGTCGGAAACAGTTAAACCAACATTGTAAGTTCCAGTCAAATTATATTGCCGAGTAATGTTTGTTGTTGAAACTGTACTAGTATTACCATCACCAAAATCCCATAAGTATGTTAAAGTATCATTATCCGGATCAGTAACTGTTGAATTGAAAATGGTAGAATTACCAACTTCTAAAACAGTACCGTTAAAAGGCAGAGTTATGTTAACAAAAGTAAGATTTCTGTTTTGAACAGTGAAATTGTCAAGTGTAGTAGTATTCACATTGCCAGCAGAATCAAACGCATGAAAAATGTAACCAATTCGTTCCTGGTTGGTTAAATTATCTGCATCTAAAGTGTAATTAAATGTTTCTAATGATTCATTCACCATGGTATAATTTGCCCAACTTCCACTAAAATTTGATTCAAGATAAACTGCCGAATAATTCAAAGCAGAATTGTCAGTAACATTAATTTTTATAATTACTTCATCATCATTATTAATTGTTGTAGGAGTAATATTTACTGCAAAAATTAAAGGATTAGTTTTATCAACAGTGAAAAGCATTGTGCTTGTTGCTTGATTACCTAAAGAATCATTAGCAAAAACGTCAATGGTATAATTTCCGTCAACATAAGTTGAGTTTGAAACTGATACAGATTCGTTCCAAGTAAAGTTTGCAGTAGTAAGAGTACTTGAATTACTTTGTACAATTACATCAGATGTGTTAGAAATAGAATAATTTGAAAATGATAAAAGTGTATTTTCAATACTAATATTAAAATTAAAATCATCATTTTGGTACGAATTATTTAATGGAGTATAAAAGGTAATATTAGGAATAGTATTATCAACCTCAATAGTTCTAATTTCACTAGTCCCAAAGATGTTAGCGGAATCATTCCCATAAACTTTGTAAGAATGATTACTAGTTGCTAAAGAAGTAAGATTATAATAATGACTAGTAGTATTTTTTGCAGTCATAGTATAATTTGTTATTGTCCCATTATTATGTTCCCATTCTAATATTGCAACTGAAAGATTAACATCGGAAGAAATGTTTATCAATGTAAAACTTGTTGTTAACACAGTATTGTTAGCGGGACTATCGGCAGTGAAATTGAGATAAGGTTGAACCGCTTTAAGAATATCAACCCGAGGAAAAACTATTCCATTCCTAGTATCATTAATATTTTTTCCAGTAAGTTTCAACTTATTTTCAATCTGGATTGGATTAGGCGTAAGATTATAAGTTTGTTTCCAATACTGATTAAAAAGTGCAGCAACACCCGCAACGTGCGGTGCAGCCATAGAAGTACCACTTTTTAGAACATAAGCAGAATTTATACTTGTTGAAGTTATTGAAGAACCAGGAGCAAGTACATCTAAAATACTGCCTGAATTATAATTTGAAATTGCATCGGCTTTTGTTGTTGATCCTACAGAGGTAACGTTAATCCCGCAAGCTGGCGAAGTTATTCCTCCAGAATTACCAGCGTTACCTGAAGAAGCATCTACAAAAATCCCTTGTGTAGCTGCCCAACTTGCTTCGGCAGCTAATCCAGAAGAGTCAGAAGCATCACAGTAATCAGAGTAAATAATTTCACTCCCACCACCGTCAGTAACACCAATACTCATTGTGATTACAGAAATGTTAAATGTTGAAGCATTATTAACACACCAATCAATTGCTGAAATTGACCAAGCAGTAGTTCCCGCACCATTATCGTTAAAGACACGCATCGCAACAATGTTCGCACCTGGAGCTGCGCCACGATAAGTTGCACCTTCTGAAGCTACAATCCCTGCAACGTGAGTGCCATGATCACGAGCACCATAAGTTCCGCTGGGGAAAGGATTAGTATCACTATCTGCATAATCATAACCACCAATAACTTTATTACAGGTCCCTGCTAAAAAACTAGCATTAGTACATCCGCCAAGAGCAGGATGAGTAAAATCCACTCCAGTATCAATAACACAAACAGTTTCTCCAGTCCCGTTAATGAGAACTCCATTAACAGAAATGTTCCAAACATCATCAGCATTAATAACAGGAATTGAACCGTCAAGTAATGGTTTTATCGGTTTTATGGGATAAACTTTTTCTACTAAACCAGAAGAAATTAACTTTTCTAAACCGACTTTGGTAAGATTACCAGTAAAACCGTTAATTGCAGAAAAACGATGTTCAATTTCAAAATCATAATTTTCTGGTTCAGAAAAAATTCCGACTACAGCTATTTCTTTCCCTTTTTTTTCCTTCTTTAATTTTAATTGTTTTAAAATTTGGTCCTGACTACTTTTAACAAAATTTCTTCTTTCTTGAATTTTTATTTCTCTGTCTTGATTTTGAGAATCTACTGCCAACCCAATAACTTGTTCAAGGGGTTCATCTTTTAACATTACAATAACAGGTAAATAATCATCTTCTTCCAAGGCGTTTAACACTTCCAAATCAATGTTTACTGCCGAAACAAAAGTCATTAGAAAACAAACTAACATAATAAATAATAAAATGATTAAACGTCCACCCTTTTTCATTTTAATTCTTAACACTAATCTTAAACTAAGATTAAATTGTTATCTTGCTTTAATAAAATTGAACCTAATCCCTCTCCAACATTGAACGAAAATTTCGATAACACACTACTTAACAAATCAAAAAAACTAGCCTCTCTCTCATAAACTAAATAATCAACACTTTCAATGTTGTAAGTTTCTTTAATAAAAGTTTCAGCTGTATCTCTATTACCTAATTGGTCAACCAATCCTAGTTCTAAAGCTTCAACACCCAAAAAGAATTCTCCAGTAGCCAATTGTTTAACTTTATTTTCAGAAAGTTTTCTATTTTCAACAATTTCTTCAATAAAAAAATCGTGAATTTTATTAATTTTTTTTTGTAAAATACTTTTTTCGTTATCATTAAGTTTTCTGAAAGGAGTTCCAATATCTTTATACTCACCAGCTGTAAGTTGTTCATAATTAACGCCATACTGTTCCATTAAACCACTAAATTCTAAAAATGAAGAAAGTACACCAATACTACCGGTAATCGACATTCGATTAGCAATAACATGATCAGTAGCAGAAGCTATCCAGTATCCACCGGAAGCGCCAACTTCTCTGATTAAAGCAACAACAGGTTTTTCTGATTTCTTTACCGCTAAAGCAATTTCATCAGAAGCAACCGCTGAACCGCCGGGAGAATTAATCTCAATAAGAATAACTTCAATTTGTGGATTATCAATTGCTTCGCTAATGAAGTGAGTAACTGTTTTTGAAGAAGTTGTTGAAGAACCTAAATAATTCCCCCCGTCAACAGTGATCATCCCATTAACAGCCATTAAAGCAACGTTACCAGATTTAGAATCGTCAAAAATGGAAAGAGTTAATGGCAAAAGTACAAAAACAACAAAAAATACTGCAACGATAGTTAAAATAGTAGCTTTAAATCTGTTTCTTTTCATATTACCTCTTTTCATACTAATATAAAATAGGATTACCTATATAAAACTTTTTGCTTTGTAAACTGATAGAAATAAGAAGGCCGTTAAATTTATAAAAAATAAAAAACTTCTTTATGTATAAAAAAGAGGTTTGGAATAAAATGAAAAAAATTATTATAAGCGTTATCTTACTAATTTCAATGTTGCTAATTAGTTGTAGTTTTATAGAAAGTAATGAACCGGTCAATAACGAAAATAATTCTTTGGTAGAACCAGAAACTAACCAAAAACCAATAGAAAAAGAAGAAGTAGAAGTTTCCGTAGAATTAAAAAAAGTTGATCCAAAACCAAAAGAATCTTTTTGCACCCATAATAGTAATTGTACTTCCGGAAAAATGTGTATTGAAGGGCAATGTCAAGTATTAGAAGAATTGTACCTTACCGAAGATTGTTTAGTAAAATGTAAAATGAGTAAAGTAAAACTAACAACTAGTGAAGGTGTAAATTATGAACTTCCACCTGGTAAAGGAGACTATTCTGCTGCCGGTGCTCTTGATTGGACAATTGTTAGTGTTCCAAAATATTGTCAAGGTGAAGAAATAGTTGTTCCAATAAAAGTTTTGAAACGAAATTATGAATTAGTTTATTCTGACGAAGTGGTTATGATTAAAGAAGGTGAGAAAAGTAAAGTCATCAAACATCCTTTAATGCCAAGTGTTGCTTTTGTTTTAGAGATTACAGATGTGGTAGAAAGTTGTAGTTAAAAAAATGTAGCCCCGCGCAGACTTTCGTTCTCAAATGAGATTTCGAACTGCGGTCCATGCCTATCTTCCTTTGGAGACCAAAGGGCACGATGATAGTCCACTACACCACGGGGCTGTCAAGCTTATCTTTAACTAACTCATTTATAAAATTTTTGGATAAGAATAAACACTCAGCCAATTTACAATCAAACCTAAATAAAGCTAAAACTACCAAAAATCTTATAAACGCTACTCCTCAGTAATAACCATGTCATTGGAAACACATCTAATTGGAGTTCATCATGAGGGAAAAGAAATTGCTCAAAGAGTTATCGATTACGTAGATGAAACCCATCCAAATTTAGAAAATATTATGATAGAATTACCTGAAGATTGGCATAACCTTGCAGAAGTAGGAGAAGGTTTCTTTATTGATTTGGGTTTACATTATGAACAAAAAGGAGTAAAAGTCATCCCTGGAGATAGGTTATATCATCAAGTCCTGGATCAGAGAGATAATCTTAAAGAGATAGAAGAATTAAAAGCAATGGATAGTGGTAATAAAAAGATCACAATGGCCTTGTACCTATTGGCAAAATATTCTTTAACTGTACCAATAAAACCATTAAAAATAATCCATGCAGGTGTAACTGGCAAATTGATTAAAAATAGAAATATTGATATGGATGCTCTTCTTCAAGAAGAAAAACCGGAAGTGGTTGTATTAGGAGGATTACATACTAAATATCTTAAAAAACAACATCCAGAATTAAAACACACCCATATTGGCAGCTATGACTTATTGGATCAAATTGTTAAAAAAGTACTTCTGCGGAACATTGATGAAGATATTTTAGTCAAAGAATATTCACCATTAAAATCTCGAGAATATCAAAAAAAGTTTCTTAAATTGTTAATTAATGCTGGGGTAATTGCAGGTGGAAATTGTTTTCTAGGGGAAATGGGCCAAACAGTTACCACTATGGTTGGCACATACGGAATGATAAGCAATCTTGGGGGAACAGTCAATTACGGCCGTTACCAATTGGGACAATTAAAAGAAAAAATAAGTCAAACTAAAACTTCTTCCTAATATTATAAAAACAGAAGAATTTAAAAACCTTAAAAAAATACTATCATCTATGGCAATAGGGGAGATAGCTGCACAACAAGCTCCAGAAATGTTAGGAGATTTACAACCATTAGTAGAATTGGTACAACCTTTAGTTGTTAAAGCAAGCATTCTTGTGGGTGGAATTTTTGGTGTTTACCTGATTCTTATAATAGTAAGAGTTTATTACGAACGAAAAAAGGTTAAACTTCTTTACGATATTCGTTATGATTTGGACCAAATGAACATTTCTCAAGGGGTAACATCTTCTCGACAAAAGAAAGGTATTTTTAGAAAAATGATTGAATTCTTAATTACTAAGCCTAAAGAAAAAAGAATGGCTAAAGAACTAAAAAAACGAGCAGAAAAACCTGCTGAAAAACCTAAGAAAAAAAAGAGAAAGAAAATATCTAAAAAATGAAGATTAGAATTAAAAAAGAAGTTTTTAAAAAATTTCCTAAGATTAAAATCGCGCTTATTCTTGCTGAAAATATTGACAATAAAAAAAAGTTAAAAGAGTCAATACACCTACTGCAAGAAGTTGAACAATTAATACGATTAACATTTAATAAAGAAACCATCAAAAATCATCACTTGATTGCTCCTTGGGCAGTTGCTCAGGAAGAGTTTGGTAAAAATGCTCAACATCATCACACTTCTGTAGAACGATTATTAAAAAATGTTTTAACTGGGAAAAGTGTTGTAACTAAAGATGTTGTTACAAATTTGTTAAGATATTTAGCGCTAAAACATATTGTTCCTTTAGGTGTTGACGATTATCAAAAAATTAATGGTGATTTAACATTTTCATTATCTTCAGGCAAAGAAAAAATTGATGTGTTAAGAAAATTAAAGAAAGGAGCATTGATTTATGGTGATAAAAAGAACATTTTAGGAACAAAATTAGATTTCTGGAAAAGTAAAAAAACTGTGTTAAGTAAGAACAGTAAATCTGCTTTGATCCACTTTGATATTTTACCACCAATAGATAAAAAGAAATTAGATATTTTGGTTAAAGAAACTAAAGATCTAATTACTAGTTTTTGTGATGGAAAAGTTAAAGTTGTTGTTTTAAACAAAAATAAAAGTTTTGGTAAATTCTAAAATGAATCTTAAAAACAGAATTTATCCAGGAATTACTTGTACTTCTGTTACCCGTAACAAAGATCATTGGCGATTACAATTAAAAGAAATTAATTTGTTAGGGATTAAAAAAGTAGCTTTATTCCCGACAACCATGAAACCAAAAGAAAGAAAAATTCTTTACAAAGAATTAGAAAAATCTTGCATTAAGAAGATTAAATTAGTGCATATGCGCGGACAAGATTTTACGGAAGAAGAGTTGAAATATTTTTATAAACGCTGGGGAACAAGATTGTTTAATTGTCATGAACATGAGTTTGATTTACTTTATAATAAATTTCCAAAATTCAGAAAGAATATTGTTTTGGAATTAAATTTTGATAATAAGATTGAGAACAAATTAGCTCCAAATAAAATGGGTGGTTTTTGTATTGATTTATCTCACATTACTGCCGCCAAAAAACGTCATAAAGTAGAATGGGATTATATGGTTAAACATTTGAAAGATACAAAGTTTATGGCTAACCACTTGAATGGGTACAGCAAACGGATGAAAAGAGATTTACATTTCGTTAATAATGTTAAAGAGTTTGATTACCTGCAAGAATTACCGGGAAAAATATTCAGTAAAGTTATTGGATTAGAATTAGAGAATTCTATTAAAAAACAGTTAGAGTTTAAAGATTATATTGTTAAGTTGATGAAGTGATTAAAATTAATTTTTCATCTTCTTTCTTCTATCTCTTTGTTTTTCATGACACCTATTAAGAAAATCTTTTCTATCAACAGTAAAATATTCTACATCCCCGGGCATGTTCTCAATTTTGTTATAGAAAATAAACGCGGGCCGATCAGGAACGGTTACTTCTTGTTCTGTATTTAATAAAGTTAATTCCAATTGGCCATCTTCTTTGAAAAGACAATTAAAAAAGTGGTGACGCATTTCTAAATGTCTTATATTTGGATCAGGATAACAGCAAGAAACAAGTTGATCCTCATGAGCAGGGCCAACTAAATACTTTGAATGATATCTTGCCACTTTAAATTCTAAAGGGTTTTTACTTTGCCTATTTCCAATAACTTTCAAACCAAGACGACAGTCTGAATCTGCCAATATTTCCAATGCATCAGGTAATTTATTCATTTTATTAGTAAATAAAGATAATTACTATTTAATTATTTGTTTAGTATAGAAGTATGGGTGTATACAATCTCTTAAAATTCTAAGAATTCAATGACTTTATTGACGTCTTTCTTATCAATCACGAACAATGTATCTGTCCAAGAGGATAAAAATTCTAAAATGTTAACTCCGTTCTCAGCAAATAGAGAAGTTAAGTAAGCAATAACTCCTGGAATGTTTTCAATATCTTTACCACTAATAATGTTAACTAAAGCTAAATCCTTATTGGTTTTAATGATAAATCCTTTTAGTTTCTTTTCTAATTGAACTGCATTTTTCTCTTGTGTGATAATAGTATAACTATTAGAACCTTCTAAAACATAAAACAATCCTGCTTCACTTTGAATCTTTTGAAATGATTCTTTAGAAATGCTTTTATTGATTATGAAGACAACAATCTTATTTTTTATTTCAATCTCAGAATCACGCAACAGATATTTGATCTTCTTCTCATAAACTTTCTCTTTACTTAATTTATCTTGAAATCTTCTTGCTGCAACAAGTATTGCTTCAATGGAAGTTTTCTTTTCAATCTTAAGTTCTTTAGAGATTTGTCTTGCCAATGATGAATAATTAATCAAACCATTTTTCAAACAGCTTTTAATGTTTGGATGGCTCTTAATATATTCAATAGTCAGTTCTGCTGTTGTTTTCATTATTATTAGAAATAATGTCCAACTTTATAAATTTAACTTAAATGTTTTAAATAAAACACATTTGTTTATTTTTGTTTTATGTGGGTCAATAGATATAAAAATTAGTTTCATTGTTAACAAAAATCATGAAACAATCAAATTTAGAACATGTCAGGACCAGACGCTCTTTCTGTTAGATTGTTAACTTTTTTTAAAATTAAAAAATATTTTTATGGAGGATAAAAAATGAAAGAAAAGAAAATAGAGATAATAAAACCGAAAATGTGTCATTTAGAAACAGTATTACAAGTAGAACAAGCTGCTTGGCCAGATGTTGGAGAAGGAATGATCGCAGAAGTGGAGAAATTTAAAAATAGAATAGAATTAGAAACCATATTTCTGTTATATTTTGATAATCAGCCCACTGGAGTAATTAGTTTTGAACATCCAAATTTTACCAGTAGTACTATTTTAGAGAACATATTGGAAGAACATGCCCATAATGGATTGCTGAACTGGGAAGAAATAAATCAAAAATATCACTTGCCTCTGGATTGGTATAAAGCAACAAATGATGGATATATCATGAAAAATGGTCAATCCGTTAATAATCCAAACTCAGACTGTTTATTTTTAATTGGGGTAGGGGTTGATTACAAAAATAAAGGTAATGGACTGGTTAATCATTTAATAAAACATACTTTAGAACAAGCAAAAAAAATGGGGAAAAAGTATGTAATAGGCTACGGAAGATTGCCCCAATTACATGAAAATCATGATGCGCCAAATATTAAAGATGCAGAAGAACATCTTTTGGAAAAAAAACAGGGAACAAACCTCCCAGCAGATTATGGGGCAAGATTTCATGTATTTAATGGTGCTAAAGCAGTGGCAGTAATTCCAAACGCAATGGATGACTCGGAAAGTAAAAATTATGGTTTTTTAGCGATTTATAAACTATGAAACCAATAATTAAAAAAATTCAATCGAACATTTACTTGATCCGAGAGTTAGACTATATCGAAAGTTGTAACTGCTATTTGATAATAGGAACTAAGAAATGTTTATTGATTGATTTTGGAATTGGTTTAGATAACATTTTTAATTTTATTTTTCCTTTGATTAAAAACAAAGAGTTAATTAAAGTATTAACACATTTTCATTTTGATCATTTTGGAGGAACTAAATATTTTGACAATATTTTAGCAAATAAAATTAAGATAAAAGATATTGGAATCAAATACTTAAATGAAAAAGATTTCTATAGCAATGAACATTACTTAAAAGCAATTGGAAATTTAGAAATAGATTTCAATAAATTCATTCATGTTAAAGATAAAGAGACCATAAATTTAGGAGATTATATTTTTGAAATCATTTATACTCCGGGACATGATTCTTCAAGCATTTCATTATTTGAAAAAAAGAATAAAATGTTATTTTCTGGAGATTTAATTTATGATGGAGAAATTTATCATGACTTAAAAGATTCAAACATCAAAGATTACATTTTATCATTACAAAAAATATTATCATTGGAACCAAAAATAATTTATGGAGGTCACAATATGGCAATGAGTTCTAGCACAATTATCAAGAAAGTGATTCAAAGTATACAAAAACTTAATAAACATAAATAGTTTGGTCACAATATGAACTTCCAATCCGAGATAATCAAACTTTTAGTAAAAGAAACTAAGTTAGATAAAGCAGAGTTAGAGAATCTGATTTCTATCCCACCAGATCCAAAGTTGGGCGATTATGCGTTCCCTTGTTTCAAGTTAGGTAAGAACCCTAAAGAAGCTGCTGAAAAGTTGAAAAAGAAATTAAAAATGCCAAAGTTCTTATCAGGAGTACAAGTCGTTGGTCCATATCTAAACTTCTACATAAAAAGTGAAGTGATTGCAGAAGAAACACTAACAAAGATTTCTAAAGAAAATAAAAATTATGGTAAACAAGACCTTGGAAATAAACAAAAAGTTGTTTTTGATTTCTCTGCTCCAAATATCGCCAAACCATTTGGTATTGGTCATTTGAGAAGCACAGTTATCGGTTCTTGCTTATACAAAGTTCATAATTTTCTTGGCTATAAATCAATAGGGATTAACCATCTTGGAGATTGGGGCACACAATTTGGAAAACTTATTGTCGCTTATAAAAAATGGGGTAAAGAAAAAGAGTTAGAAAAAGATCCAATTAAATATTTATTAAAATTGTATGTTCAGTTCCATAAAGAAGCAGAGAAAGATGATAAATTAGATGATCAAGCCCGAGAAGCATTTAAAAAACTTGAAGATGGAGATAAAAAGTATTTACAATTATGGAATTCTTTTAGAAAATTAAGTTTGGAAGAATTCAAGAGAATTTATGAAATGTTAGATGTTAAGTTTGATTCTTATAATGGAGAAGCTTTTTATATTGATAAAACGGATGCTGTTGTTAAAAAACTTGAACAAAAAAAAATAACTTCACTTTCTGAAGGGGCTTTAATTGTTGATTTGGAAAAGTATAAAATGGCTCCAATATTATTAATAAAATCTAATAAAGCCACAACTTATCATACTCGAGATTTAGCAGCTGCCTATTATCGTTTAAAAAAATATGATCCAGTAAAATTAGTTTATGTTGTTGGCAGTGAACAAAAATTACATTTCAGACAACTGTTTAAAGTGTTAGAATTAGCAGGTGAAGATGTTAATAAATTTATTCATGTTGATTTCGGTCTTTTCAGATTTCCTGAAGGAAAAATGTCAACAAGAAAAGGAAGAGTTATTTTTTTAGATGATGTTTTAGGTAAAGCAATAAAACTAGCAGAAAAAATTATTGAAGAAAAAAATCCTAATTTAAAAAATAAAAGGGAAGTCGCTACCCAAGTTGGGGTAGGAGCAATAATTTTTGCAGACTTAAGTAATGAAAGGACTAGAAATATTGACTTTGATTGGAACAGAATGCTTAGCTTTGAAGGGGAAACGGGACCTTATGTCCAATATACACATGCAAGAGCAAGTTCAATATTAAGAAAGGTTAAAAAGAAAACCACTTCAAAGATAAACTTTTCACTTCTTAACTTAGATGAAGAAAAAGCAGTGATTAGATTGTTATACGATTTTCCAACAGCAATTGAAAAAGTGGCAAAAAATTACAAACCGCATCACATTGCCAATCATCTAATTTCTTTATCGCAAGCTTTTAACGAATTCTATCATAAATGTCCGGTGATTAGCGAGAGAGATGAACAGATGAAAGCTCGATTGTTATTAGTAGATTCTGTTAGGCAAGTTCTTGAGAACGGCTTAGGATTGTTAGGGATCAAAGCGCCGGATGAGATGTAAAAATGACACTTTATTTTATAACAGGAAACCCAGGAAAATTGAAAGAAGTACAAGCAATCGTTCCTGAAGTTGAAGGGATTGATTTAGATCTTCCAGAAATACAATCTTTAGATCCAATGGAAATTATTAAAGAAAAATTGGAAGTTGCTACTAAAGATAGAGAGGAAGAATTCTTTGTTGAAGACACTTCTCTGTATTTCGAATGTTTAAACGGTCTTCCCGGTCCATTAATCAAATGGTTTTTAGATTCTTTAGGTAACAAAGGAATTTATGAACTTGTTTCTAAATATGATAATAATAAATGTATTGCAAAAACAGTTATTGGTTATTCTAATGAAACAGATTTACATTTTTTTGTTGGGGAGTTGAACGGAAAAATTGTTACTCCTACTGGAACTGGTTTTGGTTGGGATCCAATTTTCATGCCGGAAGGTTATGAAAAAACTCTTGGCGATTTCTCTGCAGAAGAAAAAAATAAGATTAGCATGCGTAATGATGCGTTGATGAAACTAAAGAAACATTTGGAAAAGTAAGCATCAATTCTACTTTTTTTGCAGTTTTTTACCACAAAAATTAAATAATCCAAAATTATTCAACTAAGTATGCCCTCTACTTCTAGTCTCGATGCTAAAGATAAAGCTATTTTGTACTGCCTCGATCAAGATGCCAGGCAAGCAAATTCTATTATTGCAAAAAAAACAAGATTATCAAAAGAAGTTGTCAATTACAGAATCAAACGATTGGTAGACCAAAAAATTATTAGAAATTTTTATGCCATTATTGATAATTCAAAATTAGGTTATATGGTTTTCAGAGTGTTTATCAGGTTCCGAGATGTGGACATTGATAAAGAAAAAGAAATATTAAGATATCTTAAAAAGTTAAAATCTGTTGGGTGGGTAGTTCTTTTAGAAGAGATGTACGATTTAGCAATCTTAATCTGGGCAAAAAACGTTTATGAGTTTAAAGAAATTTTTGATAAAATATTAGAAAAACATGGGGGTTATTTCCAAGATTCTTTTGTTACTATCATTACGCAAATTCATCATTACATGAACAATTACATTTACGATCAAAATGATTTATCGGAAAGGATTATTGGAGGTAAAACTAAAACCATCTCTTTAGATGAAATTGATATGCAAATTTTATGGTTCCTTTCTAAGAATGCCAGAGAACCGTTATTAAACATGGCTAACAAACTTAAAGTTGCCCCGAACACAATTAAGCATAGAATTAAGAACTTGAAAGAGAAGAAAGTTATTGTTGGTTTTAAAGCAAAAATAGATATTGGACAGTTAGGGTATCATAATTATAAAATATTTCTTAAACTGGCCGACGTTAATCCTAGTGTAAGATTAAAATTGAAAGAGTATCTTAAACTTAATAATAATGTAACTTACGTAACAGAAGCTATTGGGAGAGCAGATTTAGAATTTGAAATCCAAGTTAGAAGTAATAGAGAATTAAGAAAAAATCTTAAAGAATTGAGACGTAACTTTGGTCAACTAATTAGACATTATCGTACTGTTATGGTTAACAAAGAATATATTGTAGATTATTTCCCTGAAATAAAAAAAATCAAATAATCAAGTTCTACTAATTAAATCATGTTCTGAAACGAAATGTCTCAATCCCAAATATGGCCTTACAGGTTTAGCTACTTGACTCACAGCAATAATTGAATTATCATGATAAAAGAAATCATTCTGCCAGCCAATATTGGCCATCATGCTATTAAATTTATCTTCATCCAAAGTCCCGGAATCAATCACTAAAATGGCTTGAGCGTTATGATGAATGCCTTTGTTAAGAGGGTGTTCTTCCCGAATCAAATAAAACGATTTCATTTTTTGTTCACTTTCATCAATAGTAATTAAAGGATTTTTTGATAACAAATCGTCAGGATAGATTTGATAACGATTAGAGATACCTTTATTCAAAAATTCAATTGATGATGGTTGACAATAATAACTTAAATCTTTTCGTGAATCTCCTTCTGTGATTAACAAATCTGGCTTGTTAACATGTTCTCTTGCTTTAATCATCCATCTTTCTTCAGCGATTAAACTTTTTATCCAGGCAGATGTTCTGGTGAATATATTTTGATCATAATGAGGTCCATATTTTCGCAGTGCAAAAATATCTCTTTCCCGAGCATACATTTCCCACATGTTCGGTTGGTTAAATGGAGTTCCACCAAACATAGTAAACAAAATTTGTCGATCCATTAAATCTCGAAATTCTTTAAAATGTTCTGGAGAAATTTTAGTAAGATCAATGTTAAGTACCGGTGGCAAATCAGAAAGGCCATAAAGTCCCTTTTGAATACAATGTAACAAAGCTAAATTTGTAACTTGTTCGTTTCTATCAATCAATAAAAGTTCTGCTTGACGATCTTCTTTTTCTCTAAGTCTTTTAACTAACAAACTTTCCTTTTTAGCCAGACCACAACCACCAGCAACAACTAAAATATCATCTTCTAAATAATCTTTTTCTAATAAGAAATCAAGAAATCCAGTATATTTCTTATTTTCAAATTTCCGATTGACAACTTCTTGATAATTAGCAAAAGCATGATAAGTTGAATAAAGATTTGCTTGTAATGGTCTTAAATCCCAAACATGAGTTATTTCTGCATCGTACTCTGCTTTAATTTTCTTCCTTAACGAAAAATTGATTTTAGTAGGACCTTCACTTAAAATATTATCAAGGATAGTTTTATTTTCCTGTTTCCTTTTAGAATAAACACTTAAACTTCCCAACATCGAACCAAAATGTCGTTCATCTTCTTTAGAAAGTTTTTTCTCTAAAAATTTACAATAAAGGTTCATAAAAGTAGTTAGACTGCCAATTCCAACATCTTCAAAGATCCTGATATTTTTTTTAAATTCGTGTGCTTTATCTGGACCTAAACTAAGAGAGATATCATGTTCCTTTTTACGAATGTAAGGTTCAGGGTCATCCAATTCTAAAAGATAAATTTTTTCACTAGTTTCTTCGATTTCTCTGGCAAGAAGTTCTTTTTCAGAAGCACGTAATTGCATTCTTTGATTGAGTTGTTTAACTGCCATTTCAGCAGTAGCAGGGTATTGTTTATTGATCCCTTCTAAAAAAGCATTAATCTCTTTATTGTTAAACAAATGATAATGTTCAGAAATGGTCCTCATTAATTCTGTTAAATGTTCAGTATCACTGATATTTTCAATAGCATCAGAAATAAAAGTTGTTAATGATGGGGGAACATAACTTGGCAATTTTGCTAAAGCCGAAACTACTTCTGGATAAGTTCCCATAACAAACTTCCTCCGAAATTGTTCCCATAATTGATAAGTCTCTTGATTACCTTTTTCAATCACGCAACTTCTGTAAATGTAAGCGGTCTTAGTAGCAATTTCTCCTAAATGACTAAATTGGGGTGGAAAGAGGGGATGTTTTAACTTTCCGTTAATTTCTGTTAAGAATTTTTGGACATCTTCAGAATTACCTTGTAAGGTAACGGCTTTTTTTATTCCCTCCAATGAAGAACTAATATCTTTAACTAAAGAAACTGAATCATAATTTACTTTTGAATCCTCAATGTCATTCATCCAAGATGAAAAAATACTATAAGCCCAATCAACACTTTCTGCAAAATCATTTTTTAACCTTTCATAATCAGAAAGGTCGCTCACTAATTCATTAATAGAAAAAAAATATTTTATCTGATACCTTTTAGGAGGATGAAGAACCATATAACTTAAAATATCTAATAATTTCTTACTTGGAGAATAAGGGATTTCAGAGATCATTCTAGAATATGGATTTAAAACTATTTCATCTAAGCTTTCTTTTTCTTCCAGGGGGGTTTCAGTCTTATTTTTAAGTTCAGAGTCCATAGGAAAGTCATAAAAACTTGTCATTAATCAACTAATAGTGTTAGTCAATATTACCTATGAGGAAACATGTTTTTGATAAGGAGATTTATTTTTAGGACATAGTGGAGATGACTTTCTAATCCAAGTTCGAATTTCAATTTGTTTTTTCAACTCTTGATTTAGTTTCGTTTTATCCATTTTTCCACAAATTTTAAATATGAATTATGTTTTCAATAACTTAACCTTTAGCGAGGTATTGTTAGGGGGAGAGACTTGTTTCTCCTTTCTAACTTTTTCTAACTTTTTCTCGCTTAATTTGATCTAATAATTTACACTGCAAAAGAAGTAACTAATATTACCACCCCCTCTACGCCGCTAATAAAGTTATAACTATATCTATTGGTTATCAATAGCAAAGGAGTGATATAAACTTTCCGACCAATATTTTTATCAAAAAGCTGAATTAGCAGGATTTATGGCAGAAAACGATAATCAAACATTAAACCCAACAAATTTCTTCTCTTCTTTAACTCGCGCATATAAATTGATGACATCCATTAAATCTTTATCCTTGATCATCAATTCATCTTTACTCATTGGTTTACCATCAGCAGAAGATTTCATAAAATATTGAATTTGGTTAAATGAAGCTTGTTTCAAAACATCGGCAATGTCCGCACCAGTCATTCTTCGTTGATACATCATTTCTGACAATTCAGCGAAATCGTTGACGTCATAAATATCTCGACCAGCTTTCCGTTCTTTAAGATCCATCTGTTTAAAGAAAATGTCTTCCACTCCAGATAAGTTAGGTTTAGGTATTTCAACAACATAATCAAATCTACCAGCTCGAAGTAAAGCATCGTCAATCTTTTCTAGGTAATTAGTAGCAGCAACAAAAATTAGCCCTTCATTATTGCCCATTCCGTCCATTGTTCTTAGCCAGACATTTACGCACCTATCAACAACCTCATGACCATTATGACTTCCTTTCTTTCGGAACATTTGTTCAGCTTCATCAACAAACAACATTACTTTCTTTTTAGTCTGTTTATATTTCTTTTTTGCAGATTCAATTGCTGCTTCTAAATTCTGTTCAGCCTCGCCAACATATTTACTAATAATCAAACTTAACGGCAATTCTAAAAACCAGCAATCAAGTTCGTTAGACATTGCTTTAGCAACCATTGTTTTTCCCGTGCCGGGAGGGCCGTACATCAATAGTCCTTTCGGTGGATCAATCCCGTATGAAGAATATGCGTAAGGACAATTAATCCCATACTCAAAATGTTTGATTTTTTCCAAAACTGAGTCTAAACCGCCAATGTCTGCATAAGATGTTTCTTCCTGACTTAATGCAATTTCTAATGAAGAACTTTGTTGTTGTTGAGTTAACTGATTAATTTTGTTCTGATACTGTTCAATAATTTTTTTTTGTCCTTCAATAATCCGTTCCTGAATATACAATTTGTCAGCAATATCTTTAACAAACTTTTTAGCCTCATCTTCAGACAGTTCATCATCATCATCTGATTCTTCAAACTCAAATTCAAGTTCATCTTCTAAAAATTCTTCATCTTCATTTTCCTCTTCACTCTTCTTTTTTTTCGGATCAGCCATTTTATTTAATTTTAATTTTAATTTTTATCATGATAAATAGGGATGATTTTTTTCTCCTTACCAGAATAATAAAATGTCCTGATATTTGCACAATCCCTTAACAATAAATAAGCACGTTCCATTTGACTTACAGCTTTATCATAACCATCATTAGATTTAACTTCATAAATGTCCCAATAATTTCCGTTTATTCCAACTAAGTCTAGTTCTCCCGCATCATTTCGAGAAGGAGGCATCCGATAAACAACATTTTTCATCACAATTTGATACTGGTCCCTAACTAAACGTTCAAGTTCATTTACAGCTTTATCATGCGTGTTTACCATCTTTGTTAGTAATTTCTATTCTTCTCGCGACTCATTTTTCTTAACTCGTTTTTTTCTCTTTCCATCATCTTCTGGGGATAAATAATCATACCATTGTAACCATCTTTTTCTCCGTCTCATTTTCAATGATCATTCTCCAAATATTTTTTAGCAGAAAAAATGTACACCTTACCGTTAGGAAAATATTGACAACCTTTTTCCTCACTAAAAAGATAAGTTGTAAACTCTTCATAATCAAAAGCCACATCCATTTCTCCAAGTTCAGTTTTTACAGGAACGTTAAGGTAATGAAACTCTTCAACGATATCTCGCAAAGTTTGATATTCATCCAATTTAGATTCACTCATTTTAACCACCCTCTTTTTTTATTTCCAAGATTACAACATTTGTAAAAAGAAAGATAATGATGGTTCAATTCTCTTTTATCACCAACAAGAATTTCTAATTGTTCGCCACGGAAAGCACAATCTATCGGTTGGTATTGATTATTAACATTAAAAAAAGCACAATAATGAACTAAATTGCTTTTACGGTCATAACCATCACCTTGATAAGTTCTTCTAACAATACAGGTAGTAACACCCTCTGTTAAACGTTCAATCAAATTTTCTTCTTTCTTCTTTTTACTTTTTTTCCAAATCATAAACTCACCCTGATTTCATGTTTCTCTCCGTTTAGTTTCAATATTGGACTACCTTTTCGCATTGGTTCCAAAGATTTCATGTGTGCATAACTTCCCCAATGGTTCAGATAAGAACCAGTAAGAATGAAATGTTTCTGTGCTTCGATAACTTTTTTATTTCTCAAATCTGCAGAGTAAAAATTTTTCACATGATGACTAAGCTGATGCAAATGACCCATGGCATAAATTTCCGCTTCTGCCAAATTTGCAAGGTCAATCACTCCTTTAATTTTTGTATGTGGCATTCTTGCCCCAGAAGCTCCGTGCGTAGTGTACAAAGTGTAACCTTGTTTCCCAACTAAAAAATAATGCATCTTCCCCCAACCAAAATAAGGAACATCCAACTGTTTAGCCATGATTTTCGAAAGGTTTAATCCTGCTTGATTATAAACACGATTTTCATGGTTACCAGGATGCAATCCTAAAATCAACCCCTTTTCTGCTAACGGCTTGTAAATATGCATAAAATGGTCAAGCTGTTGTTCCAGTATTTCATCCTGTTCATAAACTCCTGACCCCACAGAATCTCTAGTAGCAGTTTCCAATTCATCACCCATTAAAATCATTGGAATTCCTTTCTCATAACAATGTTCCAAAACTTCTTTATGCAAATCTTTATCATAATACCTTGACCCGATATGTTCATCCCCCATCAACATGATACTTAACCGGTCAACATCAAATTTTTGATAATTTAACGTCGGCTTTAATTCGTTCTTTGCAGCAGCTTTTTTCATTGATTCCCATTCTTTCATTTTGTCTGATAATTCTCCCATTTTTCACCCTCCTAATTTATTAGGGGGTGCCAGAAATCATTTTGATTTCTCAGCACACCTCTAGCGATTTTTTTTGTTCTACCCATCTTTCCAATTCATAATTATATTATACGGCCATTTTGATTGCAGTTCGTCCATCATTTCTCGATAATGTGTTATTAAACCGCAACCAGTACAAACATATTCATAACGAAAATTCTCTTTGCCGGATTCGTTTCGTAATTGTTGCACGTACTCAATTTCATCTTCACATTCTTGACATTTAATATTGAAATATTTAGGAAAATCAGTCAACTGTTGTTTGAACTTTTTGTCAATACTCATTTTCCTTTAGCGAGGTTAAATAGCCCTGCCGTCACCTTTAGCTTTCCCGGGGTGGGACTCACGGCAGGACTAATATCTACATTTTGCATACTCCAATGTAGTCATCAACATTCATGATAACATAATCAGTAATAGATCGAATCATCTTAGAATCCATAGCAAGAGCTAACCCAGAATTTTCTCTATAGAACGGGCCACCTGCATTATGAATTAGGTAAGCGCTAATAATTCCTGCCCAATACAATTGACCTTCTTTTTTAACAAATAAAGGACCACCAGAATTTCCAGGGTTGGCTGAAAGGTCCAACACTTTTCTGGTAGAATTTGGTACAGTTAAACCATTTTTGTGATCTTCAAATTCATAATGAAACGGATACTTTCCAGGATTAGCAACTATCCCTCCCGTAACTGCAGGAAACATTCCTAAAGGATAGCCGACCAAATAAACTTCTTCACCAAAATTCAAATCAGATTTGAGGTTAAGATTATTTTCAGGAAGAAAGTTTAATTGTTGATCTGTTCTTAAGATAGCCAAGTCAAGTTCTTCAGATTCAAAAACTACTTCTAAAGGAATATCATCATCTTTATTATTGTCAAATTTAGAATCAATAATCTTTATGTTAACTTGATCTCGGTTGTAAACCACGCCGTTAACATTTTGTTTAAAACCACCTACAACATGCTGGTTAGTAATTAAATAAGAATAACCATCAACATGACGATAAGCAAAACTAGAACCATATCCTCCCTGATGAATCGCATTTCCAGCATCGTCTTTGTATTCTCTTTCTGAAAGCAAACAATATGATGAAGAAATTAAATCATCTAAAGTGATTTTATTTTCTGTAAATTCATTTTGGGTGGGACAATTATTTATGGAAGTATATTGCATCGGCACACAAGCAGTTCCTGTCCCTGCAAGAAGTGTTACTGCAGCAATTAAATTTACCAGTTTACTTTTCATTCATATCACCTTTAGCGAGTTTTTTTATTTTATCCAGAATAACGTTTTTTTGTATACCTGCGCCAATGGAGGCGCATTTTTTGTTTTTTAACAAAAAATCTCGGGCGCCGTGCCCAGGTATACAAATTTATTTTATTCTGGATAAATTTTTGTTAATGATGTACTAGTTGTTGATTTTTTAATGTTCTAATCTTCATTTTCGGATAAGATTCCGACGATTCCTCGATATTGTGGATCGTCTTTCTCTTTCTTTAAACGTAAAATGTTGGAAATGGTTGATGAATAACAAGCAGCTGATAAGCCAGCCATGATTGTCCCCATTTGATTGTCTCCCAGATAATAATATCCTGCTGAAAGACAAGCAGCTAAAGTTCCTGCTACTGGTTGAAATTTTTTGATAATCTGCATAGACTCTTGGTCTGCTTGTTGATTACCCATGATTGCGCTCATTCCTGAAACTGCTACCCCCATTCCCAAAAAAAGATTATACGGAAAAATATCACAAGCAGCAAAAGCAATTGTAAAACCTCCTGCCGCTGCAATATCCGAATACACTGCTAACCGCTCATACTTCCTATCTTGGGAACCGGTAATATCTTCTAAAGAAACTTTATCCTCTTTGTTATTTAGCCTCTTTTTCCACCCCAACATATTTTTTAGAACTTCCCCTTTAGCGAGATTTGGTGAGGAAGAGCCCTCGTTTTTTTGAGTTAAACTTTCAACTCTCATTAAAGAGGATAGTGCAATCTAATGATAAACATGTCGAGAAGATTTTTTATCAATTTGCAGTTTTATGCTTGGCTGAGGTTATTGAAGAAAAATGCTTTTTTATTCTTTTACGTACCCTAATCCTTTAACTTGTAGAGTTGTTGGACACCATGCCAAAACTCCAACCTGTTTCATCTCAAATATCTTTTTATGTTTTTCAAATGGTTTATTGCTATCAAGAAGATTAACTACTCTATCCAGGAACGGAGTAAACTTTGAAAGATACTTGCCAAACACACCAGAATATTGTTTTTCTGCTCTTTCTGAATTTTCTGGGCAAGTATACGTAAATTTATCTAGGTTTAATTTTTCTGAAAGAATCACATCATTTGTATGAGTTTTAAGATTATTTGTACCATAAAATAATCTTCCTTCTGGTTTTATAACTCTTAATGTTTCATCAAAAGCTTTATTTTGATCCCAAAAATACATAGAAGATTCAAAACAAGTTATCAAATCAAATTTATCTGTCCATTCTTCAGGAAGTATTTCTGCTAAAGCTAATCTAAAATCAATAGTTTCTATTCCATTATGATTCACATTTGAAACTCCATAACAATTAATAGAATCACCATACCTGTTCTGCAAATCTTTTAGAAAAACTGCTTGGCCACACCCAACATCTAATACTTTTATAGTTCCATTTTTTTTTATTTTATCATCAATAATTTCTACCAGTGAAGAACCTGCCATTTTAGTATATAATTCTAAACCTCGATCCCATTTACAATATTCACCAAGAAAATATTCTTGTATTGCCTCATTAGACATTGTTTCTAAATCATCGGGTCTATAATCTGAAAATGTAGATGCTAACCAGTAACTTGTAAGTTCATGTAAATCATCCTCACTAATTTCACGTTGTCCTAAAGATTGTAAGATCTGAGTCTTCAGATAATCTTCCATCATTTCTATTAAATTACTGACTTCTATTTTTGATAATCTAATTGGTTTGTCCATTATGAATATATTTGTGATGTAATACTTTATAAAGTTTTTGACGAGTTTGCTACTTCAAGGTAAAAACAAAAACATTTAAAAAACAACCCAATAAAACTACAACTATGACAGATAACTTAACACCACTCTGCCAAATCAACGGTGGTTGTATGGGCTGTTGCGGCCACGATTTCGTTTCAAAAGAAAAAATTCAAGAAACCGTTAGATTGAACACTATCGAATTTAATGAAATTAATCCGCGAGTTAAAGCACAATTTATGAAATTTAGGGATAGAGCCCATCCCTCGAATCTGCGTAACGGAGTTTGTAGAAACTTGATTGAAAAGGGTGGTAACATTTTTTGTCCACTGCATCCAACATTACATGATGAAGACCTAAGAAGAAATCATTGTGATATTAAGCATTTATGTGGTACTGCTAAAAAATACGCGGAATGGAATCAAGATAAACAAGAAAAATTTATTTCTTTTGTAGCAAATAAAAACATTGACAATTTAGAATATTCTATGGGAATGGACAAAGGAACTTTACTTAAAGAGTTTTTAGAGTTTCTAGAAGTTTAATGGTTTCTTTAACAAATAAATACTAAAAACAATTTCAAAAATTGAAGTAATAATTCCAGTAATGATCAAAGTTAATGTTATCCAACCTAAAGTTAAATTAGAAACAAGAAGATAAATCCCTAAACCTACAAAAAAAATGTAAGTTAATAAATGATAAATTGGCAGAACAAAATAAATTTTTTTAAGAGGAGACCGAAAAAAGATAATTAAAGCAACAATGTTAAAAATGAAAAATGAAAAAGCAACAATAACAACAAAAGTTGAAAAAATATGATTTAAGTTGAAAAAGTTTAAAGTATTATCAAGTAAACCTAAGAAACCAAAAAATAAAGTAATCCAAAGATATATTTGTAAAAAACTTTTTTTCTTTTCCATTAATTGTAATAATAATCTTTTTCTTTATAAAATTTTTTAATATTAAAATAGTTAATTCCGACGAAAAATAGTCTGAAATTGGAAAAAATTTATATACTAGTATAGTTTATAGTAAGAATTACAAGGTGTTTTTATAAATTAAAAAAAGAAGGTGATAGAAGAAGTAAAACTTTTCTGAAACTTTCTTTAACAAAAAAAAGAAAGAAGGTAAGCAAAAAAGAACAAAAAGTTCTTTTTTTGACCTTCTTTAAAAAAAGAAGGTGATAAAACTGAAACAACATGTATTTCAGGAAGTTAAAAAATTTAAAATCCAAAGGTGTTGTAAGGGTTGCGGTTCTAGAATTGTAGTGGAGAATGCTAACCGTTATTATTGCAAAAATTGCCGAGGATACTAATTTCTTTTTTTTTATTTTTTTTCAAGTGACAATATAACATTCTATTTATCAGAAAAAAATAAATTTAATAAAATAATTCTACAAAGAAATCTTTAGCTCCTGTAAAAAAACCTTTACTTTCAACTTCTTCAACAACGGGTTCAACTTGTTCTTCAGAAACTTCTTCCTCAATTACAGGGAGAGGAGTAGGTTGTTCAAGTTCAGGTTTGATAGGTTCCTCAACGACTTCTGCTTCCTCAACAATAACCACGTCTTCAACTTGAATGTCTTCTTTACCAATAAGAAATTCTCCCATTTCATTTGAAACAAGTTCATAATAAACATAATCATCATCCATTCTTGTTAATTCAATGTTTAATTCTTCCCCATCTTGATAAATTCTAACATCTTCTTTTTTTAATCCTATAGATTTAAGATCAACTTCTTGAATTCTTAACGTGAATACTAAATTAGTAAATTTTTCTTCATCAAACGAAGACACTTCAAACATAGAATAAACTTTACCATTAAAATTCCAATTGACATTATCAATTTCTTCAGTAAGAACTTTTACGGCTTTAACATCTTCTAAGGTGGTTAAAGATATTGACTTTACGCCAGCAACGTTAACTTCAAAAAAAATGTCATTTCCCGCTTGTAAATAAGAAATTGTTTGAATTGCATTACCAGCAAGATTGTTTTGTCCTACCTGGCTCATTAATACTACAATAGGAAGTATAAAGATAAATGCCAAAACTATCCAAAACACCTTATGTTCTAAAATACTCTTTTTCCAATCCATAGCTAATAGTAATTAGATTAGGTTTATAAATTTATTCCTCGTTGAGTCAACAAGAAAGCAAGATTTTTAGAAAGAAAAGATAAGAAAATGTGGGGCTGCGGGGATTTTCAGGCTGACTTTTTTGTCGCACTACCCACTGGACAAGTACGGGCAAAGTATATAAACAAGTTCTACACCTAGAAATAATGAAAAATAGCTAAAGTTAAAATGTTAAATTGTAATTTTTGTTAATACTAAAAATCACTTA